>Ga0213860_10000134_pt1 | contig 28968 bp, 48 predicted proteins | sample PICome_3_FD_160118 | JGI IMG/M metagenome (GOLD analysis project Ga0213860, IMG submission 160118) | Coastal seawater microbial communities near Pivers Island, North Carolina, United States - PICO550 | ecosystem: Environmental > Aquatic > Marine > Coastal | place: USA: North Carolina...
CAGAAAGGAAGTGTACGTTCATTTCATCAGCGTCGCTTGTGTAGTTACCACCTACAGAACCTGTCACCCAAGACTTCATGCGACGATCTTCTGCTTCAGAAGCGCGGTAACGCACGTGCAAGAATGGACGAGAAATGTTCTGACCCAACACTTGGTCGTATACTGTAGAAGTACCTGCAGGAACAATTACACCTTCGATGTCAGCAATGCTACCACGAGTTGTAGAGTCGTTCAAGTATTTCCAGTCAGTTTTGTAGAAGTCGTAAGAACCACGACGGAAACCAGAGAATCCTAGGTTCAAAGCCATATCTTCAGAGTTTTCAAACACACCGTAAGATGTACCGCCGCTACCGTAGTTGTTAGCGCGTGCAAGCATGTTATCAATATCCAAGGCAGTGCGACGATCCAAGAACATCATGTTTTCTTCGATAGCACCTTGCTTATCCAATTCCTGAAGGATAACATCAAAGTCGCCCAAACCAGTCAAACCAGTTGTGTTATTAAAGTCTTGGTCGTTGAATACCAAACCGCGAGACTCTAGAGCAGCAAACAAACCTTCAGATCCTTCGATCTTAGCAGTGTTACCGAATCCAGAAGCTTGGCTAATAGTAGTTTGAGCTTTTTCAGCTTCAACCATACTCATTTCCAAGTAATCTTCGAAACGTAAACGAGACTCGTGCTCAGACTTCAAGTACCACAAGTATCCAGAAGTACCGGCTTCAGTAGTTACTTCAACCCAACCGATTTGAGCAACATCAGAACCTTTCACATTGTACTTGTCGCGCAAGATGATAGGCTTGTTGTCAAAAGTTGTGAAAGAAGCGTCGATAGAATTACCAGCACCGCTTGATCCTTTAGTGTACTCAGAACCGTAAACGAATACTTTTGCGTCAGTAGCTGAATCAAAAGTAGAGCTCAAGTTAGCATCTGATGTATCGTAAACAGCGATGTTTACAGTAGTACCAGATACAGAAGTAACATATGCTTTGTGTGTAACGTATCCTTTAGATACTACCAAAGTCATACCTGCGCCAATCAAGTGGCCAGAAGGCAAAGTAAGAGCGTTACCATCAGCATCAACAGTTACGCTGTCATATGCGATGTGTAGACGACCTTGCTCTTGCCATACCACGCGGTCAGAAGCCATTGGCATTTCTGCACCAACCATGCGCAAGAATCCAGAGATAGTACGGTTACCGAAGCGCTCAACTTCTTTTTCGTATACCTCAGGAAGGAATTGTTGTGTAAAGTCCATGTCAGCCACAGACAAATAGTTGTCACCAAACAAGCCCTTAACAGGACGTGGAGTTAGGTGAGCTAAGTTAGCCAAAGAACTTGGCGACGTTGCAAAACTCATTGTTTAATTATTTTTTAATGAATTATTTTTTAAACTTAACCTTGAGTTTAGAAGTGCTTTCACCGTCGTTTACCGCTCTAATGGTCCACCCGTTTGCAGTCGTAACTTTCTCATGAGTCCCTCTCGGATTCATATTGACGTTCTTCGTGCGGGCCATACTATCTTTCATCGCATCGGCTTTGCCCTGCTCATAAAAGTGTTGAGCAACTTGATCGGCGTTCATAGCGGTGAACAATGATTTGTGGTAACCTTTAGCATCTGACATTTCATTCTTTTCATTCAAGAACTTCTTGACAAAATTGTTAATGTCGCTTTGGGTACTTTTAACCTGCTCAGCATCTTTAACTTTAAAGCGATAGGTTTTGTCTCCGACTTTGTAATCAAACCCTTGAAAACTTTTATCGAATACTTTATCGCTTTCCATTTTAAAACGCTTTGCTTGACGTTCAGCCACGGCAGCAGTTTCTGCACTCTCTTTATTATAGCGGTTAAAAAACTCAACCGCTTTTTGCTGTTCGGGATTCAAACGAGAACCCGCTTTAATTTCTTCGTAATATTTAGACTTCATGCCTTCAAGATGAGCTTGCGCATTTGCAAGTGCTTGTTTGCGCTCAACTTTCTTGCGGCGGATTTCACGTTCGTCGTCAAGCTCTTCTTCGTAAGAAAACTTGTCTTCAAGCATAAAATCAATATCCTCTTTGTCTAAATGTGGATTAGTAGCTTGGTAGTATTCGCGAAGTAATTGATCTTCGTTTAACTGGCTGTAATCCGTATTAAGGCGTACATAGTCTTCTAGTGTACCGCCTGTGTCATTCATAAAGTCAACGACCTTTTGAATATTTTCCGGCAATTCAACACCGGTTTTTTCTTGCTCCAAAACAGCTTCTTCGATTTGTTCATCGAGCTGATTTGCGGCTATTTCAACTTCTTCGTCAGTAATTTCCTGTAATATAGGTTCTTCCTCTAGTGCTTCTTGTTGCACATCGGAAGCGGGCTGTTCATCTTGAACGGGGATTTCTTCTCCGGCAGGTTCTTCAGCTGTTGCTTCGACGTTTTGCTCTGGTGCTTCTTCGCTAGCTGCGGGTTCGTCGCGTACAGGAACCTCATCTGCGCTTTGCTCTTGAACGGCATTTGCTCTTAAGTCTACTTTAATAGTGCCATCATCACCTGTTGATACAGGCGACGTGTCCTTAGTTTCTTCACTCATGATATAATATTATAAAATTGTACAAATATATTATTACTTAGGTTCAAAGGTTCCTAAACCGAAACCACCGCCTAAGATGTCGTTACCCCCTGATTCAAAACGTTTTGGAGGCGTTTGCTTTTGTCTTTGCTCAATAAGCTCGCTTTGTTGCGATGCTTGTATTTTAGTTCTTTCGTCTTTACGGTCTTCTGATTCCTTGATCTTAGACTTAGCCGCGTCTACTTCTATGCCTTTAAGCTGCATATTGTATTGAAACTCAAGCTGCATTAATTGCATCTTAGCCTGAACCTCTTTATCTATACGCTGCTGCTCAATTTGGCCTTTAATTTGCTCAAGCTGCGCTTTTGTTTGGAATGCTGCTTGGTCTTTTTGCATTTCAGCTTGTGCCGCTACTTGTTGTGCCTGAGCATTTGCCTGTGCTTGCGCTTGCATATTTTGCTGCTGCATCATTTGATCGCGCTCACCTTTTTTCTTGCGGCGTAGCTTTAACAATTGATTAGCAAGCTTTAGGTTTCTTACCTCTCTAATATCGATAGCATCATCTAGATCAATAAGACCGGCAGAAAGCGCTGTTTGTATATTGTTTTCAAGCAATGCCTTTTCCTCTTCGTCAGGCGCAAGCTCAAGTACAATGCCAAAATCATGTAAATGTAAATCTTCAAGCTCGCCTAGTGTGGCTACATTATGCCCGCCAATTTTTTGTATAAATGCCTCACGTGCGGGGTCAAATTCAATAATGTCAGAAATACGCAAAGATAAACATTCTGCGGTTTCCGCTGTTAAGAACAGCCCAGCGTCAAGAATATGACGTGTGGCTGTATTTGAATTTGCTGCCGCAAGCTTTTGGACCCCTACTAATGTTCTTGAATCAGGCATGGAACCGTCGCGTGCTTCATTTAGACCCGTTACATCACGAATCATTTGCAAGTAATAGTTGTATGTCTGAATAAGCGTTTGTAGCTTTTGTCCGCCTGCTCCTGTTTGTAACGGTTGGATTGGTACTTTACCTGGGTTCATATCCCCCTCGCTAGTAAATGAACGCCCAATAACAGAACCCGTTTGGAAGAACATATTAAGCGCTTCTTGCGGGTTGTAGTTTGTACCGTTACCTAAATCAATTTCAGCAAGGCCGTCAGCGTCCATATAAACACCGTCAGGCATCATCTTACTTAAGACTTGCTGCATCTTAAGGTGTGTAATTTGAATCATATCTGCAAAACCGGTACAACGGCTTACAATAGATTCAATTCTACCCTTATACATACGAGGAGCCACAATGCTATAGTTCATTTTAACCTTAGCATGATCGCTCTTAGGGCGCATCATGTTTTTAGCCATTTCCCATTGAAGCAGCATATCCGTACCTAATACAAGTACACCTTCGTACAGTACTTCTAATGAGCGCGCCATTTTACCGTATTGGCCTTCCATAACCTCAACGGGTGGATCAAACTGATCGTCTCTCACAATAATTTTAGAAGCACCTGTAGATGTTTCTTTAACTTTATATACTTCATTCATGTAAGTCTTATAGTTAAAGTACAACACCTGTACAACATTATGGTCACGTACATCATAGTTGGTCAAAGATTGATCGTAACCAGCACTATAATTTTTAGTCCCCTGTTGCTGTATTTTTTTTAAAGCGCCCTCGTCTAAGTCGGGGAATTGCTTTTTTAATTCGTTTAGTGGTACAAACTTAACTTCGCCTACATAATATATGTCTTCAAAATAAGGTGACTCACTATAAGAGTGTACTAAATATGCTGGATCAACATACTCTACCTTAACACCTTCTGATTGCGTAAAGCTGTTTTTAACCGCGGCAATACCTAAAGTTGTTAAGTCGTAATACAAACGCTTTTTGGTTAAACCATAGTTATTACCGTCAAGCAATGTATTAATCGCTGTTTCTTCTGCAATTTCAACGCCTTGCTTATAGCTTAGCTGCATATGCAACTCAAGTTCTTCTTTTGAATCCGGTAATTGTTCAGGGTTATTTTCGAACAAATTCATACCAAATTCTTTTTGCGCAAATTCGTTTAGCTCTTTGGTTTGTAAGTCGCGGATAATAGACTCCATATATTTTGTGCGCTTACTTACGCCGTATGGGTCTTGCGAATATGCTTTTAGGTCAAACGATCTTTCCGCAATACCGTTAACTACAATGTCTACAAATTTAGACAAAATAGGTACCGGCTTCCAATCTAGGTTTAAATAAGATAAATCGCCGTTTACCGATAATTCATCTTTATATTTTTGTATGCTTTGCTCTCCTCTCGCGTACAACCTTAAATTATGAAATGTGTTTTGGTTGCTTCTATATCGAGACGTGCCAGAATTGCTTGAGAACCATTCGTTTTGAATAGCTCTTGCAACCTTAAGCCCATAGTCGTAAGACATTTTCTCAGCGTCACTTACGACCTGGCTAGGAAAAGCACTGTTTATAACTGAGTTAGCCATAAATTATTTTATTATTTCTGAAGTAAACCCGTTTTGGCGGTATCTCGCTATATTGAGATTCAATTTTGTTCTTTCTAATTTGGCAACAGGTCTGTACAATTCTTTATTACACGCCATAATGGCTAGCCCCGAACTAATCGATGCATCGTATTTAGTCCGGTTATTAATATTAAATTTTGACCAATCGTTTAGTGTATCATTAAAATACATATTGCCATACTCGTTTTCTGCATTTAAACCAACGTACTTATCTATGTACATTTCAATTGCAGCAGCATGAGCTTGCTTCATATCTTCACTAGAGTTTGGAATGCCCCCAATTTCTTTTTCCGTTACCGATAATTTATTCCATAATCTATCGGGCCGGTTCATTGAATAACCTCTGTACCCTCTACGCTTGAAATGATAAAGCAACCTAGGCTTGTTATTCTCCGCTAATATCGGCATACCATAAAACACACAAGCCATCAGTACATCTTCAAAAAAGATTTCTGCAGTTTGTGGTCTAGCTATATATTCGAGGAAGAATGTACTTGGCGGTGCATCTTCCATAGTGAACTTAGTGAGTCCGTGTAAAGCCCCTTTCGAGCCTTTTCCATCGGTAGTTCCTGAAATGTCGTAACTATCGCAACCAAATGCGCCGATGTGTTCATTACCCGGGTATCTAACGCCATTTTTTGTTATTTGCCTGTTTTGCAGGTTTGCGCTTGGAATCCAAGAAACTTTGAACCTACCCTGAGGCGTTGGCATAAATACAACTTTTGTATCTTTTACACCATTAACCCATTGGAAGTTACCAGTAGTTATAACATTACTATTACGCAGATCTTCGTTATAATCAATCTGTTCATAGATTTTAGCAAGATTAAACAAGCTATTTTTTGTTTCATCTCTAAACGCGTGTTCTTCCGTGCGCGGGAACTGGCGATAGTATTCATTTAAAGCGTCCTGGTCTTGTTTAAGGCCTTCAACTTCGTTATCCCAGTAATCTATAACCCCTTGTTCAATAACGTCTCCAAATGGGTCTAAAACCTCTTCTTCGGGCGTATTAAAAACAGGCTGGCCGTATTCATCTATAAAACCTTCATAGTTCCATTCCATCGGAATAAAAAGAGAATACAACCCAGACTTTGTTTGGCCATTCGAATTTCGCTTAGTAACATCCGAATCAGCATATAATTTTTTAAAGTTATCGCCACCTTTATCAAGCGCATTTGATGTTGATCCCATCATACACTTTCCAATAATTCTAGAACCAAGACGCAGCGTTGTTTTAGTAACACGCCAGTTGTTTAGAATATTGTCAGGGCGTTCCCATTTACCGCTTTCGTCATGCACAAGCAACTTAAGTTTTTCACCATCATAAGAGTTATCGCCTGTGTTTTTCCAGTCGATTGTTGTGTCAAGACCCTCAAGCTCTATTTGCTTTTCTTGAGACTGTATTGATTTACGGGTTAGCTTAGAAGCAGGAACCCTATACGCCAATTCAGTCTTCGGTCTATCCATACCATCTTGAATAGGTTTGAAGAAAAACGGGTAGTTGACCGAAATGGGGACAACCTTGTCGGTAAACATTTTTTTAGCATCGGCACCTGTTTTTGACAATATACCGAATCGAGCATCACTTGAGATTGTTGCCATATTGACGGTTTCGCCTGATGCCATAAATGAAAATCCACTCCGTCTGTTTTTAAGATAGCACATTCCGTAGCTTCTCTTGTCAGCTTTGCAAGCTTCCCAAAAAATAAAGAAGATTCTGTTTGCTTCACGGTAGTCCGGATGTCCAACGTCAATCTTGCTCCACTGCAAGTACATGTAGTGAGTGCCAGTAATATAAGTAGGAATACCGTTATTATAAAACCAATACCCACCATCGCGCCTGTTAAACTCTTCGTCAATATAGCCTTCCCACTTACTTTTAAATTCATCGGGGTACGTTTGCCAATCAAATATACTTTTAATTCGCTTGAGCTCTTTAGGATACTCTGCAACAGCCCACTTGTTAGCGCCTTTCTTTAACCCTTTGGGTACAGGGGGTAATGCTATACACAAGTTTTGCACTTTTATAATTTCGCCAATTTGACCTGTCTTGCTTATAACAACAATGTCATGTTCTTTGTTATAACCGTACTTCCAGGATTTTGACTTATTTAATCTGCTTATAGTCGTAAGCTTTACCGGCTGCACGACCGTCACTAGACTCTGCTTGTACATTATCTAGATCTTTTTTCAGCAAAACCAGAAAAAGTTTGCTTTTCTTCTTCTTGCTTTGGTTTGTTTTCAAGTATGCGCTCCTCTTCTTCGATGCGCGTTAGGATCTCAAAAGCATCAAATATTGCCAACTTCTTTGTAGCCGCAGCATTTTTTAAACGGTCAGCAGACAGATCATCTTCCGTATTAGTGATGATTTCTTCTTCGGCAACTTTTATAAGTTCCTCAACTGCTTTGCGACCAGCTTGGATTATACTCTTTTTCGCTTCCTTGGTATTCATACTTGATTGTAATTCGATTAGCAGGTACTCGGTAAAGCTTTTCCCCTTCAATATTAAATTCGTATTCCGTACCAGGTGTAAAACCTATTAAGTCTCCAGCCCCAAAGTTTCCGTAAGCATATTTGATTTTGCCTATTAAAGGTCTTTCGCTATGCTCGGAAAACATGCGTTCATCTATTAGCGGTTTAACAAACACAAAACCCGCCACAGGTTTCCATTCGCCATTCCTTTTGAAAGCGTATATTTGGTCCGGATAAACAAAGAATAAATCTTCGTCATAATAAGAGCGGCTGTTCTTTTCATTGCCGCGTATATCTCTAAATCTTCTAAACACATTATGGTGCACAATTATTTCATCACCAGGTTGTAAAGATAGATCATTAACTTTTGGTACGGCTTTAACAACGCCGTGTCTGCTGGTATAAAGATGGTTTTGTAATTCTGTATTCAACAGTAGCGTTGTACCGTCTATGTCTTTCTCCGCTGTTGTTCTTTTAGCAAAAGGAGAAACAATAAAGTTGTATATGCTTTGCATTACCACTTAAGATCATATTCAATAGAAACAGCCATGTTCTTATTAAAGTCTTTCCACGGCATTACCAAATCGCCTTTTTGAATATAGATAGAGTACTTATCTTCCTCTTCTATAATGTTAACTATAGTATGACCGCCATACACTTCCTGTCCGACAGAATAGTGCATGGCGTCATTTTTATAGTCCTTCCCAATACTAATTTTGCGAATTATCTGCATTCTCAGTAAGGACCCCATCAGCTAGGTTAATACTTACGTCTCCGTATTTTTCCTGTAGCTCTTCTTGAACTTTTTGTAGTTCAGCACGAAGAAGATTCATTTGCTGAATAGCTTCGTATTTTTGAGCTTCTAACCCACCGATTTGCATTTGCATTTGGTTAACAGCGCTTACGTAGTTTTGTACTTTTGTCAATTCTTCGCTAGTAAGCGACTTCACTTTCTTTTTTGCCATTTGATTTAATTTAATTGATTATTTATTTATTAACAGTTCCACCTGCGTCGTGCTGCTCGACCTCTTTCGCTGGTCCAGCCTTTAGAACGCGCGCAGAATGATTTTCTTCTTTTCCAAGCTTTACTGCCTTTCTTTAATTTAGAGGGGTCTTTAGTAACAGCTGTTTTTAGCTTACTACCTGGATTATCTCTTTTGTACTTATCCACACCCTTCTGCGACATACCGCCGCCAGCATCAGCACCAGTGCCTGTAGGCTTAGCTTCATTATAGTATCCTAAAGACTTCTTATGAGAGGGAGCATCGCCTTTCTTTTTAAACGGAGAGTTGTGTTGTACGTAAGGCATATTATTTGTTTTTAAAGTAACCCTTTTTCATTGAGGTACGCTGCTTAATACCTATGTTTTGATCGTAGCGCATTTGAGCCGGTGTCGTACCGTCATCGTATGTAGTTGTTTCCTTAACAGTAGTCTTTGGTCTGTATTTGTAGTCTGGATTATATCCTTGGTGTCTACCTATAACCTCTTGCCCACGAGCCGTGCTTGCATCAGCGTCGGTCATTTCTCTTGCGGTTCCTAAAAATTGCTCGCCGCGAGTAATGCCTTTGTTAAATTGGTTTTGCTGCATATCAGAACTATACAAGCGGTTTTGATCTTCATTTAAACCTCTTGAGGCATTGTACAAACGCTCTTGTGTTTCGTTCTGAAAGCTTTTACCAGTCATAATGTCGCGTCTAGCCTTACGACCGCCCATAAAGCCTTCACCATCTTGACGAGCGTCACGAGCAGCTTCTTTTGCTTGGCGGCGTAAATCGCGTCTTGCTTCATTACGTACAAATCGTTCGCTTTGTCGAGCGGTACGCATATTAAAGCGGTTTTCCCACGGTGTAATGCCAGTATACTTATCCTGAATCATAGGAGTATATTCCTCGTCTCGCGTTACAGTTTTACCCGGCTCAGTAACAGTAGTTTCAACAGCTTCTGGAAAACGATCTACATACGCAGAAGAAATATATCCTTTTTCTTTCAACTCTTGCCCTGTTGCATCCGGGAATCTTTTCTTAAGACCTCTAATATATGCTTCAGTGTCGGTAGCCCGTCTACTACCGCCTCTCGCTTTAGGCACGGTTGAACCACCAGATGTAGTTGTTGTAGTCTTGCCTGGAGTATAAGTTGAAGTTGACTGACCTAAAATAGCCCCAGCAGAGTCTGTCTGCTTAAGCGGCGATTTTGCTTTTTGTGTAATAGGTTTTTTCATAGTGCTGTTAGTCTTCTAGCCCAGTTCCTTCTAGGTCTAGTTCAAAGTCGTCGTAAAATTCTTGTGATTCTTCAATTGCTGCCGCTTCACCTTCTGGCGTTGTTTCATCTCCTAAATCAGCCGATTCTCCTTCACCGTCTTTTGGGTCAGGCGGCGTTGGTGGCGGAGGTGTTGTATAAATTACTTCTTTTGTTTCACTCATCGAAGGCTTGTTTAATGAGCTAGCAACATTGTTAAAGCCTTTGCTAGAGCCTACTGCGCCAGCACCCATTACAAGTGCTTGATTCATTTGCAATGGCGAGAATCCTTCGCTATCGCTTACATTCCGCTGACCCTGAACTAAACCTTCATTCATTTTTAATGCTGATTTAGATTTCTGTGTCACAGGCTTACTGTAAGCTTCTTTTTCCCACTCTAAGTTATGTGCGCCTTCCGCCATATCCTCGCGACGATATACTCTAGCTGGTGAGCGTGTGTCTTTTTTCCAAGTTACTGTATCGTCTGTATAATCCAAACGATTTTGCTGCATTTGGTTTAAATGCACTTTTTCATGCGCAACAGCATCCTCTTTTTGTTTTGGCGATAAACCTTTATCAATAAAGATGGTGCCGTCACGATTAGCCTCGGCCATAACTTTACCACCTAAATCTTTTTCAAAGACCGGATTGTTATGCGTTGAGGTCTGCTTATCGTAACCGAATAGCGTACTTTTGTCTTTTAACTTAAATGCCATTAGCACTTACATTCGCCCGTGCAACCGCAAGGAAGGTTAGTAAAGTTTGCGCGTTGCTTTCCAGCTGCATCTTTAGTTACTTCTTGATTAGCTGGTGCTTTTGCGTAGTTTGCTACGGCACGCTTTGTAATAGGTTCCAAATGTGAATTCATCGATCCTTGTCTTTAATCATATCGTCTATAGCTTTGTTATAGACTTTATCAGTATACGTTTTATTTTTGTAAAATTTACTTGTTTGTCCAACAGGTAAATCTTCCTCGCCAAGCATTACACGATACATTCGGGTGATCAATCGCTTAGCTTTTGTAGACGTAGTAAAAACACTATATTTGATTGTAGTCCTATTGCGATGGCGCCATACGTCAATCCAGCCATCTCTTCTTAAGCGTTCCCACCTGTCTTTATCCCAAGCGTAGGTGTACGTGCCTTCTATAAAATCATTACGCGTAAATCGATCTTTGCAATCTAAATAGATCAGAAGCTCTAGGTCAGCATCTAAAATATCGTAAGTTTTACAGGCCCATTTTCTAACGAGCCTGTAATACTTAAACAAATTCATTTCACGTAAATCAGACGCTGTTAATTTCATTCGACAATAACAACGTCACCTACATTGATAACATGGAATAACTCATCGTTCCATTCAATGCCATGCCCAGCGTGTTTATCATATCTAATAATATCGCCAGCTTCAACACCAATTACCAACGGTCCACAGCTAACAACCTCAGCCTTTAAGTATCTAACGTCGCTATTCTGCTTTTCAGTTAATTCAAGGCCGGCAACCTTTTTTGCCGCCTCCTTGATTTTCTTTATCACAATATAATTATTCACCGCTTTCATCGAGTCTCATATTTGAAATTACTACATCTGCGGAAATAATTGTTGTCGCTACACTAATTGCATTTTTCAATGCGGTTTTAGTTACGAGCACTGGATCAATAATTCCAGCTTTAATCATATTTAGGCTTTTACCGCTTGTTGCGTCAATACCCCAATTCTTTTTAACAGGTGGTTCTGGGTCGTTAATATTAGCATTTTGCATGATCGTATTAAACGGTGCGCGAATTGCTTTTAATAATGCAGAATATCCCGTGTTCTTTTCTTTAATTCTATTGGAAGCGTAATAAAGCGCCGAACCCCCACCCGCAACAATACCTTCTTTTAAGGCTGCTTGTGTGGCATAAATCGCGTCTTCAACACGATCTTTCTTTTCTTTAAGCTCGACCTGCGAGTCTGCCCCGACATAGATCAAACCAACACTGCCGGTGAGCATAGATAAACGCTCCTCAAGCTTTCCTTTAAAATATCCGTTGGTTTCCGCGGCGATTCTGTCGCGAACGTTTTGAATACGTTCTTCGAGCAGCTCGTGGTCGGCTTCTACCTGCAACACAGTGTTCTTTTGGTTCGTCACAGACTTAACTGCTTCACCTAATACATCTGGGTTAATTAAATCTAAATCGTCTCCAAGCTCTTCATTGATCACCTTAGCGCCAGTTAATATAGCTAAGTCTTCGATCGCATCTTGCTTGGTTGGCCCAAAACCTGGTAAATCTACAATGTTTACCTTGATGTTTCCTTTTACCTTATTAGCTAAAAGCGTTTGGTAAGGTTGTTGCTCAACATCAGCGACGATAAGCAGGCTTCTATTCTTCTTTATAACGTGTTCTAGGACACTTTGAATCTTTCGGATATTAGGTATAGGAGAAGAGACAATAAGTACATAAGGATTGTCTAAAACAGCTACACCTTTGTCTTTATCGGTAATCAAATGCGGTGATTTAATACCTGAGCTAAACTGAGTACCTTCAACAAACTCTACATACGTTTCATTTGTATCGGATTCTTCCATCAGTACAACTCCATCTGTACCAACTTTTTCGAAAGCTTGGCCAATCTTTTTTCCAAGCTCTTTATCGTTGTTACAGCTAATGTAAGCAACTTGCTGTAGCATGTCACCCTCAACCGCCACACTGGTAGCATCAAGATGATGTACAATCTCTTTTGCACAATCATCAACGCCTTTTTTAATTTCTCTAATCGTGGATTCATCTACAATTTCATTTAATTCTTTTAACAAGGCGTGTGCGAGGACAGTAGCTGTTGTTGTACCGTCGCCCGCTTCACGCACTGTGTTAGCCGCGGCTTCCTTTACTAAGGTAGCCCCGATGTTTTCGACCGGGTCAAATAAGACTACGCTTTCCGCTACGGTTACACCATCTTTTGTAATGACCGGCCGGCCCAGGGCGTCTTCGTAGATTACGCATTTACCGGAAGCCCCTAATGTAGACTTCACTGCGTTCGCTAGCTTGTTGACGCCGGACATAATTTTTGCATTGGCTCTTTTGCCAAATGTAAGATCTTTAACGATCTCGCTCGGGTTATTAAATTGCATTAAATTAAATTATTTTGGTTTTTTATTCAAATGTTTTAACTACTTTAGGTCCTGCAGCGTACTCAAGCTTCTTTGTAAAATGTTCAACTGAAGAATCAATTGCGCTTTCCGCACCTTCGATAGTTTCCCGGCGAGTGACATCGTGCCATTGGTCTTCGCCTAGGTCTAGTTCGGTTTGAAAGTAACCATTAGGTAATCGAACAATACGCCAGTTTTTCTTTTCTGCCGCTCGCTTCCACCACGCGAGTTGTTCATTGCTTGGTTTTTGGCTTTCACCAAAGGTGGTTGTACGGTAATAAAATGTCATTTGGTTTAAATGTTTAAGGTTATGTTATATATATTACCCAAAATGGGTGGTTTTTAACGTTTTAACAGTTTGGCTTCAATTACTTTCCATGCAATTAACGCTAAAAGTAAATATAGCCCTAGCCGTTGTAGTTTTTGCATTGGTGTTTCACGTTCTTTATAGATAATTTTATCTACAGGCACCTCCACAATACTTATGATTGTATCTGCCTCACAAATAGCATCTACCCTTATCGTGTCGAAACGTCGGCTTATTTTTACCTTTAAACGCTCTTTCTCCACGACTATAGTATCCGTTTCCTTGAGCACCACAGTATCCGTCAAAGCCACAGGTGGTGTCACAATCGTGTCTACTGCAATTATTGTGTCCTTCTGCAATATTGCCGGATCCTTTTTCACCGCCTTGTTCAAATGCCACTGCGCGGAGCATGAACTTAGGATAACACTTATAATTATTAGAATGTACCATTTCATATTATTTTCTTTCTGCAAATTTTTCTAAACCTGCAATACCAAAGCTTCCTAAAGTAACAAGCACAAAAGAATTGTAGGTAAACTCATTAATTGGCAAGTCTTTGCCAAACGCCCCCGTGAGCACGTCTGCAACCATAACAATAACCATTACGGCAAACGATAAAAAGCCAATAATGGTTTTTTCGTTATATGTATTGTCGGTTTTAAATATTTCTTTAAAGCTCATTGTTTGTTATATTGTTTACGTATTCGTGGCATTCCTCTTCAGTGCCCCAAAAAACAGGAAGACTGTCCTCTAATACTTCCCAGACGCTTTTGTCTTCTAAATAAGGTTCTACAGAATATTCCATTAGTAATTTACAGTTGTTCCATTAACAATACTTCCCGTGTACTTGCTGTTCGAATCATTAGCATTACCACCATCAAATGTCCATTCGGTAATTAATCCACTTGATACAGTTTGGGAAGAGTCCGCTATAGTCCCGCTATTATACAGCGTGCTTATTTCAGATGCAGACAACACTCGGTTATAAATTTTAATCTCATCAAAGTCCATGTGTGCATTACCACCAGAGTCCGTTAAGTGCAAGTTTTCACCAATACGTAACTTTGTTGCATCCATAGTAGTTCTTGTACCGCTGGCTGAGGTAGCCTGAGATGTAAATGCAGTTGTATTCCAATAAAGATCAAACGCATTACTACCAGAGCTTTGCGATGCGTCATATGTCATTGTTAGCATTATCCAGCCGTCGCTATTAGTATTTCCTCTATTGCTAGCGCTCCACGCTGGGGTTGAGCTAGAAATTCCGGTAGCAGTGCTGTTGTCGTGTATCGCCCATTGTACATCAAAATTTACAGAATTTGAGCGATAACGTGTAAGTATGCGGTTTACGTTTGCAGTATAACTGATAAACATACGGTTATTACCATTTGCATTGGTATTACCAAAGTTTATCATCATATGATTTTGCGTTGATGTGTTTTGAGGACGCACCCACATAGAAACCGTAAGGTCTTGGGAGCTACTAATACTAAATGGAGATGTTGACGTTGTACCGTTTACATAATCTCCAGTGCCATCGTTTCTATAAAATTTAGTATTGGAATACGCTGGCGCCGCATCGTGATCATAGCCATACCACTCGCTAATAGCGTGCGGTGCTGTTGAATTTGGATAACTTGCACTATTTGTATTTATAGCTGCTATAACACCGGTTGCGGCAGAAGTTATAGAGATCTCTCTTTCCGCCGCTAACCCAAACTCGTTGTTTAAATCGGAAAATTTTATTTGTCCGCTACCTGTTAAAGCCATTATCCAAAAATTGATGAGAATGCAATAACATCTCCCTTAATATGTAAATCACCGTCGGACTCCATACGGGCTACAAACTCGCCGCCTGCATAGAAATCTATACGCCCGTTTGTTGAATCAAATGCAATGTAGTTGCTTGTGTCCTTACCAATATGTGTAATTCCATCGCGGAGGTCAGCCTCTACGCTAAATGTAGTCCCGCTTAAATCAAGCCCAGTCCCCGCGGAATACGTTGTATTTGTATTTACAACCGTTTCCGTGGCAGATGTAATACCCGTAACGTGTCCATTGCTGTCTAAAGTAATGTCCTGTATGTAAGTACGACCCGAGTTGTTTACAGAGCTAGCGGCTGTAATGCTTGGGTGACCCGTGATGTACCCGGCATCATTATTAAAACCACTCACTGGTACTTCAGATTGTTCGCCTGTAAGATCGGTCCAACCCAACCCAGTAATATACCCAGCGCCGTTAGTCAGCTGATTGTTGTTAGTTGGGATTGTTGTACTATTATATGCATTTGAACCAAAGATTTCTGAAAATCTTTTTCTTCTCTCAGCACCATTATCTAATAAGATTATTTCATCAACTGCAGTATCAACTGCAGCGGTCATATCAGTTAATTCTGATAAGTCTAAACTAATGTTTACTGTTCCTGTGGATGTAATAGTACCTGAACCATCTAATCCGGCTGAAGTTGTAATACCAACTGAGGTTACAGTACCTGTGTTTGTTGTGAATCCAGCATCATTATTAAAACCACTTACTGCTATTTCAGCTTGGTCGCCGCTAAGATCGCTCCACGCTAAGCCGGTAATATACCCGGCTCCGTTAGTTAGCTGATTATTGTTTGTGGGTATTGTAGTACTATTGAATGCATTAGAGCCAAGTGTACGTTTTTCAATCTCTCCACTTGAACCCTCAACTAATGCAGATGTAGATGTTGTATTAGCATCAAGTGTGTCTACATACAGCCTTCCAGTTACGTGTAGTGTATCATCAACTTTTGCTGAAGCATTACCAGACTTCAATACCAATTGATATCCAGAAGCTGTTTCAATTAAACCGCTTGTATGTATCTTAATACAATCTGCATCGTTAGTACCGTGAATACTTACATAGTCACCCGTGCTGTTATCATCACTTGGAACAAGGTGCAAAACACCTTCATTACGCTCATCTGGAGAAGTATCCTCAGATGTCTCATGCATAATAAATCCAGGGTCATTACTGTTTGTACCAGCGTTAAAATAAATGTAAGATTTATCTGTAGTAGTATCAGTAAACGTATCAGCTATAGATGCTGTAGCGTTTTCTGTATATATACGTACTTGTGGTGATGTAGATGTGCTTCCAAAATAACCATACGTAGCGGTTATACCTCCAGTAGTAATAGCTTGATTAGTAGTAGCTCCTCTATCAGCTACAGAGTCTAACGTATCTGTTTCGGTGTAACTTGTTATATATCCAGCGCCGTTTGTAAGCTCGTTATTATTGGTTGGTATTGTAGTACTATTGAATGCATTTGACCCAAACTCATATGTTTGATTAGTAGCCCCGCTGACAGAAAATGTAAGGGTGTTACCAGACTTTGTAATACCATTGAGATAGTAGTTTGTGTCTGAATTAGTAACCGTTTCTGTAGCTGATGTTATTGCTGTTACATGGCCATTAGAGTCAAGCGTAATGTCTTGAATATAAGTACGACCAGAATTATCTACTGATGTGGCTGCGCTAATACTTGGGTGAGCTGTTAAATATCCTCCCTGGTCTAAAGTTTCCTGAGTAATATAACCAACAGAAGCGTGGTTACCCCACCCGTAAGCTGTGTTCCAATTAGTAGAGTTACCACCAGTTGTTACAATCTCACCAGTAATGGTAATACCAGTAGAAGTAGTTGTTAATTTTTGACCTCCATTATTATACAATCTTGAACCACCGTTTTCTGTCCATTGAATAATCCAGTCAGCATTTTGGTCATCGTAGATACCGCCAGTACTTCCATCTCCCATCAATGAGAAAATAAACTCATTAGACGTGTTACCAATCTGAAGACCACCCCAAGAACTTGTACTACTATTTATGTATAGCAAATCTGCACGGTCTGTAGATTCAGTCAATGTAACGCCAGACCCTAATGTAATAGATGTAGCTGAAAAAGTAGCGGGTACACTTTGTAGCGCAGAATCAGCTAGGTCGCCCTGCGCTGCGGTGGCAAAATCACTTGTAGCAGCTGTAGCGGCTGAGCCAAGACCTAAGTTAGTACGGGCAGCAGAAGCACTTGACGCACCGGTACCACCATTGGCGATTGACAAATCAGTTCCTGACCAATCCGCGTTGTTAATAGCAAGGGTGCCGCCTAGTGTTAGGTTTCCTGTCGATGTTACCGTACCCGTAAGGGTAAGGCCGTTTTTAGTACCCGTACCGCTAACCGAGGTAACACCGCTTGACGTTACATAGCCGGAATCATTTGTAAACCCGCTGATATTTATATTAGATTGATCGCCTGAAATTTCAGTCCAATCAATGCTACTTATCGATGGAGTTGCCCAAGTAAATGTACCATCACCATCTGACCGCAAGAACTGGCCGCTTGTGCCATTACCCGAAACGTTTAATTCAGCAGCACCTACAGAGTTATCTGTAATTGTAGATGCATTAACACTGTTTAGCGCCGCTAAAGTGCCTAAGGTTGGTTTACCCGTAAGAGAGCTATAAGCACCGTCAAAAGCATCGGTAATACCGTACCCAGCTAAAGTTGTTGGTGTAGATGTTATTGTAGAAAACGCTTGTGTGTGTGATGCTGAGGCAAAGTACGATTTGTCTTGAGTGGCAGCACTGCCAAGACCAAGATTGGATCTAGCCTCTGCAGCGTCTCCTATTGTTGAGAGATTGTCTCCAGCCATTAAAGCACCCGCGGCAGCAACATTGGTAGCGTCCGTTACGTCTGCGTTATTTTCAACACCTGTAGCAGTGGAGTAGCCCGCACTCGCGTGGTTTCCCCAGCCATAAGCTGTTTTAAAGTTTTGAATATTAGTTTTTGTTAGGGTTTCGCCGTCTAGCGTTAATTGATCACCCCTTAGATACGCAGTTTTTCTAGCCGCCCATCCTCCTGACCAGTTGCCTGTTTCAGAGTTGATTTGAAGACCTTGCTCCGCATTTAAATAAATATATTCTGCAGTCTGACCCGTGGCATAAGAATGACTTTCACCGGCATTTAAAACTAATTGCTGACCGTTTCCTTTAATATATCCACTTACGGTTACATTAGTAGATGTAAAAGAAGAGGGCACAGAGGTTAAATACCCGGCGCTAGCATGGTTACCCCAGTTATACGCTGCATTCCAGTTAGCCGCTGACGCTATTCGCGCATCAGCAAATGTACCTGATGTAATTTTTGATGCCGCTAGAGAAGGAATTCTAGCCGTCCCCAATGTACCGGATGTAATTTTTGACGCGTCCAACGACGGTATGTCTGAGGCTGCTAGCCCGTAAGAGCCCGTTATGGACAAGTCACCAGTTAGGGATATATCTGAATTTATTCTTAACGCCATATGAAAGAAAAAAAGGGAAGGAAGAATACCCCTCCTCCCCTATTATTAAATTAATGTATACTTTATTATTACGCAGCTCCCATAATAACTACCATGTAGTTACCATTTGCAGCTGTAATAGTAATGTCATTGTCACCCTCGGTAGTTTGAGAAATTTCCGCCAATACCAAATTACCATCTGTAGTGTAAAGCTGCACGACTGCCGGCCACCCTATACCATGGTCGGAGAACGAGACTGTAGCCGAACCGCCCGAAACTGTTACACTAGCGTTATAGTGATCTGGTTTTCCATTAAGCTGTGTTTGTACGTTAGAAGTAACGCCGTCTACATAGTTAAGTTCTGTAGTTGTTGCAGTAAGACCGTCTAGTTTGTCAAATTCAGTAGTTGTAACGCCTGTAGCGCGAAGATCTTTTGCATAGTTAAGATCATCAGCTGTACCGGTGAATCCGTCAAGCTTGTTAAGTTCAGCCGCAGTAGAAGTAATTGCACTTCCATTAATTTGGAATTGACTTGTAGCGTTGATTGTAGTACCTTGAATTTCAGCAAATTGAGCTGGCGCAAAGTCACCATTAAATACTTCTTCTTCATTAGCGGCGTTTACATACGCTACGAACTTACGAACCGAGTCATCGTAACCAAAGAAACCAAGACGCGCTGCTGTATCATAGTAGCGGAACTCAATACCACGGTCTTTATTGTCGTCAGAAGTTGGTGCGGTATCTCCACCCAATGTGATGATTGGGTCGTCAACTGTCGTTACCGTAGAGTTAACGGTTGTAGTTGTACCATTTACCGTTAAGTTTCCAGTAATGGTAACACCACCTGCAAAAGTAGCGGTAACATCGCTAGCATCACCAAGCGTATAGTTCTCGGTAATTAGGGCCAACTTTGACGAAAGGTTTTCAATGGAAACATCTTCATCTGCTGGCACAGCAAAAGAAAGATTGCCTGAACCATCGGTTTTTAAGAATTGCCCGTTTGTACCGTCCGTTACATTTAATCGCGCAATGTCAACTGAGTTGTCGGCAATTTTAGCTGCAGTTACAGAATCAGTTGCCAAGTGTTCGGTATCAATAGAGCCGGCCACATAGTGTTCGCTATCAATAGTGTCATCGGCAATTTTTGCACCCGTTACGGCATCTGCAGCAATCTTAGCTGTAGTTACTGCGCTTGACGCAAGCTTAGCCGCCGTAATACCACTGTTTTTAACAGAAAGAGTATTGGACGATATTTCGATAGTTGAACCGTCTGGCTCTGCCCCTACTAGTTCCCACGCGCCATCTTCGGTGGCGTTATATACCTTTAATTTATTAAGGGTAGTGTCAAACGCTAACTGACCAGCCACCGGTGTTGCAATCCCGCTAATCTGTGTCGTTGTTAGGTTATGAATTTGAGCATTACGAAGTTCGTTCTTCGCTAAGTCTAAATAAGAGGATAGACTGATGCTCGTAACATCTAACCCCGATACAATCTTTAAAGCCATTATGTAGTTGTTTAGTTAAAGTATGCTTTTCCAGAATAAGAGGTATCGAATCTCAATACCACTTGATTTAATGAGGTATATTCTACCTCACATATAATAACGTTGTCTAGGCTATCAACCACAGACACCGCTGGTTTTTTGTTTAAGTTATGATCAATAGTCCACGTAGATGCCGCGGAGGATTGTTCATGCTCGTATTTTTTGTCACCGTCGCTCGCTCCAATAATCCCAATAACATAGTGTTTGCTATTGGACATGCTGCCAGATGTATTTGTGGCGGTAACCAATACATCTAGGAAGTCGCTATCGTCTTCATTATCGTAAGACGACGTGACCGTAAACTCACCCTTTACATTTTGATTACCCGCTTCTACCATCAAGAACTTTGTAGCAACGATATCGGTAAGCATTGCGCTGCGGCTATCGCCGTCTACTGTTTTCTTACTGATTGTGAAGGAAGTAATCGCGCTCAGCGCTGGTTCTACCTCACCGCCGTTAACGTACATACCACCATCGCCAACCTGTGATACTGCCATGCCGAATTTTGATACCAGCTGCCCGGCAATAGTAATCGCGCTAGATTGTGCAAAATGCTCGCCAATAGAGCTAACACTAAAATTCTTAGTTGCTCCCCCTTCGTCTGTGCCTAATAGCTTATCATCTTTAGACACATTGGTATCTAAGGGAAAAGAATTTATTCTTGCCATTATCCTATTCTATATCGTTTGCCCCCTTCGCTTTTTGTGCCCTCGCCGCGATTTCCGCGGTTAGTGGCTACAGAAACGAATTGGCTTGTTCTGTGATCGTAGTCTTGGCCGTCAATGTTTTGGCCGTTCTTTTTCGCCTTACGGCGCTTGCGCTGAGAATCCGCTTTCTTTGCACGGCGGTCGTCGGTCTTAGCATATGCCAGATCCCTTGCCGCTTTATCGCGACGGGCTTGTGCAGACAGTTGCTGCTTGAATGGAGATGGCCTCATATTAAACATGTTTATTCCCCTGTACTTAGCTCGTATGCCTCTATAGCAGCATCGGCGATAGCGCCTGTTTTTTTACCGGTCCATTTGCCAGCAGTTTTTGAAGCCGCTTTCCTAATACCCGCCTTTACAGCTGTGCCTACGCCAACACCTACTAAAGTATTGTCTATTGTAATGCCGCCCGTACCTGTTTGCTGTTTTTTATTACGCAACGCTTGGTTTATTTCAGCGCTAGACATTACCTGCTTAAGTGGGGATTTGAGCTCTAACCCGTTAGGGCTGAAGCTTTTCTTCATTTTAAACATGCTTATTTCTTTAGTATGCGGCCTTTCTTTCTGGGTACTTCTACTTTACCAGCTTTTGGACGACGGTCCCATTCAACGTCATAGGTGGTTTCTTTATACCCCAATGGTTTGTTTACTGTTTTTTCCGTAAAAGCACCTACTCGGCCGGTTTTTTTATCGTAAGCCCAACGTTCTGCGCCTTTGCCATAGTCAATTTGGAAGTTTGGATCCGACCCAAAACCTGGGCCCATTTCGCCTTGTTGCGTCGGAGGCCCGGTCACTATATTTTTTCCGCTCAACTCTTTGCTTTTGTAATATGAATGTTTGCCTTCCTGCGCAATTTTTTCATATTTTGACTCTTCCTGCGGGTAGCGTTTTTTAGACTTTTCCGTCATTGTTTGTTTTAACGGCGATACGCCAAGTCCGCGCGGTCCGATTCCTTTTCTCATTTTGTTATTTTTTGTATTGTTCCACGAATTTGCTAATAATGAACGCTGCAACACCTACAATAGCACCAAATACCAAAGATGATACAATTTCATAGTTAGAACCGAAGAAATGGCCTAATGCAACAGCACCGCCAAGGTAAAAAAACTCTTTTTTCATTTTATATTAGGTGTTTGGATCATACTTTGTATGATTACGCGCGTAAAACAGAAGCTAAAAGTGACGATAGCATGTTATTATAATAATATAATTAGCTACCGTCGCATTCCGAAGGAATTTTTTTTAAAAATTATACTCATTTAAGTATAAATAAAGCAAAATTAGCCTTTTTATATCCCCCGGAATATAATTTGTTAGATATTTAGGGGTAATGGGTAGCGCTATACTTATTTTACCCGACCCCCAAAAATAAAAAGCTATTTTATTTGCCCAGCCCCGGCTCCTGTTTCCGTTTTCCGGGCGTTCGACCAGCGTTTCCAGACCTGTTATCTGTCCTGTAACTGTATCTGTGCTAGGATTCTGCCAGATGTTTAGGCTTTTCCCCGGGTACATGCACCTGTGTATAGTAATATCTGTATCTGTATCTGTAACCGTACCTGTATCTGGTACATCTGATCTGGTTATCTGGTCCTGTTATCTGGTCTGCTGTCCTGTATCCTGTATCCTGGTCCTGTATCCTGTATCCTGTCATCTGGTCCTGTTATCTGTTTGTAAGGCTATAACCTTACATCTGCATCTGTTTTGTCAGGCTATAACCTTACTTGCAAACTTAATACGATGGGTATTCGATAATATATATGTAAGAAACAAAGATACTAACTCACTTAAATGCTATACAACATGATGACTAAAAGAGAATTTATTAAAGCAAATGAAGACAAGGCGTTTGAAATCGCGATGCGCATATGCCAAGGCAGACGCAAATACCTCGAGAGCCACTATCCGATCTTCACCGCGGATGTTGCAGCTGAAGCTAATCTGATCGTCGATGAATGGTGGCGAGACTACCAGGAGGAGCATGTCTGATGCTATACCTACGGATATACCACGAACCTAACCCGATAATATAAATGTAAATAAAAGAAATAATATGAAAAGACAATCACCTTACATCATCGTCCTGTCACTGATCGTACTAATCGCAGCGGCAGCTGGCTTCACAGCCACGAATCAGCTCAGCTATCTGATCATCATGGTCACAGCTTCCATCGGCGGTCTGGCCGGCCTGGTCCTGGCGTCAGATGAAGACGAGCAAGAGCGCTTCGAGCTAGAATTTAAACAAAGATTAAACAACCGTAAGTAATATGACTGATTACAAGCACACGGAAGAGTACCGCGACAGGTTCTCTTTCAACCAGGGTGAACGCTACTGGATGCAACAAGCGTTCAATCACTTTGTAGCAGCAGCTGAGGCTGATGTTGCGGGTCCAAACAACGGGGGCATCATTGCGCCTGGTTATTTCACACAGCTGTTCAAAGACCTGGACAGCAAACTGGACTGCTGGACGGACTGATCATCTGACAGCACAGGGGAGTACTAAGCCGACAGGATAAGTCTAACTGAAGCCGTATCATGCGTACGGATAGTCACAGCGCCTGTCGCAGCCCCGATGTATAGCAACTGCGCTTCACAACGGGTCGACTGGTCTATCCCTTTTTATTTTGCTATACACTTTCTACAGAACGAATACGAAGGCATTTCGATAATATAAGTGTAACAAAAAGAAACAATATGAACTACTCAGAATTCCACCACAAAAATTTTAAAGAAGCTCTTGCAATAGCTAACAAAATTTACAGCCTTAAACACATGAGCTTGATTGACTACACTACTAAAGTTAAGATGCTTGCCTCAGATATTGTAGACGAGTGGTACAGCGACTATGAGAATGAACATGTATAATACAGAACTAACACGACTGCAATTCGATAATATAAATGTAAGAAAAATAAATTCGGGCTCGTAAATGGTGGACGCCGCACCTCTTACACAACCACTAAAATAAATGACTATGTTTGAATACAATTACCTGGTACAAGTACCAAAGGGCTTTATGCCAAAAGTGAACCAAATGCTATACAATACCGTAGCAATGAAGAAAACACATGAATTAATATATGGTGACATAAACTATGTGTTGATCCACCAATGTGACTTGGATGCTGTAGCAAGACAGTTCCACAAAGAATGTCTACCATTCAACTATCGTAAGACTGCTATACAACGCAAACACTTACAAGACTAATACGACTACTATTCGATAATATAAATGTAACTAATAAAAACAAAATACTATGACTAAGAATGAAATGATTCAAAATGCAATTGCTAACATGACTGACGAGCAAAAAGCTGAAATCTTCCCACCAATCACACGCAAAAACTTTGTTGTGCGTAAATCATGGCTCGGCCGAAATCAAGTGATTACCTTCACTAATAACAAAGGCCAACAAATTACCTACAACCACGACGAAGCGTTGAAAGTAATGTTGCCAAAGCTAAACATTCTGCCTTGCTGGGCTAAGCGTGGGTACTGGTCTCAATCGACCGACGCACCAATGAGTGTACGCCATTCGGATGCAATCATTGAAGTTGTAGACCTAACTGAGGATGTCCTTGGGTAGGTTTACAAAACCACTACGAATGCTATACGATAATATAAGTGTAACAAAAAAAAATTATGACTAAAAATTCTTACTTAAAAGACGGTGCCATTGAAGCGATCCAATACCTCTACGGCACAGGTGCAACTGAACAAATGCGCAGAGACGACCAATACTATGTCGAAGCACTAATCAACTACGCTGCAAACCAACTAAACATTGAACTAGCATGACACACTGGATAGATCTTACCACCGACCAACTAAGAATACTTAGAATTGCAATACCTGACCATACCAAAGAATGGGAGCATATGGTGAAGGTGGTGGAGAAGCTAGACAGACACTTAGAAGTAGCTAATATGAGGTAACTTCGGTGTATAGCATTGCGTATAGCATCGGTATATTCGGTACTATAAGTACGCTCCGAACGAAAAGTGAACCCAGAAAAGTGCGACAATAGCCTGCTATTATTATTTAATTAACTACCTAATGTCACAGTTTTTCGGGAAATTATTTTTTTTGTACACTCAGAGAGTTAGTACTATAGGTGCTCTAACTGTTTTTTCTTACAAATGAAAGTAGTACTTTTGATTTACAAAACTGATACGAATCGGTATCGATAATATATATGTAACTGAAAAGCAAAACACTATGACTGAAGAGCAATACTTTAAAAACTTGACCGCTTACTACGAGCGCCATGCCGACGATTATTATGACGAACTCGAAGACCGTTACGAGGGTGACGAGTGGGATTTTGACGGATTTCATTATTAAAATTATACACCTATGAACACAGAGTTTAGATACATTACGGTGTTGAACTACACCACTGGGCAAGTGTACATCTATGATTACGATGCTAGCTTGTTTGACGGAGATGCAGAAACATTTGTATTCTCACGCCATTACCCTGAGGAAGTACACTATATGGTGCATAAGTATACTCCGGCATTATGGACGAAGAATTTGTACTTTTGCAATAGAGAACAAGCATACGGATTGCACAATGAAGAACAAGATTAAAATGGAAACTATACAAGTAACGTTGGCGGAGATTAAGATGGCTACGAGACCTAACGTCTACCGCAACAAGAAGAAATACACGAGAAAAAAGAAACACAAGAATTATGACAATGACTGAAATTGAAGTGCGTGCTTACGCTATCGCTAAGTGCAAAGAATATCCTGAATTGACTGAGGAAATTTACGGAATGTACGACCTATTTATTATGGAAGTTGAAGACGGCTCCTCTATTGAGCACGAAGCTGAGCTCTTCTATACTGACGTGGACGCTATGATTGCGGAATTAGAAAACAAATACAAAACCAATACGACAGCGAATCGATAATATAATAAAGCAATAAAGTTATGAAATGTAAATGCGGAGATACTGTCCACCCTGTACGAATTAAGTTCGGTTACACCAATTGTGTAGCGTGTTCAACTACTGAGCGCTACGGTTGTGCACCGATTACAAATCATAAAACAGGTAATACAATACAAATTATGTCCCAATCCCAAGCGGAAGCGATATTCAAGTCATCGCGACGTAAAGGCTACGGTACATGCTTAAGATAATACACTATGAAAAAAACATTAATTTCACTAAGCACATTAATTTTACTATCTTGTGCAAAAACCGAATTACCAAAAGAACCAGGTCTTAACGGCTTGTATGAAGTAACCTCTAAAGTTATTGAACGACCGGGCAACATTGATGTATTCAGTGGCTCTAGTATGCAACGAATGGATATGGAATTTTTACCTAATAAATTGGTGTTTTATAATTTCAATCAATCCGAAGGCTGTATGGTAAACTCCGGTGCTGTTAATTTATCTCGTGACCAAAACGGCACACCTACTCAAGTCGGCTGTCGCGAAGTTACCGAAGTTACTGACTCAAGTATAACTTGGTCACAATATGAAAACGGTCAAGACGGAGTTTGGTATATTACTTACAACTTATTTTACATTGGACAATACGAATAAACTATGAATACTTACAAATTTACCTACATCGCATGGATACCGTCATACCGCGATACCGATATTGACTGGACGTACGTCGATGCAAAAAGCGAAGCCGAGGCAATTGAGATATTTCAGCAAATGCCAATTTTTAAGTTTATCTCACCGAGAATAGACAAGTACAACCTTAAACCTACATTAGCAGAATGAAAAGTATTAGCGAATTAATTAACGAAGATTTTAAGTGGATTGACGAATGCGAAGACATTGCCGAAGTTATCGAAGAACAATTGTACGACACCATTTGCTGGCGTCTTGACGAAGCTGACGCTATACCAGACGACGACGACGGCGAAGCAATGAACGCTTTGCACGCTGAAGCATTCGAACAAGTAATTGCTATACTCGCGTCACGTTGTTTCTACCATATTGATTTACAAAAGTAATACGACCACCTAACGATAATATAATTGAATTTAAAATAAAACGACTATGAAACTTTACCACATTACAAAAAACGGTACACTACACTTCCAGTTGAAAAACGGACGTCTCGCTTCGGTGCACCCAGATACTGGCTATGTGCGTGTATCACACAACCTTAAAAACTTTATTCGCGAAGAGTTTAAACAAAATATGCTTAGACGCTTCAACAGCGCGGTAACCAACAAAAATCCAGGTAGCATTACCATGTGGCCAATTAACAAGCGTGTGAAAACGAAAACAATGCAAGAAGTGTACACCGATCTGTACTACAAGTCTCACTGGCGTCACGACGGCTACTTCAAATACCCTAACAAAGTATTCTTTGAAATGGAGTCGTCTAAGTGTGAATTGTACCCTAACGACATTGTAAAGCTAATGGACCTACTCACTGAGTTTGAAGCTAAAAACTGCTAACCATGAGATACGGTAATGTTAAGTGCCTCGAGCGCCACGCTTATGCACCAGAAATGAATAAACTACATATGAACAGCGGAATAATCCACAGTGTGCCTGGGTGTACAACGATTGTCGACGCTATAACCTACGTAAAAAACAGAACTAATGCGAATCAACGCTAAACCACTAGACTTTATCGAAGTAATTGATTTCGATACCAAAGACATCAAGCAGGTATATAAAGGCCGACTTGACAACTGCCGATGCGGTTGCGCCGGTGACTACTACAAGCTTGGCGAAGACGACACTGAAATTGATATTGCGCTTAATTTACTAAAGCAATACGCCGACAAAGGTGAAGTAAAGTTTTCACGCTTTACCTACAAAGACCCTAGTAGCAATGAATTGTACCTCGAGTTCGAAACACATATCGAAGATAGCTATGACAGCGACCTCGACGGCGACGACGAAGACGATTATTACTACAGACGTGAAAGTGAAGAAATGAGTATGGGCTACGGCTTTTACATTAAAGATATTGAAGAATGAGAAATACACTAAAAACAGGCGACTCAGTATGGGTACGCGGTGGATTCGGAACTGAACCACGTGTGCTCGCTACGGTCGAACAAATTGAAATTACTAACGGCGATAAGTACGGCACTGAAGTAGACGAGGTCAAATGGGCACTCGTGTACGATCGAAACGTCGTAGTCTCTTTAGACAACGGACACTGGGCATATGCTTATCAACTAAAAAAATACTAAATGATGAATATACTATCTATTGAGGTGAGCTTGGAAGCTCTAGAAAACAAATGCAAAGTACACGACTGGTACTACAACTACTCAGACGACCACCGCAAGTGGTCACGTGGCTTCGACCGTTACCGCGAAATAAATGCTATACTCGATGGCCTTGGTCATAGTCGTGAAGCAATCGAGGTGCATAATAAGTACGCGCCGGAGCGTTTCAAGCGCCCTCTAGATAGTAAGTATTATTGATTTACAAAAGTAATACGACAGCGAATCGATAATATATTTGTAACAAGCACGAATGGTTTACTTATGTGAGCAACGCAGGGTTGATCACTGCAGGCACTGAAAAGTATTAAGTGTGGGTTCGATTCCCACCGTGCTACTAAAAAAAAACAATATGACAACACCACAAAACCACATGGCTGAGCTTATGACTAAGTTCGGTATGCGAGTACTACACCGCAACGGCCACCTCGCCTTGTTTGCTGACGGCACGCACGGCACCGATTTCCTTGATTACAATGCTTTTCACCGCGATTTTATCTTCGGTGTACACAAAAACTTACAAGCAGTAATCGACCAAAACGGCTACGAATGCGAATGGGAACACCCCGAAATACTCAACCTATACCCAGCGAGTCATTTTACTGACAACCTCAGTGATACTCAGCTCATGTCTTTGTGGAATGAGTACTGCGATAACATTAGCGCAAGTGACCACATTTACTTCAATGACGAAGACGCATTCGAAAGATTCGGCTTTACCATCGGGCAAACGCTTCGCGCTGTAAAATGCGACAAATACGATTGGGACGACAACTATATCCAAATGGACGGGTACGGTAACCCCTTCTCTTTCAACGACTTGCGCGATTATATTGATCTCGCTGAGCTTGAAGACTACTTGTACGAAAACGAAAAAATATAATATATGAGAAAATCACTTTACGACCGCTTACGACCAGATGTCAAAGCGCGCCTCGAAGCTAACGGCTTACGCTATGAATTCACTGTTGACAGAGTAATTGCTAAA
>Ga0213860_10000136_pt1 | contig 28767 bp, 46 predicted proteins | sample PICome_3_FD_160118 | JGI IMG/M metagenome (GOLD analysis project Ga0213860, IMG submission 160118) | Coastal seawater microbial communities near Pivers Island, North Carolina, United States - PICO550 | ecosystem: Environmental > Aquatic > Marine > Coastal | place: USA: North Carolina...
TTGTGCCATTCTTTATTGTGTGTCTTAGGAGGTTTAGGTAATTGCCAAAACCCCAGTTCTCGTTGTGGTATTATTCGTTCTGACCTTCTTTTGGTGGTAAGTAGAAGATGCCACCACCGCTAGTGACATCTACTTTGTCTACCTTACCAAGCCCTGCTCTGTCAAGTAAATCTTTTGCAGCTACCATCTTTTCTTTTATGCCTAGTTCTGTCGGGTCATACAACGCACCAACCATAGCCATAGCAGCTTTAGGAGCAGTACGTGCAAAATATGTACGAGTCTTCTCACCGATCTCATCCTTTAGAGATTCAACAATCGCTGCAGTGTTACTGTTATCACCGTAACCTGCCAATTTCTTAGCTGCGACAACATCACCACCAGCTTCATCAAATAGTACATCTAGAAACCGCTGCTGCTTATCTGTTAAATTTCTTGCCATATATTGCTTCCCTTATCTGTGACCGACCTATACCTAAGTCGTTTAATTCTCTGTCGGTCATCATGTGCATTAATCTGAAGTCTGCACGTTTTTGTTGCCTAATACAATGGTTATCCCATAGACGCTTTAGTAAGTTTTTCATAGCACTATCTCCTTTGTTTGTGTGCGGAGATAGTTATACACAAATATAGGTCAGGTAGTAGTACCTATTATTGCATAACCGTTATGCTACCTTGTTGGATTAAAAAACTCCCTGCCTGATAAGAATACTTCTAAGTTACCACTAGAACCATCAAAGGCTGTTATCTTATCCCCTGCATGTAAATAGATTCTATCTGATGTAATAATATTATATACATCATTACCAGCTATAGTTTTCTCATTTAGTATATGATGATATGTATCGGTGTCTGCATGATACCATTGAATGCTTATATTTTTATTAGAACTAGAACCGTTAGTAATATGAAGAAAGTCTATTTCTGCATCATGATTAGCAGGACACGTATATAGAACATTAGAACTAGCACCCCCTGATGTAGCGGTAACTGTTAGTCCTTTAGTTACTGTATTGTAGTTTCTAGCTACCACTTACTTTTTCTTTTTCATTGGTTTCATTGGAGGGTTAGATGCACCACAAGCTACACCACCGTGACCCATCTTGTTATGCTTTTTAGCCATTCCACCATACATATAGCCCATCTTCTTTGCTACTTCTGGTGCAGCTTTCTTTAATGCTTTCATTCCTTTATTCATAATACCACCTTTGTTCATGTCATGATAACCTGTACCCCCACAATGAGAGCAACCTTTTCCTTTACACTTTGGACACTTCTTCTTCACGTTCTCTTCCTTCCTGATGCTGTTGTAGACCATTTTACTTTCTTAGGTCCAGTCTTTTTTCTAGCTTCTGCTTTACTAATTTTACCTGCTACTGCCTTTGGTCTACAAGCAGGGTAGGGTCTTCCTTTATCTTTTGCACCTGACCTACCACAGGGCTTACCTGTCTTTACGTCTGTCCATTCTTCGCCAAACCATTTACCTAGTCCACCTTTGAAAAAACCTCTACCACTAGGCAGTACGTGATTTGACTTTGTTTTTAGACGAGCCACTATACTTACCTCCACGTGCTTTATATGTTTTTACCAACCAAGCACTTGCATATGCGCTGGGCCATGTCTTAAACTTTTTCTTAGCTTCTGCTTTTACTCTAGCATATAGTTTTTTATTTGTAGGTGTAGCCATTATGTACGCCTTGACTTTGTACCACTACACTTCCATTTAGCACGTGATAGACGTAGTGGGCTGTTTGGATTCTTTGCTGCCTTGGGATGTTTCTTCATCTGCCCAGCACTACGAGCGCAATACGAATCACCTTTACTAGTTCCCGGTCTAATACGCTTACCACCGTCCTTGGCTTTACCAGCCTGACCGTAGCTTATCTTTGTCTTACGTCCTGTCTTGGGATTGGTAACTGTCTTGGCAAACATCTTACCTTTACGTGGTGTAGCCATTACTTTTTCTTCCTTTGCTTAGCAACGCCACCTTTATTCATAAGTATCTTTTTTGATAATGCAGTTTTAGAATACTCTTGTGGCATCTTCATACTACCACCGCCACCACGACCTGTCATTCTTTTTGCAGCCGCTGCTTTTGCTTTTTTCTGAACTGCTGCTCTTTTTTCAGCACCTGTTAAAGCAAACCTACCTATCTTATGCTTCTTTTCAAAAGAATCAAGTTTTTTAACAGCCGCAGTTTGCGCTCGTTCAAATGAGGCTACATCTTTAACTTTTGTTTTACCGCCTTTATTTCTATTTTGCCTTAGATAGTCTGCATAAACTCTTTGCGTTTTTTTAAGATTTTCTTTTAGTTTTTGATGCTCTTTTTGAATATCAGCCATTACTTATTCCTAATCTTCTTATAAAGGGTTTTCAACCAAGCTATCATACGCTTTCCAAATGTCATCAATTTCTGTTTGAATAACATCTAACTTCTCTCCTATGCCATTTGTTATCGTTGTTGCTTTATCTACTTGACTACGTAGGTCCAGTAGTACCTTCTGCTGCTCTAGTATCTGCTGCATGTTTGTGGTTAGTTGTGCTAGTTTAGTATTTAGTCCACGTACATCATTATCTACTACAGCTTGCTCTACTGTTTGTACTCTACTTGTTATTGTTGATTCTAATTCGTTTATCTGTTTATTCAACTGTTGCATTTTTACAACAATGTCATCGTTTAGTTTTGTTTCAGCTTCTTGTAATTCTTTTCGTATTGCTTGACTAGCTGTTGTTAGTTGGTTTGCCGCAAATGTTTTATTCGCTGTTCTCTCTCTTGCAGTGTCAGTCTCTAACTTAGTTAAGCTTTTTTGTATTTCTAAAATTTGCTTTGCGTTTGCGTTGGTCTTATCTAGTGCTTCACCAACGCCACCCTCTACACCGTAAAACCTATTAAGAGTATCGTAGCCCCAATACACACCGCCTGATATAGCAGATAATACTGGGAGTGCTACAGCTACCATCCAACCTTTAATGTTGTAGCCACCTATGCTAAAGCCTACGTCCATCCTCTTTACGTTCCTTCTTTTCTAAGTAACGCCTCTTCTTCATCTTCTGTATTGGTCTTTTCTTTTTAGGTAGCTTCTTTTTCTTAGTTATGGCATTGTTCCGTATTCTTCTACGTATTCACCAGCAGCGTATATCTCTGCTGCAGTCTTCATATCGTCCTCTAGATAGCCTTGCCAACCAGAACCGAACCCATCGTTATCCCAGTTAATTACAAACTCATCTACGCTTTGTGTGTAAGTAATAGCTGTGTAGCTACCAACTACAAAGTTATTCTGTGTTGCGTAACTATCTATACTTGCTGTTAGTTCACTGTTATTAGCTGCAGCCATAAATGCACCAGCTTGTTGGGCGTAGTTCTCTACCTGTGCTACAGCTTGGTTGTACGCATCAACTTCTGCTTGGTCTATGCTGTACTCATCCGTAGCCATCATGCCTTGCAACGCAGTTTGCTCTGGTGATGTATCTGCTGTTGCTGCAGTCTCCATAATACCTGTAGCAGTTAGTATCTCTGCTGAAGCATCAGCTAATACATCTATAGCTTCATCCAAGTCATTCATAGCAGCTTGGTATTCTTGTGTGAACAACTGCTGTGCGTTGGTAGCAGTCTCGTAGTCGTGACCTAGTACAAGATCCTTTGCATCTAAGTAATCATCTAACTCCTGCTGTGTAATAAGTCCATCATCAAATGCATCATCTACAACAACACCGCCCAGCGCAGCATATCCTACTGCACCTACTGTGTGATATCCATTGTCCGTCACCCTGTTCTTTATAGCACCCAGCGTACTAATTAGTTGGTCTATCTTCTCCTGACCTGTCATTGTCAGTGCTGGGTCCGTTACTTCTGCGTTTGCTTGACCTGAACTGGTCACTAAGGCTGCGCTTAGTAGTAGTAACTTCAGTGAATGCTTCATCGTATTCCTCTCCTACCTGTAACAAGGTATCCCAAAACTCTTTGTCTAACTCGTAACCTACAACAAACAATGCAGGGTCTTCTCTGTATTTCTTTATAGCGTTCCTACCCATCAACAACTTACCAGTACGTGCATCGTTTATTGGGCACGGAGTATTAGCTAACATCATACTCCTGAACACTGTGGCATCCTGACACATCACTGAAATGGCTGATACCTGTAATCCTAACCCTCCAACCTGTTGAGGTAAGCCCAGTAATCTAGCATTCTTCCTGCGATTACAATTAGGGTCTTGCTGCATCTCACCTTCAGATAGGCCAATTATATTTAATTGTAAGCCTCTACTCTTAGGGATTAAGCAAGAGTCATTACCTCCCCCACCCATTACTGTTGGAGCTATGCTGGACATTACCGGGTTACTTCCTGGAGATGAACCTGCTCCGTTATAGTTTATAACTTCACTTTGATTGTTTGAATCTACAACTGAGTCTTCGTAGTTATTAGAGAAGTCTCCTTCTATGTCGTTACCGTTGTCTGTATTCGTTGTGGTATTATTAGTTATACCATTATCTAGCGGTACTTGTTCCTGTGCATACAGAGGACTTGCTAATACTACTATCACTACACATAAGTTCAGTAGCTGCTTCTTTATGTCCAATAAGTGCGAGTGTCTTTGCATCTTGGTTTCTCTGACATGCAGTATCTCCCACCCTGCATGACGCTGTATATGTTATTGTTTGACAAGCTGTAACTAACATTAGTACCCATAGTTGTACGCAAGCTTTAGTATATGTCAACACTTTTTTTACCCTATCCCGGGTCTTTTTCTTTCCGGGTCTAATACTTCATGTTTGTCCAGGAAGCCCTCCAGGTACATAGCTCTTTCTACGTGGTCCAGTGTGTACCTTTTTCCTAGCCTAGCTTCCAACGCTTCTCTTACATAGAAGACATCGGACTTAGGTATGTGTACACGTCTGAGTCTTTTACTGTCACCGTCTGCTATAGCATCGTAGAACTCTTCAATGACATCCTCAGAAGAGTACAAGCTTACTTTGTTCTTATACATAGTCTAACCTTAAAAGGTGGTATGTGCAGTATCTACATGTAGGAGGAGGAGACATGGAGGAAGAGTAACACACAGATTACTACACATACCATAGTGTAACACTTATTGTTTGTTACATTATATTGTGTTACGTAACAAGAAGTATACAGAAGGATAGTATAACTGTCAAGTTAAACTTTACCTATGTCCAATTATTTATATAGTTTAACTATTTATTTAGTTATATTATTTATTAAGTTAAAACACTAAAAGTTTAACTGTCCTGCTCCTGCTCCGCAGTTATACTCAAAAAATAGGGTCTGTCAAGTATATATTTGTAATACTGCGACAGTTTGACACACTTATAAAAAACCACTTCTGTGTATTTGTGTATATATACGTACTATACACCCGGCAGTGGCTCTCGCACCCCCCCTCTAAAATAAAAAAATATCTGTAAATCTAAGTGTCTTACCTTGTAAGTTATTGTTTTTGTTAGACTTTATAACTGATATATCCTCAATATACTGTAAAAAGGTGTGTCTTTCTTGCAACATTCTAGAAATGTGATCACAAATCAAGAAGGGATGCATAACTATACCCCTCTTTTGTGATCACAAAATACTATACCCCTCAAAAAGCTAAACTCATTATATATACAAAAAGAAGTTCTTACTTTGTTCTACTCTTAAAAGCTAAGTCTTTGTTTTTATTACACTTTCATCCTGGCTGAAAGAACACAACGAGAACATATGTTTTATCTGCACAAAATCTGCATAAAAGTTTTCAATAAAATCAAACACTTACAAGAAATGTGCAGAAAGTGTGCATTTTTTACTTGCTTTCTATGTTGTGGTATGTCCTTAATAGGTTATCGAAAGCGACAAGTTAGCTTAGAGAGTAGGCCAAAAGCCCTTGATCCTCAGATTAACAGCGTCCTCTCGACGGCTCGGTGAAATGCCCTAGCAAAATACTAAAGACTACTAACTAAACTAAATAAGAAAGACTGAATATAACGAAACAAACTAAATTGATCAGGCCACATATTATAGCCGACCAAATGATGAGATTAAGGAACTCAATAGCTGCCCAATGGAAGTGACGTGGATTAGCAGCAGTAGGATTGATGCAAAGCCCAATCTATAGAACGGTAGAACACATAAGTCCGTCATTAGGAAAAGTGATTGCTTTTTGTGAGGGTCAATCTAGGCTAAATGCGGCCAACCGTATCTTGTCCTTGAGACATGGGCTTGGATTGCCCTTTTGTAAGAGCAATAAAAAAATGTTTGACAGCATTTTAAAAGTATGATCCTTATGTAAGTGAAAGACAAAACAGAAAGGACAAACAAAATGGAAGAAACAAAAAGAGTAGAATTGATCAAGTCAATCATAAGACTTTATTATCAAGCTGAATTAAACTGTAATTTTGTTAGCAATGAATTAGCAAGACAATTAGATAAAGAGCTAGAAAAGTTAATGACAAAGGAAGAACAAGACTTGTTTTTTACTTCAAATGAATTTCAATCAATCCCTTGGGATGTAGTGTAAGGAGGACTTATCAATGTCAAACTACAAACTAATTGGCGTAGGAACAAACGCAAAAACTGTAAAGGGTGACGGTAGCGAATACCTAACCGCAATCCTATATATGACACCCTACAAAGTATGGGTAGAAACTTTGGGCAGATACTCAAACTCATGCCCAATGGCTGAACAAGCTGGATGCATTGATGCCTGTCTAAATACGGCTGGAAGGGGAAAGTTTAGCAATGTCCAAACGGCAAGAGAAAGAAAAGCACAATGGTTCTATAATGATAGAGATAGCTTTATGGATCAGCTTATAATAGATATTTCAAAGTTTGTTAATTACTGTAACAAGCGTGGAATACAACCTTGCGTTAGATTAAATGGTACAACCGACATTCAATGGGAATTAATCAAAACGGAAAGCACCTATGGCAAAAACATTTTTGAATGGTTCCCTGAAGTGCAATTCTATGACTACACTAAAATTGCTAATCGCAGAAAAGCCAAAGACATACCAAACTATCACTTAACATGGTCATACTCAAACGCTGACCCAAGATATGCGGCAATGCTAGACACTGCCATTGAGAACGGTATGAACGCAGCAGTAGTGTTTAGATCAAACTTTATCGAGGTCAAACCTAAGTGTTGGCACACATGGAAAGGATTGCCTGTCATTGATGGTGACAAAGACGACTTGAGGTTTCTTGATCCAAAGGGTGGTCACATTGTCGCACTCTATGCAAAGGGTGAAGCTAAGAAGGATCAAACAGGTTTTGTACAGGAGGTGTAAATGTCAGAACCAAAGCTAATAGAACTAGCAGCAGAAATTGCTGACTATTGTGTAACTAATGAATATCCATTACAAGACACAACATATGAGGCAGAAAATGGTGACATCAGATACACTGAGGATTGCCAAGAAACATTTAACGAGAGATATGTATATATCTTAGATTTATTGGAGGAAACTTTTGATGGTAAAGTTTTACGGATACAAGAACAACAACATGGAGGAAAACATGACAGATCGTAAATACGTAATTAGTCTATACGACTACACAGGGGAAGCACTCAAGCCGTGGGCAGAAGCAGGATACCATTGCTTTGCCTATGACATACAACATGATGAACCATTTGACAGGTGTACCAATGTTGAAAGCTTTGACAGTGGAGGTAGCATATCATACGTTCATGCTGACTTGCACAACATCGGAACGCTAGACAAAATCTATGACAGTCTGTCAGGCATGGAGGTAATATTTGCTATGGCATTTCCTGTCTGTACTGACATGGCTGTATCAGGTGCGGCACATTTTAAACGCAAGGCAGAACGTGATCCCTTGTTCCAACGCAAGGCTGCTAATTATGCGATATGGTGTGCTGAATTATTCCAAGCGTTGGACTGCCCATACTTCATAGAAAATCCTGTCAGTGTACTGTCTACTCTATGGCGCAAGCCTGACTATAGCTTCCATCCATACGAGTATGGTGGATACATTGACCCCGAACAAGCGGAGCACCCCAAGTGGCCTGAATACATAGCACCAATGGATGCTTACCCTAAGAAGACTTGCCTATGGACAGGCGGTAACTTCACTATGCCTGTCAAGTCACCAGTAGAACCAGAGACAGGGCATAGTAGGCAACACCTCAAGCTAGGTGGTAAGTCTATGAAAACCAAGAACATACGTAGTGCAACGCCTAGAGGCTTTGCTCAAGCTGTGTACAATGCTAACAATGCAACGATGCAGAATTTGGTGCGACAATCTGTCCACTATTCAGAGCCGCAACATTGCGGTAATACTTAACCACACAAACAGAGAAGGAGATAAACATGTTTGTAATATTCGCAACTAAACCACTTAACGATGGAACAAAAGGTTTCCGTTTCAACTTCCTTGGCAACAAGGGTATCTATCGTAAGCGTAAAGCTACTAACCGATACGGTAAGTCAACAGGTGATGTCATGACTGGCTATCACTTTGGCAAGCGGTCTGTATACTTTCAACAGACTACACCAAGACGTAAGCTTTACCACTTTGCAGGATGAAAGGACTGCTAATCTTATGGCTGGGTGGGATTATAATGTTTCTCACCCTAGCCCAACTCATACAATATTTGCATTAGGAGGTGCAACATGACTGAATTTAATAGATCACAACTAAACTTATTACGTAAGCAACTACAAGAAACTATTGATGGTGCTAACCTATCTGACATAACTATTGATGTAGGCAACTGCTCATACACTGGCGGTGAGGCTACGTTCAAAGTCAAATGCGTACTGAAGGGTGCTAAGACTAGGGAACAGATAGACTTAGAATACTATGCTGATATGCATGGCATTGATACAACTGCCATTGCCAAGCTACAAGGTGAGGACATGAGTATCATTGGCTACAAGTCTAGGGCTAGGAAGAAGCCTTGGATACTGCAACGACTACGTGATGGTGCTGAGTTCGTATGCTCAGATCACACAGCTAAACAGTTCTTTAAGAAAAGGGAAGAGATACATGAAGACCTGTAGTCAATGTAATCAAAGTAAATCTTTTTCTGAGTTTGCTAAAAGAAAATTATCAAAGGATGGACTACAAGTAAGGTGCAAAGATTGTAATAATCTTAACAATAAAAAATGGTACATTGATAATAAGGAACAGCATAACAATACTAGTGCTAAAAACTACAATAAAAATAAAGAAAGGTATAATAAAAGAAGTAAACAATGGTATCTAAATAATACAGAAAGACATAAAGAACTTATGTTTAACCACAGAGAAAGTAATTGCTACTCTTCATATCACGCAAAACGTAGAGCATTAATGAAAGAAGCCATACCTGACTTTGTAATTGGCTGTGATATAGAAGCCAAACGTATCAAAGATATTTATGAGTTAAGTAGTAGACTAACAAAGGCTACAGGTATTCAACACCATGTAGACCATATGATACCAATATCTAAAGGTGGATGGCATTGGTCAGCTAACCTACAAATAATAACAGCACATGAAAATGTGACTAAACATGCAAAGATAAACACCGATGTAAAGCATACAATAGAGGAGATGTATAACAATGCAACATAAGGTAACTAAGAACAAAGAGCTTGGCTTCACTGATGAACAGTGGGGTCAACTCATAGACGGCAATGGATTGCTTATCATGTGGTTCATTGAGTGGAACAACAAAGAGTGGCACGATATACCTGATATAAAAATCCAGGATTTCTTTGCCCAAAAATATAATCAATCAGCAGGGTGTGACCCTTGGCCTATGAAAGGTAAGGTATCACTTGATGGTAAGTATGTATCGGAGTACTCAGATGACGATGACCTTGAGCCATACTTCATGATTGATACACCTGATGGCGTTGGGTACATCTATCCATACGCATTCGTAGCACTACCTAAGAAGGGCGGTGGACATACAGTAGTGAGGATGGACTAATGGAGATACAAGATGAACTACCGCTTGACCATGAGCCTAGCCAAGATCATTGGGCATGTAGACTTGCTGATGATGACGTAGCTACAGGCTACCATACAAACTGGGATGCCGCATACGAGAGTGCTTGGATGTTTTTAGATGCTGAATATAACTATGAACTAGGAGGATGATATGTTACCAGATGAAATGGAAGCAGAGAAAAACAGGAAGATGATACTCGCACAGGCTGACGAGATAGAAATACTCAAGCGCAATGTGCGAGAGTTACAAGAACAATATCAATCTGCGCTGATACACAATAAGAACTTGACACAGAGTTTGTCCAACGCTTACGATGACTTATCTAATCTAATAAAGGAGGATTTAGAATGCAGATAAATGAACAGACTAAACAAATAATACGAGAGATCGTAGTAGAACTATTCAAAGAAGTAGCATCCAAGCAAACGTTTGGAGTAAGCGATGATGTACTGATGTTAGATGAACACCTACATGATTGGACAGGTAGGAAGATCGACAAGTACAAAGTAAATGTATATGGTGCAACACTAGAGGAGAGATACTAATGCAACCACAAGAACTACACGCACATGCTAGGTGTAAGTATGAGCCGACACGTGTGCAGAAACAATTAGAGTGCCGACTATTTGGTAAGACATTCCGTAGTGTGGCAGCAGCAGCAAGGTACTATGACCTGTCACTGTCTACTGTATACCAGTGGCATCATGAGCATAAACATAGAGAAACATTCCCTAAGACTGCACGATGGGATAAATGGAGGAATGACAATGAAGTGGTTAATACTCATAGCACTAGCGCAAGGTAATCCTTTTACCATAGATCACAAACCATTTGACACAGAGGATGATTGTGTAGCATGGGTTAGTGACTTGAACAATGCACAAGAGTTAGCAATAGAAGTGATTGCTGAAGTAGGTTTTAACAATCCAGTGACAGGAGTATACTGTATCACTGATCAAGAGAGGAAGAGATATGAAACTATACAAAAACTCTAATGGAGTATGGGCAGGAACACAAGCTGACGCACGTAAGTATTGCGGCAAGGACTATCAGACTGTCGATGTACCAACTGACAAGCCTAATCTTTTGGGGTTTCTCAATCTCAATCAGGTAGGTAGCCTAGCCAGTAGCCCTACGTTGGAAGAGGTAAGAACTGGTGAGCCTGACCATGAAGCTATGTCTTGGTTCAGGTGGGCGTATGATTGTATGCTGAGAGGGCAGTACAAAGATGCAGAAGCAATGTTATATAAGGGATTAAAAGATGATAGAACTACTACTAGCGATGGTTGAAGAACAGAATCCTATTCACAAGTATTGCATGTCCAAGCATGACCACTGGACAGGTAGGGCTGCGTGTGTACAAGAGTTACGCCATGCCCAACGCAAGCTTGAGGTAGAGAGACTAAGACAATTCTTAAAGGACAACCCACATTACAAGTATCCAGGAATGGCTTTGCCGAATGGAAAAATAAAACCACTTGACGTATGCTGGGGATCTGCTAAAACTTATGGCACAAACAAAGAGAGGAGATGCTAATGTCTTATGAAGTATGGTTTGGACAGAATGGTAAGTGGTTTGGTTACCACTCATTCAAATATAAAATGGATGCCCAACGCTATGAAGAGCGTTATCAAACGGTATTCCCTAACTTAACTGTAGAGATAAGGGAGAGAGAACATGGTAGTTATAGCTAAAGTACAGCCACTATCTCAGGTCATCATGCAAACAAAACGTAGACGTGATGACTACGAATGGGATGGTGACTTTGAGAAAGCACAACTAGAAGATGAGTATTTAAAATTATTACAAGCTGATGAAGAAAGAGGTGAGACATGGTATCCCAACTTTTAGCAAACTTATTCCCTATACTTTTAATGGTAGGTTACCTGTGGCTATGGATTCATTTGGTGATTGCACATGTTAAAGGAAAGTAATTATGAACAAGATCCGAATGAGACTTTCGATGATGTTACACATTGGTTGGGTTACCTATCTCGTAAGGATACTGATAGCACTGAGTGTACTACTGAACGTAGTTCTTGGTGGAAGATTAAATCAAACTTTCTCAGCTAGGAACTGGGAATGGAAACGAAACAATAAAACTAATCTAGTGCGACCAATAGACGCATTGCTTGGAGAAGGGCATTGTAGTAGAGCATGGTCATACTGGAAGGTAAGGAGGAAATGGTAATGAAGAATATCCCGAAGCAAAGTGCCACGTTAGAAGAGGTGGTTGACTTTTATCGTAACTCAGATGCTTATCGTAGGTTGTCCTCCTCCTCACAAAAAGACTACGATAATCACTTGAGTGCTACCTTGATTACTGAGGTAGAGGGCAAACCGCTTCGGGGTTACCGCTGTAAGAACTTGAAGGTTCGACACATCACACAAGCATATGATCAATGGCTACAGATTGGTACTAGAACTGCCAACTATAGACGCAGTGTCCTTTCTGCTGCGTGGAAACATGCCATGCGTTATGATGTGATGATTCACAATCCAATCTCTTTGGTGCAAACGGTTGCAGAAAAACCAAGGAAAGTACATTGGACACGTGAACAAGTGTCAATCTTTCTTGACACAGCTTACAGCGACTTTCGCTGGCGCAGCATTGGACTGATAGTTCATATGGCATACGATTGGGGTCAACGTGTGGGAGATATTCGGCTTCTTACATGGGATAGTTTAGACTTAAACCAATGTCGTATGGATATGACTCAGAGTAAACGTAATGCAGAGGTACACCTCCCAATCTCTGCTGATCTCTGTCAGATGCTGCGTCAGCAGAAGGAAGACTTTGGGTTTCAACAGTACGTAACACCAAGAGTTAAGCCAAGAGCAGGAGCATACACACCTTATGACAAGGAAGAAGTTTCCTTATATATCAATGACATCCTGGATGAAGCTAATCTTCCTAAAGAACTAACAGCTATGGATCTACGTAGAACAGCAGTCACAGAAATGATGGAGGGTGGCGTTGACTTAGCAGGTATCATGCAAGTAACAGGGCATCAGAATGCAGCATCAGTCAAGCCATACATGGTCAACACATTTAGTGGTGCAAGCAAAGCACTAGCAGCGAGAGGAGTAAAGGATGAAGATGCGTGAGTTTGTCAACGATCTAGATCTTAAAGATGATCAGAGATACAGAGGTGACTGTCCTCAATGCAGGGGCAAGAATACTTTTACTGCTGCTAAGATACTTGGTGAGATAAGGTACAACTGCTTCAAGCTAGGCTGTACTGTTGGTGGTATCTATGACACAGACATGACTGCAACAGAGATATATCACCGTATGAAAGAACAACAAATTGCACGTGCATACACAAACATAAAGAAGGAGAAGGAGACTATGGAAATACCACCTTATGTCGTGTCACCAAAGGCACAACACACCAAGCACCAACGCTTTGTAAGGCGATGGGGTATAGCTATTGGTGATACCATGTATGACGTGAAGGATGAACGTGTAGTCTTTCCTATCAAGCATGAAGGTAGAATAGTAGATGCTGTGGGTAGAGCAGTAGGTAAGAAGCAGCAACCCAAGTGGTATCGCTACACAGGCGAGGCTGATTACTATATGCATGGTAGTGGTGACATCTTACTTATTGTTGAGGATGTAGTATCAGCTATCATAGCTACACAAGAACTGCCCTACATCACAGCTATGGCTATCTTAGGCACTAGCTTGAGTCCTAAACACATGGAGAAAATCCAGGAATACAATAAAGTTATCATAGCCTTAGATCCTGATGCTATTGGTAAGACAGTGGAGTATCGCAGAGAGATAGAGTTGTGGACAGGTAACAAGACCACCGCTATGAATTTAATAGATGACATAAAGTATAGGATGGAAGAAGACTTAGATAAACTAAAGGAGTTGTGTAATGAAACTAGCAGTAACTATTGACGTAGATGGAGATATAATGTATGTACCTGAAGGTAGCGTGTTTCCAAACTTCCCAAAGCCTAAGTTGTTTGACAACATGGAGGACGCAGAAGAGGAACGTGCTAAGTGGAACACAGGTGTGATCGTAAACTATGAGACAGGTAGATCTGTAGAACAGATAAGATCATTTACTGATGCAGAGAGAGCGAGAGCAAGAGTACGAGAGGAGATGAATAAAGATGATGGAACTAGCACTGGTAAAGACTCTACTCAATAGAGAGTTCTTTGATAATCATAAGGGCATACGTTGTCCTGATAAAATATTTAGTAAGGATGTGCGTAAAATAAAGCAAGCATTGGATACAGCTATGGAAGCCTACGATGGTGACCTAACTGTGTCTGACTTGCAAGCAGTGTTCAACCGAATCAATGCAAGCATGACCACCGCAACACGTACAGCATATGAAGATCTATTCAAGCGTATTGAAATAGCTGAACCTATCAAAGGTGAGATAGCAGAAGACACATTGTCTCAGTTATTTCAACAGCACGTGGGTGACCTTGTAGCTAACTTGGGCTTTGACTTTGTGAATGGTGCAGAGAATAGCCTTGAACCTTTACGTAAACTATTAGAGGAATATAAAGATGACTTTACTCCAAATCTTCGTGTCGAGTGGGATGATCACAGTCTTGATACTGTACTTGATGCAACGGCACTTGATTCGAAATGGTCATTCAATATATCCAGTCTGGCTCGTAGGGTGGAGGGTATCAGTGGCGGTCATCTTATTCTGGTTGGTGCTCGTCCTAATACTGGAAAGACTAGCTTTCACGCCTCACTTGTAGCAGCAGAGGGTGGCTTTGCACATCAAGGTGCTAAGTGTATTGTACTATGTAATGAAGAAGCATACACACGTGTGGCTGCACGATACATCAGTGCTTCATCTAACATGACGATGACTGAGGTACGTACTAACAAAGCCCTTGCATCCAAGCGATACCATCCTGTGTCAGAACGTATACAGTTCAAGGATAGTACAGGCAAAGGCATGGATTGGGTAGAGTCAGTCGTTAAGTTTGAGAAGCCTGACATAGTAATACTAGACATGGGTGACAAGTTTGCTGACATCAAGTCAGAACGCTCAGACATTACACTCAAGGCAGCAGCTATTCATGCACGTAACATAGCCAAGCAGTATGACTGTGCTGTGATATGGATGTCTCAACTATCAGCAGAAGCAGAGGGCAGGGCTGACCTGAACCAAGCTATGATGGAAGGTAGTAAGACAGGCAAGGCAGCAGAGGCTGACCTCATGGTACTCATTGGTAAGACACAACAAGCAGAAGGAGAAGAGGAAGACCCAGTAAGATACTTGAACATAGCTAAGAACAAACTGAATGGCTACCAAGGTAAGATTACTTGTATGCTTGACGGTTCTAGATCGGTGTACTCAGCATGAGGCTAGTACTAGACGTAGAAAATACTATCACCAAACGTGATGACAAAGTACACGGTGATCCCTTTGAGCCTAGCAATCATTTGGTACAAGTGGGTATGCTAGATGTTGATGATCCTAAAGCTACACTTACAATCAAGACACTGGATCATAACGAGTCTAAAGATGACACAGGTTTCAACAGACTAGATATACAGTGGACACTAGACAATACCAAGCTGCTAATTATGCACAACGCACAGCACGACTTAATGTGGTTATGGCAGTGTGGCTTCAGGTATGATGGTGATATCTATGACACCATGCTTGCTGAGTATATACTAGATCGTGGTCAGAGAAACGGACTAAGCTTACAGGCTTGTGCTGAACGTAGACAACTAGAGGTACAAAAAGATGATACACTCAAGAAATACTTTAAGGAAGGTAAGAACACAAACGAGATACCGTTGGCTGAACTCTGTCATTATCTTGAGCATGACTTGCTTACTACTTGCGAGTTGTTCCATGCCCAAGAAGCAGACTTCGCCAAGCCTGAAGCAAGTTCCCTTAGTACAATCAAAAGAGTTACCTTCAACACCTGCAAAACCCTTACCGAAATCTATATGGCAGGATTCAAAGTTGATCTTCAAGAGTTGGAGCGAGTAGCAAAGGAGTATGAAAATGAGAAAGCGGAGATTGAAACGAGACTACAAAAGAAAGTCAGGGAAGTTATGGGCGATACTCCGATCAACTTACGCTCTCCTGAACAGAAGTCGCAGGTCTTATTCAGCAGAAGAGTACATGACAAAAAAGAATGGGCTGATCTCTTCGAGTTCACACAGACACAGCAAGAGTTTAAGGATGCCGTTGCAGCCAACTCCTCACCGATCTACAGGACACAGGCATACACCTGCCCTAGTTGCGAAGGGCAAGGTAAAGTATACCGACTTAAAAAAGATGGAACAAAGTTTGCTAGACCGAATAAATGCAAGGATTGTAATGCACAAGGATACAAACTAAAGGACAGTCAACAGATAGCAGGGCTACGCTTTACTGCACCAAGCAAGAAGTGGGTCAGTGCTAATGGATTTAACACAGGAAAGGATGAACTAGATGTATTATCTGCGACTGCTAGGAACAATAGAATGGACGAGGCTCTTAATTTCCTTTCTGATCTTAAACGTCATAATGCTATCAGCAGTTATCTATCTGCTTTTGTCAACGGAATACGGACGTACACTAAGGCAAACGGATTCCTGCACGTTGGACTTACGCAGCATATTACAGCCACTGGACGTTTTAGTGGAAGAAATCCCAACATGCAAAACATGCCAAGAGGAGGAACATTCCCAGTAAAGAAAGTATTTGTATCAAGGTTTAACAATGGATTAATAATGGAGGCTGACTTTGCACAACTCGAATTTAGGACGGCAGCGTTCTTGGCACAGGACGAAACGGCAATGGAAGAAATCTCAACTGGTTTCGATGTACATGCTTACACAGCAAAAGTTATCACTGATGCAGGGCAACCAACAACACGTCAAGAAGCTAAAGAACACACGTTTGCACCGCTCTTTGGAGCAAGCGGCTATGGACGCTCGAAAGCTGAAGCAACCTACTACACACACTTCAACGAGAAGTATAGAGGCATAGCTAACTGGCACAGGAACTTAGCTGACGAGGCACTACGCTTCATGAAGATAACAAATATATCAGGCAGACAGTATGCTTTTCCTGATGTGACAAGGCGTCACAGTGGTGTGCCAACGCACTTCACTATGATTAAGAACTATCCAGTACAAGGCTTTGCTACAGGTGATGTAGTGCCAGTGGTACTGAATGAGATGCATGAACGTTTACGACATATGAAGTCGTGTTTAGTTAATACTGTTCATGATTCTATGGTGGTTGACGTACATCCTGATGAGAAAGATCTAGTATTGTCAATGGTGTGGACACTCAACCAGGATTTAAACAAAATAATAGAGGAGACATACGGAATAGATATGAATGTACCCATGCTTTTAGAAGCAAAAATAGGAGAGAATTGGCTTGACACGGTTGATATATAGTGTATAACTAAGATCTCTTTGACTCTATAAAAAAGGATATAGAATGAGTAATGAATTAGCAATAGCAAATGAACGTGGTCAATCAATGGCTGAACTTATGGGTGTATCTTCTGCGCCTAGTACTGAGTACACGCCAAGTATATCACGTTTGGGAATGCTTCACCAGCCTATCATGGGTGAGGTAGATCTCAATGGCAAGATGATAAAGACAGAGGTAGTACCTGTAGGTGCATTCACCTTGAAGACAGGTGATGATATCGTCTACAGTGTAGGTGCAACTGTCCGTGTCTTTGCCCAACGCAATCAGTGGCAACGTTGGAATAGTGATACTGAAGAGATGGAAAAGTCTGTGATGTCTAACACTCTCAACGGTGACTTGAAGGATAGCATTGGTGGGTTCAACTTAGGTAGACCTACTGGTTATATAGAAGACTTCAATGCGTTGGACGATGCTGTGAAGCAAGTGATACGTTCAGTTAAGCGTGTTGTAGTATACTATGGCACAGTCAGTCTTGATAGTCCTATGAATGAGAAGGGTGAGCCTGTGACTGCAGTTGAGTCCGTACCATTTGTATTAGATGTTAAGAACCGTGACAGCTTGAAGAGTATCAACGGTGTAATGAGTTCTTTGAAGAAGAAGAACATGTTACCTATTATGTCCACCATAAAGCTAGAAGGTGTGGAAGATAGCATACCTACTGGTGCTAAGTTTGGTAAGATCAGTGCCTCCTTGGGCGATGCTGTTGAGTTAATCTCTTCAGACAATGATATGCTCAAGGACTTCTTGGAACTTATTGAGTACAGTAATGGTAAGATTTTAGATCTACACCATGAACGTGCTAAAGGTCACAAGGATGAAGATGAATCTTTGGTACAAGAGATACTGAACAATGACTTTGTAGAGGTGGATGAATAATGAACCACCCTGCTGAACTACAAGTCTTTAGCTTTTTGCAGAAGGCTATGTCTGGTGAAGCTACTATGACAGAGGAGGTAGCCAATCAGGTTGCCTCCGATGTTAAGTCTGCTTTAGACAAACAGTTTAATTCACCACCACGTGATGAGTTCAAGCTACGTATGTCTAACATAGGCAGACCTACATGCCAGTTGTGGTTTGAGAAGAATGACCCTGAAGATAAGATACCATTACCTCCACACTTTCTGATGAACATGATACTAGGTGATCTAGTTGAGGCTGTGTTCAAAGGATTACTACGTGCAGCAGGTGCTGAGTTCAAAGACAATGATACTGTCACACTCAAGCTGCCTGATGGACAGGAGATACATGGCGAGTACGACATGGAAATGGATGGCAAGATAGATGACGTTAAGTCTGCATCACCTTGGTCATACCAGAATAAGTTTGACTCATTCGAATCTTTACAGAAGGGTGATGGCTTCGGTTACATCCCACAATTAGTTGGTTACTCTAAGGCCGCAGGAAAAGAAGTTGGCGGTTGGTGGGTGGTCAACAAAGGCAACGGTGAGTTTAAGTATGTCAGTGCTTCGGACGTTGACTCTGAGAAGGTATTACAAGACATCCAAGATACGGTAAATTACATAGAGAAAGATGAGCCGTTCAAGAGATGCTTTGAACCTGTACCAGAGACATACTATAAGAAACAATCTGGTAACTTAGTACTTAATAGTGCATGTAAATTTTGTAGCTATAAACACAAGTGTTGGGAAACACTACAAACACTACCCTCAAGGGTATCTAAATCAAGCAACCCACCTGAAGTAGATTATATATTTATAGGAGATAGCAATGGCTAAAATTACAATTAAACTAGAAGATGACAAAGAACGAGTACTGCAAACAGATGACTTCAACGAAGAACAAAATGGTATCTTTGCTGAAGCAAGTGCTGCAGAACGAGAGTTGAATCGTTACAAATATTTGGTAGCTATCTTCAATGATCGTCGAGACTTCTTACTTGGTAAGCTACTAGCATCTGTAGACAAGGAAGATGATGGTACAAAGGAGACATAACAAAAAGTTATATCGTAGTGGCCTCGAACAAGAGGCTGCTGCTTTCCTCAAGACTAGACAAAAGACAGTAGAGTATGAGAAGTTAAAGATAGAGTGGGAAGACTTACGCTATCGTACATACACACCAGACTTTGAACTAGACAATGGTATCATCATAGAAACAAAAGGAATATTTAGTCCTGCAGATAGGCGCAAACATTTAGAAATACAAAGACAACATCCAAAGTTAGATATAAGGTTTGTATTTAGTAATGCTAAAGCTAGGTTATATAAGGGAGCCAAGTCAAGGTACTGTGATTGGTGTGAACAAAAAGGTTTCAAGTGGGCGCATCGTGTTATACCTGAAGGTTGGTTATTAGAAAAAGGCAAGCGCATGAAAGAGCAGCGTGTCGTAGTTAAAAGGAGATCTTAATGGGTCATGAAATAGAAGACGGTGAAGTTGCTATTGTTATAAAACCAGAACTAGACGAGAATGGTGAATGGGATGGGGCATTAAAGACAGGACTAGTGTTTGGTGGTCATCAACATCCTATGGCTATGAGAGCAGCTATGGATCTAGCCATGACTATGGCAGCTACAACGAATGTATTAGATGACTATCCAGAACTATATGATTACTTTGACGATGCTAGAGTAGAATTAGTAAAGCAAATGTTTCCTAAAGCTTATGCTGAAACAGAACTTGAGATAGAAAAAGATATGGATTATACCACAGAGGGTAATGTAATTAAATTAACTAAGTGGACAAAAACATTGGGTGAAGCATGAGCAAAAAAGAAGAAGAAGAATTTACCATAGAAGATGTCTTCAAAGATTTTTCAGATGAAAAGTTAAATGAAATGTTTAAAGAAGATTTGGTAAACAAACCACTTCACTATAATGTAGGTGGCGTAGAATGTATTGATGCTATCATGGCTGCTACTAATCAAAACAAAGAAGGATATCTACAGGGTAATGTAATGAAATATATATGGCGGTACAACTACAAGGGTGGCCTACAAGATTTACAAAAGGCAGAGTGGTATCTAAAAAAACTTATTGAGGTATATAAAGAGAAACACAAATGAGTAATAAAAAATTTAGTGTGATGTACCTCATTGAAGTAGATGAAGACAATAACATATTATCATCTCACGAAGATGGACACGAAGAAGATGTGCATGATTTGATATCTAATCTTATGCACGATGTAGATGATGTAAAGATACATAACTTAATTGTTAAGGAGAGACAATGATAACACAAGAAGACATAGATCACTTTGCAGATATGCAGTCACCTATTATAGATATGAGTTACTATCAACAGGAGGCAGTGAAGACTGCTATCTACACTGACCCTATCATATACCCTGCGTTGGGCTTGGGTAATGAAGCAGGTGAAGTACAAGGTAAGATAAAGAAGATGCTGCGTGATGATACGTTTGACAAGGATGCTATAGCTGCAGAGATTGGTGATGTGCTGTGGTACATTGCCGCATTGTGTCGTGACTTAGAAATTGATATGGCTGAAGTAGCTGTAAAGAATTTGGCTAAGTTAAAGAGTAGACAAGAACGTGGTACGTTACAGGGAAGTGGAGATACTAGGTGACAGACATATACATGGCTATGATTATATTGTTCTGTGTTATAGCAGGAGCAGTGTGGGTATTTACTAGGGATTATGGAGGAAAAGATGAGTAACTTATTACCAACAGACTATCAGAGTTTTATACACCAATCACGGTACGCAAAGTACATTGACGGTAAAGGCCGTGAGTCATGGGCTGAGACAGTAGGACGCTACGTTGATAACGTAGTACGTCCAAAGCTAGGCAACGACTCATGGGTAAATCAAATAGAGCAAGCCATACTTGGACTAGAAGTAATGCCAAGCATGAGAGCCATGATGACTAGTGGTGCTGCGTTGGATAGAGATAACACAGCAGGATACAACTGTAGCTACCTACCAGTGGATGACCCTAAGTCTTTCGATGAAGCTATGTTTATCTTACTCTGTGGTACAGGTGTAGGCTTTAGTGTGGAACGCCAGTTCATACAGCAGCTACCTGAAGTACCTGAGTTATTTGATAGTGAGACAACCATTGTTGTTAAGGATAGCAAAGAGGGTTGGGCTAAAGCATACAGACAGCTATTAGCATTACTGTGGGCAGGTGAAATACCTAAGTGGGATGTATCTAAGGTAAGACCTGCAGGTGCTAGACTAAAAACTTTTGGGGGTAGAGCCAGTGGTCCTGGTCCTCTTGTCGAGTTGTTTAACTTCACAGTTACAACCTTCAAGTTGGCACAAGGACGTAAGCTATCTTCTATGGAATGCCACGACTTAATGTGTTTCATAGGTCAGATAGTTGTAGTAGGTGGTGTCAGACGTAGTGCTATGATCTCTTTGTCTAACCTTAGTGATGACCGTATGCGTCATGCTAAGTCAGGGCAGTGGTGGGAAACAGCAGCACACAGAGCGTTAGCTAACAACAGTGTATCTTACACAGAGAAGCCTGACATTGAAACATTCATGCGAGAATGGACTGCTCTAGTGGAGAGTAAGTCTGGTGAGAGAGGTATATTTAATCGTGAAGCATCCAAGAAACAAGCTGAGAAATATGGTAGGCGTGATCCCAACCATGAGTTTGGAACTAATCCTTGCAGTGAGATCATACTTAGGCCGTATCAGTTCTGCAATCTTACTGAGGTTGTCGTTAGGGCAACTGACACACTGGATACGCTCAAGCGTAAAGTCAAGTTGGCTACGATTCTTGGCACTATTCAATCTTCCTTCACCCGATTTCCATATCTACGGAAAGTCTGGCAAAGAAACACAGAAGAAGAAAGACTCTTAGGTGTATCATTAACAGGTATCATGGACAATCCATTGATGACTGCAGTCAACGCTAACTTGGAGAAAACATTAAATGAACTACGAACTATCGCAGTGGATACTAATGCTGAATATGCTGAGTTGCTTGGCATACCTCAGTCTGCTGCTATTACCTGTGTCAAACCTTCGGGTACTGTCTCGCAGTTGGTTGACAGTGCCAGTGGTATACATGCTCGTCACTCTCCATATTACATCCGTACTGTACGAGGTGATAATAAAGATCCCCTCACACAGTTTATGATAGATCAGAAAGTTCCTAACGAGCCTTGTGTATTCAAGGGTGATACTACAACTGTGTTCAGCTTCCCTGTCAAATCACCAGACGATGCTGTAACACGTAACGATATGACTGCTATTGAGCAGCTAGAGACATGGCTCATGTACCAACGCCATTGGTGTGAACATAAACCTAGTGTAACAATATCAGTGCGTGATGACGAGTGGCTAGAGGTGGGGGCATTCGTTTACAAACACTTTGATGAAATGTCAGGTGTGTCATTTTTACCACACTCAGATCATACCTATCAGCAAGCACCTTATCAAGACTGTGGTAAGCATGACTATGAAATGTTACTGTCATGTATGCCAGAAAAGATTGACTGGAGTAAGCTTTCAGAGTATGAACAAGAAGATAACACTAAGTCCAGTCAGACATTTGCCTGTTCTGGTGACGTGTGTGAAGTAGTCGATATAACATAGGAGTAAGTAATGGGTTTTTGGGTTTTAATAGCACTGTTTATATTTGATGGGAAGCCAATGGTTATGAGTGACAACATCTTATATCCCAGTGTAGAGTCGTGCCACGAAGCAGCACAAGCACGTAGAGATACATTAGATGCTACCAAACCTGACTATGATTTTAAAGCAGATTATTGGGTATGGTGTACACAAATGCCAAAGGAGTTGTAATGGCAGATAAAAATTGCATGACATGCGATGTTAAACTAATACCAAAAGTAAACTGGACATGTGGTAATATAAGAAAAAAATTTTATATTTGTTGTGACTGTAGAAATAAACGTGAAGGCCCTCATAACAAAGGACGAATGTTTGTAAATGGTAAGTACATATCAAAGTCACATCCACTATACAAACCTGGACGCTACAAAACTTTTAGTGATGCAGCCTTTGATGGTACATATAAGTTAGACTCTATTAAGGAAGGATACGTGTATGCTATTACTAATCCTGCTTGGCCTGAGTGGGTTAAGATAGGAATGGCAATAGATGCTGACGATAGATGTAATGGCTATCAGACTAGTAGTCCTTTTAGAGACTACAAAGTAGAACACGTAGTTGTGACAAACAACAGACGTGCTGCTGAAGCAGAGGCACACAAAGCAGCAGGTAAGATTGCACAAGAGAGGAGAGGTGAATGGTTTAAGTTAAGTATTGAACAAGCCAAAACTATACTTGATAAATGCTCTGTTGTTGAAGATACTAAAAGTAAAGTAGCATAAAATAAAAAAGGCCGCTAAATGCGGCCTCTTCTTTTATATCTTAGATGCTGTATTATATATGTCTCTCAGATAATCCATATAGTTTAACAGGATACTCAGTTCCCTGAAGTCCATGTCTTCTATACTACCGTCTATATTAAACTGTTCTTTAGCCATCCTCATTGCTTCCCTTTGTAGCTCTTTGGGCTTGCCTGATACTTTAGCTGCTAAACTTAGACGTGATTCCTCTTCCCCCATATAACCTTCTTGCATACGCTTTCTTACAGCTTTCTTTACGTTACTGACTTTCTTTTTCAGTAGTTGTCTTCTGTCTGTATCACTACCTTCTCTATAAGCTTTAGTGTTTGTCAACCTTGCTATTTCTTTTTCTAAGATAGGGGCTACAAACCCATTAAAGATTTTATCGTAGGCTGGTATCTTAGTTCTCTCACTAGCAGTAAATGCAAACATGTCAGACATTGAGTATGCTTTCTCTGTAGCTGTCCTTGCAGGTTTTACAGTAAGACCAAAGATACGAGTCAAAGGAGCAGGATCATATACCTCTCCTTCTCTTGTTGCTACTCTAAGTTCCTCACCTGTTACTGAGTCTTTACCTAGCTCAGTTCCAGCTACTGCATCTATGCCATCAGCTAATGCTTCAAAAATATTGTCAACATACTTAGTGGCAGACTGAGTAAATATATTCATACCTTCAGCCTGTCTTACATCTTTGACACCATCATTACCTGCTATGTATCCGAATGTTTTGTTAACAAAGTCTATCGGTCTTGTAACACCTGCTACTACATTACCTGTTGCCTTGAAGAATGCATCTGCTTGTGCACCACGTTGCCCTTCATCGAAGTTTAACAAGGTATCCATAACATTTAACAAGTCATTACCGAACTGTGTATCCCTTGCTACCTGCCCTACAGCAAGCTGTGTAAGCACCTCTGTTTGTAGTTCTCTAGGTACAGGTTCACCCTTCAGGTACTTATTCATAGCACGTCCAGTTGCTAGAAAGATGGAGAACGGAAATGTGTTCTTAGCATCTATGATAGTACCACCACTAGTCTCTACTTCAAATACACCAAGACCTTTTTGTTGTCTTTCTTCATCATACTGTATAGCAAGACCTAATGCAGTAGAACCGACTAGGAATCTACCAAAGGCTTCTTGCTCTGTCAGATCTACTCCTTGTCTCTTAGATCTAGTAGCAAAGTTTTTAACTACAGTAAATCCAGCTAATGGTGACCACTGATAAGCAGAGGCTACAACATTATTCATGAACCTACCGAATGGTATAATGAAACCTATTCCAGGAGTGTTGGAAGCAGATTCAACTAGTTTAGCTACACCCTTTAGAAGCTGGTCATCTGTGGTGTAATCCTTGGCATACACAGACTTTAGTGTACTGTCTAGTGCAGCTTGTATTACGTCTTCACCAATCTCCACACTGTCATCGGTTAAGGCTTGCTTTAGTGTTGTGTTCTTAGTCATACGAAGATACTTATCCATCTCAGTCATAAACATCTGAGACTTTGTAAAGCTATCCTGTATCTTAACACCAGTTGCTTTAGCAGACGCATCAGCTATAGCCTCTGTATATTTTATTACACTGCCATCAGGATTTATACCATATCTTTTTGCTGAAGTTTCTACACCACCTGCCATAGTCTCAAACAGTATCTTAGATATGTCTTTGTTTTGATCTAAAAACTTCATGTACTGGTCATGAGTTGTGTATGGGTCAAGCAAGTTACGCATCTTCTGACCAAAGATATTCTTTAGTACACGTGCCTGTTGAAACGTTCTTGTGGCCTCAGTAGGATTGATATACATCTGACCTAAACCTTTTGCGTAAAGGGTGGTTGAATTAAATATATCAGCTAGAGATTGTCCTATATAGAACTGACCAAAGCCAAACACGTTTACGGCTGTAGTAGCTGGAGAAGAAACAAGCATACGTTTCCATACAGACTGACCATACCTTAGTCCTTCTGCTCTTTTAAGTTCTTGCTCTACAGCTTCTTTTGCTTCAACACTCTTCAGTGTTGCCTGTATAGAGTCCTCTGCAGCTACGATAGATGTGTCTAACATTCTACGCATCTGAGACATAACATTCAAAGTAGAACCTGCATCACTAATCTTCTTAGCAAGCATGTCTCCTAGCTGTCCTTTGTTTGCAGCTAGTTCACCTATCTCCAAGCCAGAACCTTTTAACTTAGCATTTACAGATATCAGATCTTCTTCACTTAGGTTACGTGCTACATTAGTCATAACATCAGAGACAGTTTTCTTTCTGTCAAACTTCTTACCACTGTCTTTGAATATCTTTGCTATGCCACCTATCTCTTTATTCTTCTTATAGTTCGTTCCAAACATTATGTCATGAACTAGGTCTGCTGGCATAGTCTGTGAAGAGAATGCACCCCCACGTTCTACCTTTTTATTCCATTCATCAGCAGCCTCTTCAATAACCTCTGCTGCTTTCTTGCTTTCTTCTTTATTTAGCAGTGGTGCTGCACCATCTATAATTCTATTAGTAACAGCCTCAAGCTTTGCATCTACATCTTCTGCTAGACCTGATGCACCTTTAGCTTTACCAAAGACTAGCTGTGCTCCCCCTGCTACACCACCTAGCAAAGATGAGAAGCCTGTCTGTAAATAGCTGTAGTTCTCCTGTGCTCCTGCTCTTAGCAGAGTTGTCTGAGCCATGATGTCTTGAGCCACAGCAGCTACAGAGTCTGCTGCAATAGTTTGTTTTAGGGCTTTATATGAAGCTGCATCAAATAGTTTATCTTGTTCTGACTGTGCTGCTTTCTTAGCTAATGCTCTTCGTTTTTCTTTTGATACACGTTTAGCTACTTCTTCTGCTGCCTTGTCTGCTGCTTTACTGGTAGCTCCTCTAGCTACTGCTCTCTTTGCAGATATCTTACCTGCCTCAATACCAGCTTCTCTTGCTGCTTGTTTACCTGCACCGCTCTGTGCTGCCTCTAGTGCTGCTCTACGTACAGTTTCTTGGACAGTTTTTTTACTTGTCAGGGCTACCCCTGCAGCACCTGCACGTGCAATACCACCAGTAAGTAATCCTATGTAGTTAGTAGGATCTTTAGCTGCAGCAAACACGTAGTCTTTTACACCATCAATTGCACCAAACACACCATCATTAACAAAGACATTGCCTAAGTTGTCATATATCTGATATGCTCTTCGTGCTTTTTCTTTTGTGTCCTGATCTGCTTTGTTTACAAATCTAGCTTCGGTTGCAGTAGATAGAGTGTTTGAGTTAAAGTATCTCATATGCTGAACAAAGTCATCAACAACTTCATCTGCATTTCTATCTGCGTAATCTACACCTTTACGTTTTACCATATAATCTCGTATAGGCTGTAGGTACTGCTGCTTTTTTAGTTCATCTTTACTAAGACTATCACCAGAAAACAAAGGCTCTGGAGTATCATAGACACTAGATGTATCGTCACTAGTTAAACCAGAAGTCCTTTGGTTAAAACTTCTGTAAAACTCTTCATGTACTTTGGACATTATTTAAACCTTTTGATTATACGTGTAGTTAGTTTTCTTTCTCTAGGTTCTTCCTCTCCGTACTCTTCTAGTATTATGGCTGGCCTTTCTCCCATAAACGCTGAGTCAAGCATCTGATCAAGCTGCTCTTTTGTTGCAGTAAAAGTACCTAAGTTCTTTATAATAACTTTATACTCTTTACCTTCTCTTGTATTACGTTTTACGTTTAGGTTACTTAAAGATTTTTCCAGTACTTTATCTACGTCTTCTTTAAACTGGAAGCCTATCACACCCATTGGAGACACAGGTAAGTCTCTTTCTTCTCTTTGCTTACGAGACATCTTGTTCCACTGTTCACGTGTGTACTGTGCAGTGTAGCCTTTTCTTAGTTCCCCTGACACAGATGCATCCATTATAGCTCTACCTTCTTCATCTAGATCTGGAGCAGGTGGGAAAGGATCATCTGTTTCTACAGGGTCTACAGGGTCTTTCTTCAGGTTTATATTCTTAGGAGGTACTGGTTCTTTTATTTTCAAAGAAGTATCATCTTCACTTATAGGAGTCTCTGGCTCTCTGTCATATTCTACCAATAGAGTATCTAACCACTTTTGTCCTGATCCTTCTTGGCCCGGTATTTCAAAAGTTTGTTTAATTAAATCTAATGTAGCTGGATCATCAAAGAAGCCTGTGTATTCATATGTACCTGCATAGTTTCTTATAAAGTTACCAGCAGCTTTCTGTCTCTCTATCAACATAGCTGTTTGCTTATCTGCAGGATCTACTAAAGCATTTAGTCTGCTCTTAAATGCCTGACCAGTAATAGCATCATCCATAACTTTGTTTAGATTAGTAGAAAAGTTTAACTTAGCTTCTGAGTTATATACAGGCAACTCAGCAAAGTTTTGTACAGCATCACCTACAAGAGCATTATATTCTGATTGTTGTGCTATGTAGTTTATATCACCTATACTTAGGTTACCATAATACTTTTCATCTGCTAGCTCTCTTCGTACTCTATCTTTAGCATCAAAGCCAAATAGAGTTTTCATAGTGCTGGCTTCTTCTGAATCTGATAACTTACCTTTAGGTACAACACCGTATGTCTGCATGGCAAGGTCTGTCAAGTCAGCAGCTACTAGACTAGGATCAATGTTAGCAGCAGTAGGAGCACTCAAGCCCATTCTTATTTCATCTTCTGTTAGCTCCTGTCCCGGACGGTATCCTAACTGTGAATGTAAGTTCTGTAGATTGGCATAAAGATCTGTTACACCAGACACACCAGAAGACATAGCATTTATGACCAACTCTTTTGAAGCACCTAACTCCATAGCCTGTTTACCAACACGTGCTGCATTTCTTGCTACGGCTTCACGTTGACGCACTAATTGTAGGTTACGTTCAGCTAGTTGTTTCTGCTCTTCTTCATAAGCTTTAGCCTCCTCTTTACGTTCTCGTATGTTCGTAGCAGTTTCCTGCAGGAAGTTACCAGCAAACGCTTTCCAATTAAAGCTCATATCATAAACCTTTCATCATTAAGCCTTGTGGCTTTTCTTCTGGTGTTACCTCTTCCTCTGGCTCTCC
>Ga0213860_10000137_pt1 | contig 28654 bp, 39 predicted proteins | sample PICome_3_FD_160118 | JGI IMG/M metagenome (GOLD analysis project Ga0213860, IMG submission 160118) | Coastal seawater microbial communities near Pivers Island, North Carolina, United States - PICO550 | ecosystem: Environmental > Aquatic > Marine > Coastal | place: USA: North Carolina...
AAGTAGGACCACCAACCAGGAGCATTCAGACCGCGTGCTTTGTTCTCCGCGAGTGCTGCTTCTGTGTCGTCAATGAATAGGATTTGTTTTGCTTGGGACGATGCAGACACTCCACGACCAGCTTTGGTCTTGTTAGCATTGCTGTCCGTTCTTCCGTATAAGGACATTGGATCTCCAGTAGACTGATTTATTCTAAGATTATTTATAAAAAAAGGGGACCGAAGTCCCCGTTCTTCATTCAGCAGCTGCCTCAGCAGGTGCTTCTTCTCTTGCTAGAATCGCCTTCTCAACTACAGCAAGCAGTTGGTCATCGATATCAGTCTTGGTAAGTTTGACTGCTTTACGCAGGATGTGCATACAGATTTCAATCAGTTTCTCACCCAGATCCTCATCGTCGGGAATCTTAGCAATAGCAGCATCGACAATCTTCGATGCGAGTGGTAGTAGGAATGCAAGCATGATCTTAGAGCAATGGTCTAAGATTATTTATTCTTGTTCTTGTGCTTCCACGCGGTGGCGTATGCGATGGACTTCTCATCCTTTGTGAGTTTGCCATCTTTAGCGTATGATCTCTTAATATGTTTGATCATACGCTCATACTTTTTTCCCTTCGGTGCCTCTTCCTTAATCTTTTTCTTGCCAGGTTTTGCTGGTTTTCCATCAGGTTCGCCGTCTTCTAGTTCAGGCATGATCTCAACCACTGGCTTCTTTACTTTTTTTCTGCTTCCTCCTTCATGCCTTTCTTCTTGGCACCGATGATCTTGGAGACCTTCTTACGACGTGCTAGAAGATACTTGTCAGACTTATCGTGGTCACCATCGTTGTCGATGTCCTTGTCTTCCTTACCTACGGGATCAAGTTTCTTCTCGGTGATCTCGTCGCCAGTTGGTTCGTAACCTGCCTTGACGCAGTTGTCAACTGTCTTGCCGCCCTTCTTCTTGGTGCCAGCAAGCTTGTAACCTTTCCAACAAGCTTTACCATCGAGTCCCTTTTCCTTACCTTCAATAGCATACTCAATGCCATTGAGTTCAAAAGTATAGGACTCTTTCTTCATATTCTTATCTTCCTTCTGACAGCGGGAGCACCCTTTCCCTCCGCAGTAAGAGCAGGTGTCGCACGATTCCCTCGCAACCACCTTCGTGGTGTCTTTAATCTCTGCTCCGTGAGATTGTTTGACGCCTGCACCGACACGTAGATTGGTAGCAGGATCAGGAGCACCCGCGCCTTCTTTGGGATCCTTTGTAGAAAAATCATCTTCTTTGTTCTCCTTGCCAGAGAGATCGGGGATAGATGTAGAAGCGTCAGCACCGCCAGCACGCTCAGGTGTTGCCAGTTCCTTCTTAGGTGGAGCAACTACTTCTTGGATTTGTGAACCCTGGAAACCATCTCCGCCCATCCAACGGGTGTAGGAATCCATTAGTGCTTCCGAAAAAGCATCATTATGCTTAAGAGTTGTCGTTGGTTTCTGACGTTCCATTAGTGAAAATACTTCTTTTCCTCTCTTTATTTATAGAATCTGTGATATTGACATGACGGATATCTTTAATCCAAGAGCGGAACATCTCTCCCGACTCGCTGATAACAATAGCATAGTTACCACCAACACGTTTGATCGTGCCTTTCTCACCAGTCAACGCGGACATAATAATATCTCCCTCCTGGAAAAAATCATCATGTCTTTGCTGCTGTCGCAGTGCTTGCTCTCTAAGTTTTTTAAAGTCTCTCATTTAAAATTAGCAGGCAGGTTCTTTCTAATCTCATCCATCATCATCTTGCAGTCCTTATCATTCATAGATCTAGGAATACCCTGGCGGAATAATTTGAAATCGTTAGCATGTGCTGCACGTCTCATCTTTGTGCCAGAGATAGCAAAGGTATCTCCGTCAGCATCTCTGCTTCCTGAAGATTGAATCTCGATACTTCTGAACGAGAAGTCTTTGCCATTGTATTTGTGCAGGAACTGCATAGCATTTACTCTATCAGATCCTACAAGGAACACAACTTCATTATATCCTGCCATCATCAGGTCTTGCATGATAGCGACAGGATCTTTTGGTCCCGAATATATTTTACCACGATGTTCTGGAAACATCAAGTTCATGTAGTGCAGTTTACGTTCAGGTTTGAGTGGGTTCTTACCCTTCAGATCGAACGACTGAGAAATATAGATCCTATAGTCATGCCCATGCTGACTCGCGATGCGTTTCACCCCATCGAAGTTTTCTTTATGTCCTGTAGTAGGTGGTTGGAACCTACCAAAGGTGAAATAACATTTGATGCAGTTTAACGCCATTGTTTCTGGAGAGTGAAGTTGTTGTAGGCAAACTCTAGTCTGTTGACTAGTTTGATCATGCTGCCGTCCTGGTGGAGAACATATCCCTCAGGTGTAGTCACCTTGTATCCGTTCTCAGTCTGGACAAATGTTCTGAATTGTTCAAGGTGGTCCAGTTTATCTATGATCTTTTGCTTGATCAACTGAAATTCTTTATACAAAGCAAGCATTGCCTTGAACTTATATACATTGTCTAGTAGATAATTCTCACTCTTGTAGACCAGATTGCACTTCTTCACTCTGTTGGCAGGTGTCTTGATCTTCGCCAACTCCTTCTGCATCTTGGCATCGTAGAAGTTTACCAGAGCATTAATAGTCTCATCGATGTTACCAACATTTCGTCTATCTCTAATTTCGGCGTTGAAGAATTGCTTAAGATAAGAAGAAATATGGAATTTAGCATCGCCAGTAGTACCAAAGTTAGACACCAAGTCATCTAGAAAGTCCCCACAGATTCTACACATCCTTTCTATTTTAGCGATGTGTCTGTTTAAGTCAGCTATTTCTGTAGGAGATAGTGTAACTTTGTTAATTGGTGTGTCGTTTTGAATACATGCAACATCTTTACTGGAAGGAACCTTAGCACCAGCTCTTGCTTGCATCGACGCCAGTTCATCACCAGTGTAGTGGGTGTGAAAGACAACACCGATCTTTGCTGATTTGATTTGCTTGCCCAAAGGACTATCTACAGGTGCAGCATAGGTGATTGTATTAGGTCGGAACATATAATACTGGGTTCCGTCTACTGTTTTAGTATCCAGAGTGTCATCAGTGAACAGAAGATCACCCTGGATGACACCATCGAAGTCTAGTTCCTGGAAATATTTGAGAGAATACTTGAGTTTGGTTGCTAGATCACCATCATACCAAATGTCAATCTGCTCATCGCTGTAGCATGTCTTGGGTTCAGTCTTATTAAAGACCGACTTGGTTCCAACAAAGAACATACCTGTTGTAGGAGACTTACCACAGATAACTGATGGTGCTCCATCCCATTTTGTCTGCAAAAATCCACTTGCATCTGCTTTTTTGCCCAGCATCTTCATCAATTCCTTCAAGAAATTGACTGACGCGACACATCCCTCAACTCCATAGTTGAGCATCTCATCCTCTAGGTGTTCTAAGTGCTTGAGTTGTGTTACGTTTGCCATTACTTTTTGTAGTAATCTCCGTTGGTATGCGTGGGGTAGACACCACCACTCTTATTTCTGATGTTGAACTTGAACTCGTAAGACTTGGTTTCAAATACAATATCAATACGCTTACCAGTGCCAGAGACACCACCATAGTTCACTTCTACCTTATTACTTAGGAGAGTAGAAGCGTCATCCATATACTTTCTATCGATTTCATAGAAGTGCAAGGCAGATCCAGTGTAGTGACACATCCAATATCCGTATCCTACACCACTGGCGATCAGATCCTCAAGTGCTCTCTTGCCTGACGTGCTTAGGGTAGTCTCTGCAATGTGACCAGGGACTGTAGGACCACCAGTTTTACCATAGTTCTCAAAGACATCTAGGAACTTCTGTTCATTGATACCAAACATTTCTAGATAAGTCTTACCATCTGCAGGGATCTCTCCTGCCTTCAGTTTTGCCTCGGGGAACAGTGCCAGTTTGTCTCCACCGCTGGAGCGAACACCGCAGTTGAAGAATGATAGTGTGCTGCCAAACTTGACTGAGAGATATACTTTCTTGCCAGCAACTTCTAATGTAATATCTGTAAGTGTGGAACCAATATCAAGGGTGCTAGCACCACCTGCAGAGATAATGATACTGCTTCCTTTCTTCTTGAGAGGTCTTGCTTGGTTCTTACCACCCTCTCCAATTGCTTTGGTTGGTGCCTCACCATATGCTGCTGTGAGAGCACCTACGATTTGTTCTACGTGGTCTTGATATTTTTTGACTGGTTGTCCAGAGCAATAATCAATCAACGCCTGGGTGAGGTCATCCTCATACTGATTACCCATGTTGACTTTCTTACCACCTTTGACCTGACCACCAAACTCTCCAGTCTTCTCGAAGTCTGCTAGTTCTAGTTCAAAGTCTCTATTGCTGATTGCTCTAGGTGTTTCTTTACTGGCAGGAAAGTTGCAAGTAAACTCGATGTTGTTCTGTCCTCGGAAACCTGCTAAGCAGATTGTTTGGAAGAGCATCTTTGCTTCTGCTTCCTCACTCTTGGACATAGTAACAAAGTCCATGAACTTAGACTTCGTATACTTCTTGCCTTGCTTCATTGTCACCTGAAAACCTGAAACCTCTACGATACCAACATCGGTGAGGAATCTATTCTCTTTACCATTCTTGCTCAATGCTTTGTCGAAGAAGGTATCTATTCGGTCTAGATATTTGCCACCATTCCTAGCAAAGTCTCCTGCTTTCATTCTAAGACTCTAGTCTACAGAACTATTTAGAACGGAGGTTCTTGAGATAATCTTTTTCATTTTGATAGGGATGTTTTTTTCCCGACCAGATCTCATATCCTTCTACAACATCTGGAATCAACCATTGGTCTACTCGGTAGCAATACTTCCAGTTGACAGGTTGAATACAATTCACAACTACAACTTGGAAGAATGCTACCAAGTGGATCCATAGACTTAGCACTAGTAAGATGCCTCTTCGTCTTTGTTTACTTCACACTCTTCAAACTCATGCCTTGTAGCATCATAGAGGAGGTCGAAGTCCTCCTCTTGCAAAGAATGTATGACGACTCCATTGTCGTCATAGATGTGATACATCTTATCGGTCGTCTGCTGCTCGGTTTTCGCTTTTGAAGACATCGAATTCTCCTCCTGGATAACGCTTCTTGAGTTTGTTTACATTCGTCTCTACAACATCGTCAAATGACACTTCTAGTGCCATGCAAGCTTGAGCAACATACCACATGATGTCACCCAACTCAATAATAAGATGCTCGCGGTTATCTTCGTTCCAAGGTTTGCCTTGGAATACCATCTTCTTAATGATCTCAAGGAACTCACCACCCTCAGCATTAATTCCAACACCAGCAGTAAGGAGTCTCTCAATATTGGCACCTTGTCGATCAAGGTCACCGATACGATCAGCAAAATCAACAAAGTTTGTACTAGCTTCACTAGTAACTGCTGAAACAAATTCTTGATAACGTTCAAAATTGACTTTAGACATGTTAGATAATAAAGGAACTAAATTTGTCGATGCGTTTCTGACGATCTGAGATATCGTCAAACTGATCGGTGGGATCTTCTTGATCCGTGACGGAAAGAGGTACTTCGTCTTCTACATTATACAACTTCATCTTGCCTCTGTCAATACCGACAGTAAACTTACGCTGCCATGCCAGATCGTTGTAACGATTCTTCAACTGCTTTACCATGATGCGACCAGACTGCTCCAGTTCCTCCGTAGAGATTAGAGCAAACATAAGATCAGCAGTAGCAGGCAAACCAAAAGATTCAGAAGTGTCAGTGAGTTCGACATCGCTATTTCCAAATCCTGAACGAGTGGTTTGTGTAGCGGAAACAATTGGAACATCATGTTCACAAGCAAGACCACGCAGTTCTTCAGCAATCGCTTTTACATACGTGTATGAGTTTACAATATGACCCTTGTAACGTGAACTTGCACAAATATTTAGATAGTCGATAAAAATGATGTCAGGTTTAAAAGACTTTTTCAACGAGAGTTCGTTGATGAGTGCTTTAAAATGCCCAACGTGTGCGCTTGCTGTAGGGTATTCTTTAATAATGAGTCTGCCTTCTGTCTTTCTACCAATCTCAGATACTCGGGAAGTGAATATCTGCTCTGGTAATGTAGCGATGTCCCGTATGTTGACATTGAGGAGATTAGCGTCAATTCTTTCTGCAATCTTTTCCTCAGACATCTCACAGGTGACATAAAGAACGTTCTTGCCTTGGGTAAGAGCAGCAGCGGCGCAATGACACATAAATAGAGACTTCCCAACACCAGTGCCAGCGAGAGCAATATTAAGCGTCTTATTGGGTAAACCTCCTTTCGTGATCTGATTGAATTTCTCAAGGTCAAAAGGAATCTTCTCTTCATCCTTGTGGTAAAACTCATAGCGATCCTCTACATTTTGTACGTAGTCGTGTCCGATGTATTCATCAAATGATACTGCCAAGGCTTCTTGGAGAATGGAGGGTATCGCATCTCGCGAAAGCGTTTTATCGCCTCCATCTGCGATCTTGATCGAGTGTAAGAGGGCATTGTAGATTGCTCGCTCTTGACACCACTTTTCTGTTCGGTCTCGCAACCAGTCTGTGTCTGTTGCCTCGTCAGAATATTCCTTAACTTGTTTAACAGACGCTTCGTAAGTTTCTTGGGTGAGATCATTTCTCTGTTGCAATTGTAAAATGACAACCTCAGCAGTAGGAACCTTGTCATACTTGGTAGAGAAGTCTTCAATCTCTTCAAAGACTACACGCTCAGTGATGTCTTCAAAATAATCTGCCTTGAGAAACGGAACTACCTTGCGATAGTAAGTCTCGTTACCAAGAAGGTTACGCAAGATAGTTGTTTCCAGTTTCTCACTCGTCATCAGATGCTCCGTACAAGAATTCTTTTTGTGCTTGGATGTCTAGTTGTTCGAGAACTTCGGGGGTGAAGTAAGTCTCTGGGTCTTTGAGGATTTGCTTTGCATATAGTTTCTTTCCATCAATCTCATAACGTCCAGCAGAGTTTTTCCACAACCCTGCTCGCTCGCCCATCTCAAGTAGTCCATAGTGTCTTTCTAATCCTCTAGAATCAAAGTAAAGTCTGGTCTCCACCTTCGATCCTTCTCTTGTCAAACGAGACTTCTTAGCCTCGCATTTGATAATGTTTCCAATGAGTTCTGTTCCATCTTTCTCTTTTTTCTTTCCGAGATAAATGATTGTAGAGGCGGAATATTTGAGACCACTCCCTCCTCCCATTTCTTTTGTAGGAACGTAAGCGCCGACGACATCATAGGTGTGATTGGTAACCAACATAGGTATGTTAGCCTTACCAAGTTTGAGTGTCAAGATGCGAAACACAGATTTAATCAATTGTGCTTTCGTCATGTCACGGACGTTCTTGTCGTTCGTGGCATCCTCAACCTCTTTCTTGCTAGCAAGCATACCAAGAGAGTCTAGCACAAACATCAGGGGTTTGCGCTCTCCCTCCTTCTGTTCCATGAACTTATCAACAATTCGTATTGATTGAGTTCTGAACTCCTCAATAGTATCCACTGGAAAGATAATCATGCGACTGGAATCAATCCCACGACTCTCGATCATCTGCTTACTAATGGCAGACTCAGTTTCAAAATAGATGACGCCAGCGTCAGGATCAGAATCGAGGAAATGCTTAACGACAGAAAGACAAAAGAAAGTCTTTCCAGTGCCGCTCTCTCCTGCCACAGCCGTAATCTTATTGGAGGGAAAACCTCCAAAGATGCTGCCACTAACCAGGGCGTTAATAATATAACTCCCAGTATCAACAAAAGATTCAACGTCGCCAGCAGCGACCCCATCGCTAACGAATGAAGCGAATTCATTCTTGCTGTCCTTAATGACTGTATCTAGAAATCCCATAATTTAGAAAAATGATAGTAGTGAAACTTTCTTCTCGTAATCCCAACCGATGCATCCCAGCACGTTCTTAAGAGGTTCTAAGAATGACTTCTCAAATTGTAGTTGATAGTCAATGTACTTGTCAAGGTTTAGTTCCTTGGGGATGTCACTGAAGAAACTGATGCAGTTCTGCATCATTGGGTTGGGAGTCTTCAGATAGATGAATTTGATTTTCTCGCCTTCCTGAATGATGGGATACTTATTAGTTAGCTTGTTCTTGTGAACATAGTAATTGTAAAGTAAGGATCCTCTCACATGAATTGGTGTTCCCTTGCGGAAGATATCATGGGAACATTTGTACTTGTCTAGACCATTAACACCACGAGGAAATGCGATGTTTACATAGTCTTGCTTGCGAGTATCCTGCTTGACAAACTCAATGAAGTCAATCAGGTCTTGATTCTCTTGCGTCAGAATAATCTTAAACGCCTGGAACAATTTGTCGCGATAGTATTGTGGTGTGGATGAGCGAGCAGTCTCAAGTCCCATGATTTTCATCTTAGGTTCCTTGTACTGGACCCCTTCGCTGTTCCACACGTTGAGAATATAACGCTTCTTAGCAGTCCAGATGCCACGATTAGCGATGTTCTCTCGCTTCATGACCATCTTCTGCTGGTATGCGTTCATGTAAAGGGCGAGCTCTTGGTAAGAACTTTCAATATACTTTTCAAGTTCCATCTGACACACCTTATCAAGGAACGCGACAATTCCTTCATCAGTCTTCTCTCGGTTGGCGTATATAGTTTCAACCAGAGGACCCAGGTTAAGGTAGATAGAGTCAGTGTCAGAAGCAATAACGTAATCAACATTGTCAGTCTTTAGAATCTTGTTTAGTTTCTCATTCATCTTGTTCTCGATCCAGCGAATCGACAACTGACCAGACAACGTGATTGCCTCAGCGATCTCTAGTCGGAAGTATCGGAAGTGTTCGTTACCGATAGCACCATAAGCAGAGTTGAGAGAGATCTTCTTTGCCATCTGGATATTGTTACAGCGGGCAATCTCTTTCTTCAACTCAATGGTGGGAGTCTCTTCATATTGTTGCTTTGCCTTGAGCATACGCTTCTTAAAGATGACACGCTCATCATACATCTTCTGCATCATCATGGGCAGGAACCCCTGCTCATCGTTCTTGTAAAGAGTCCCGTTGGCAGCGAGACAATTAGACAAGTCAGATGTGTCTACCTTCTTCTCAAGCAACTTATCAACAGTTGCTGTAGGGTGTCGGTTTGGGAGCAGGGTCTCTGGTGAGAGGTTATACTGCATGATAAGGTGAGGGTATAGACTGTTAAGGTCAAAACTGACAACCCAGTCATAAAATCCTGGTTTAGGTTCCTTAACGTATGCACCAGCGTACTTCGCATCCTTTCTTGCTTCTTTCTTGGGGGGAATGGCAATCTTACGTTTGAGGAGCTCGACATATATGTAGTTGTCCCACATACGTACCTGCGAGAAGACATCCTCAAAGTTCACCTTAGCATCATATGCCATGGTGAATGCTAGTTCAAGCAGTTTCATCTTGTCATCCAACTGGTCAACCAGGCGAACGTCAATGATGTTGTACTCTACGAATTTCTGCCAGTCCTTGGTATAGAACTCTTTGAAGGTGTCATACTCGCTATGATCTACCTTGTTAGTTCCCAGTTCAACGTGGGCAATATGATCTAGTTTATACGATGCTTGGTTGGTGTAAGTGAACTTACGATACAACTCAAGATAATCTAGTGTTGCCACACCAGAAATATCATAAGCAATCTGCTTACGACCTTTGATATAGATCTCACGACACAGAGTTGACTTCCAAGGAGACAACAACTTTGCTTCACGCTCACCAATAACACGTTCGATACGCTTACTAATGTATGTCATATCGAACAACTGGACGTTCCATCCAGTGATCACATCAGGATAGTTACTCATCCAGTAATGAATGAATGCCTGCAACATGCCAACCTCAGTGCTGAAGTGCATGTAATCCACATCCTTGTGGGTGTTATCAAACTGATAACGTCCGAACACCTGGATGCGTCCTGTGTGACTATCCTTCAAGGAGATAAGAAGAATCTCCTGGTCGGCAGTCTCGATGTCAGGAAACCCGTTCTCTGCTGCTGTCTCAATGTCAAGTGTGAACACACGGATCTGACTAGAGTCAAACTCGATCTGATCTGCAGGATATTCTTCTGCAATGTATTGATTCAGATAACGAGTTTGACCACAGATCTCAAAGTCAGGGATGTCTTTATGCTCATCCACAAACTTTCTTGCATCACGAATCGTACCCTGCTTTACAGGGCGAACGTTCTTACCATCCAGAGTCTTCCAGCGAGAAGGTTGTTGTGTGGGGAGGTACAGCGTAGGGTTGAAAGGAACCTTGTCGCTAAATGCTACTCCGTTTTGATATCCACGGACGTGGATGTTATTACCTGCCTGCTGAACGCTGGTGTAAAACTTCATTTCAATCGGGTGTCTTTCAAGTCATAGTATTGTGCCGAGAACATAGGAGATGGTTCAGCAATAACAGTGATGTTTTCTGAACGCACTACCAACTCGGTATCTTCGCTGTAGGGAGGAAAGGGCAGTGCCCCATCCTCGCTAACTTCACAAGCGTATTTTAGCACACAATCGGGGTCACCCAACTCTGTATCAGGAATCTCTTCAACCTCTGCTACGAGCCAATGCCCATCAAACTTCAGCAGTTTCAGCATCTTCTTGAGCGATAGGTTCAGCGATAGGATGCTTTGCAGTCTCTCCTGCTACTCCAGCAGTAGGAACGTCAGTTCCAGTTACCTCAGCAATCTCTGCTAGTTGTGCTTCCATGTTTGGGTTGGTCTGACCCTCTTCCCACTTGGGCACTGCTTCTGATGCTGCCTCTTCCTGTGCCTTCTGCTGTGCTACGAGAGAAGCAATCTTCTGCTGGTATGCTTGGTTGAGACCTTGATCTGGTTCACCAATTGCCAGGATGCTATCGTAGGGCACACGGAATTGATAGTCAACAGAGTATGGGCACCACTTGCTAAACTTGACCTGGAGGTCCATCTCGGACGTGGGATCATCAGCACCCACCAGTTCAAGGATGTAAGGGTTTCTCATGACGAGACAAACGCCACGCTTGTCTTCTCCAGTTCCTTCAAATACTTCTTGTAGTTCACAGATGACACGCTCGCCATTCTTAAACACAACAATTTGATCAGCCATAGTTCTCCAATGTTTCTAGTAGTATAACACAAAATGCGAAGGGGGGCAACGCCCCCCTGTGCCAGATATTTATTTGACTTCGTATGTGGTTCGTTTCATGTGGTCTGGAATAATTTTCTCTAAACTAATGATCAACAGACCTTCATTAAATGCTACGTCCACAACTCTAACATCGTCAGCGAGTTGCCAAGATTCTGTAAATGATCTTCGTGACACTCCTTTGTGTAAGTATTCAACTTTAGGATCTGTGCCTGAAGTCTTGGTGGCAACTCGGAGAAGGTTTGATTCAGTAGATACTTCAATCTCCTCTCTTTTAAATCCTGCGAGAGCAATTTGAATTTCGTAATTACTGGAGTCATGTTTGATTAGGTTATACGGAGGATAGTTCTTGTTATGACTGGTTAGTGAATCCAGTCGATGAAACATATCACTCAGACCTACAGCGTGGGGTAGATAGATATCCCAAGTATTTGACATGTGCGTGGCTCCTTTATTTAAGCGAGACAATAGTTGATTTGGACCCCAAAGGCATCCAATATTATTTAACCAAAACACAAAAAAAGTGATGTGGTATAAACCGCATCACTTTGTAGGGTGTTCCGACTTTCGTAGAGACCGCACGAAAGGTCTCGCTATTATTTATGCCTCAGGTTTCTTTCTACCAATGTTGTATTTGGATTCAAGGATCCATTCTCCCTTATCCTTATAGGAGAGAACTTTAATCTGGTTGAGGGGTGCAACGTCTTCGATCTGAGACTTATCAACAATAGAAATAAGACCCCAATCAGAAAGAAGTTGAGCGATTCTGTTACGGCGTTGGACATCATTTAATGATAGATTAGTATTTTTTCCATCTAGAGCAAAGAGCTCTTTGAAGTGAACGATGTAATATTTACCTTGCTTATGGAGAATATGACATGACTGATACAGTTTTCTATCACGTCTAGAGGCAACACCAATACGGGTGAGAGTCTCACGTACCTTTAGAAAATCGTCTGGTTCATTCAAAACCACTTCAACCATATCTGCGGGTTGCCATTGAATTTCAGTTTCAGTCATCTCGTTCCGCCTGTATCTAGCAATTTTTTTATCTGTTCAAGGTCAGAATTAGTAAGAATTCTAAGAGCGGCAACTGCTTTACTATGGTTGTATCCATAATAACGTTTGACCAAATCAAGGTTCTCTAATTCGTCTTTACGCAACCAGGGAGAGAAACGTTTCCTTGGCTTCAAACTATTTATGAAAAAATCGTATTGCATCTTTTTGTCCAGATAATTATGGACATTCATCTCGTTAGCATACAAAATGCTATCGGTAAAAGATGACAGACATTTGTTGATAATAAAAGGTGGATAACCTTTAACGGCATCCACATCTGCATCCATCAAATTCTTCTTAGATTGATTGATGCTGTATAAGTAGTCTCTCAGTTCGTACTTTGCCACTCTTTATTCTTCCTAAAGTATAATTTGTAATACCTGCCTTTGATTTCTTCAATGGTTTCCATGTCTTCCTTGAAACCCATATACTTGAGGAGTTGATAAGACCCCTCAAGTTCACTTATCAAACGGAGTATGTTGACAGGCGATACTTCAAAACCTCCGAATCTATAGTCCTCATACTTTTGCATTAGAACTTCGCCGTCACTCCAACAATAGTAGCATTAGGATTACGTGCCAGGGCAACCTCTCTTGCCTCCTGGTAGTTACGAGCATAGACTTCCTCGGTGAAGACCTTGCCAGCAACGTAGAGTTTCACTTCACACTTCATAGTTGGTTAGGACGAGTTCCTTGCGAGACGCTTGATCTGTATTATAACTCCCCACGCTCCTCATGGTGTAAGTGTGTGCAAATTCAGCAGCTGTCCACCCTTGGAATCGATCTCGGATCAGTTGCGACGAATTGTAACTAATAAGTTGAGGACTGACAAAACGATCACACTTGATAGCAAAATGATCGTGGTTAAATCCTTTGTGCATGTCACCTCTACGACCATATAGGTTGGATCCAATTTCGTAGGGGGGATCAAGGTAGATGAAGGTCTGCTTGTGATCGCTAAGAAGTTGTTCATAAGACATATTAGTAATTTTCCAGTTACCAATCAATGCTTGGTAATCAGTCAGTTTCTCAATACCATTTAGCGAGAAGTTGCTGTCACTTGCTTGCTTGGAGAAAGATGATGACTCAGTGAGACCTGAAAAACTGCACTTATTGACAACGTAAAAAGACACAGCACGCCAAAGGTCTTCAGTGTATGGAGGGAAACGATCGGTTGTCGAACAATTTGCGAGGTAATCCTTTGCATCCAAAAAGAGCATCTTGGCACTGCTTGGATCTGGATGTCGCTGCTTGAGTTGGAGTAGAATGTTCTTAAGATCATGTCCGTTATCCTGTAGAACTCGCCAGAAATTATATAGAGGTTCATACAGATCGTTGACCCAAATGTTGAGACGTGGGTAACGCTTAGTGACTTCCAATGCTACAGAACCACCGCCCAGAAAGGGTTCATGGTAGTCAGTATATCCTGACAGATCAGGAATGTATTGGAAGAGTTTACTCAGGGCACGACTCTTCCCCCCTGGATAGCGAAGGGGAGTCTTCAGGGATTTCATAGTCTGGGGCATTGTACTTCAAGTATTCATAAAAAATGTGCTTCATCTCACGCTCAGTCATTCCACAATGGCGAGCAGCAGCAGGAAGATTCATTGTAGCACGAAACAATGCTTCGTTTGCTTCTTTAACGTTCTTAGGTGTCGTCTTCACCCTCGACTTGATCAAACTCTTCGATTTGACTGGTGACGACGATGTGTTGTCCGTTAATTTTGTACTCATGTTCTCCTTTGTCTTCATTGAATCCCAGATACATTAGATCGTCCTCCATAAACAAGTTCTCTCGCAGTGCTGCTTGTATTTTATGATGGATTAGGTCAGTTTTGGATACTTGCATAGTATTTCTTAAGAAAATCTTTATTTGAATTCACAACCCATCATCACCTCAGTCAGGCAAGCAAGAAGATTGACTTCTTGATCAGCAACAAATGCAATTTGATACTGATATTTTGCAAGGATCAAGACTGCTTCAGGAATGTACTTAGGTTTGATTTGCTCATACAAAAGATTGTAGATCTTTCTCATGACAATGTTAGGATCATTGTCGATGTTCTCTACAACCCACTTGCGTACAGTTGTGAACTCTTTGTTCTTAAGAGCTGCTAGCAGTTGATCTAGATTGATGTCAGCAATATCAACCAGGATGTCTGTGTCAATCTTACCTGATGCTGAGTGACGCTGAGTCTCATTGATCAAGCGACGCCAGTCAGGGAAGTAACGACCAATGAGTTTGACAAGGATCTTATCCTCATACTCAATCTCATTCTCGTCAAGAATTTCTTTCAAGCGACCAAAGAACTGCGCTTGAAGTTTCTGCTGCTGTGCCTTAGCGATACGAAAGTCAACAACTGTGCATCGTGAGTGCAGCGGTTCAATGATCTTGTTCTGGAAGTTACAAGTGAAGATGAATCGGCAGTTGCTGTGAAACTCCTCCACAAAGGCACGTAGCGAGAGTTGCACGTCATGGGTGGTGTTGTCTGCCTCGTCGATGATAACGACCTTGTGGGGTGCCCCACCGACAAGAGAGACTGTGGATGCGAACGTCTTGACGCGGTTGCGAACTGTGTCAATGAAACGTCCTTCATCAGACCCGTTGATGACGATGTAAGAGGCACCGATCTCCTCACACAACGCTTTAGCAACAGTAGTCTTGCCGACGCCTGCAGACCCCAGGAGAAGCAGGTTAGGGATCTCTCCCTGCTCTACAAATCCTTGGAATGGTTTCTTGAGGTTGTCAGGCAGAATGCAGTCATCAATTTTTTGGGGACGATACTGCTCAACCCACAGAAACTTCTTCATCAAAACTCCAATGCAATATAATAAACAAGATCAAGTCGCTGGTGACGCCACTCAGAAACAAGATGCTTAGACACCTTAACATGATAGTCGCCTGGTTGCAGGCGAAGGTGTTCCACTTTGAGGACTAGTTCATAATCCCCTGTCGTGTCTCCTGCGATAGTCTGGCAATAGTCATTGCTAGTTTCGTTCTCGGAGTCACGAAGATACAGACTGATTTCATTATTCTCAGACTTGAAAACCAGATCAGTCAGATTGTAAACTGCTGCTGCTTTCTGTAGAGAAGTAATATCTTCCCAAGTAATATTGAAATCAATATCAGCACCAGGGAACTTAATGTTCTTCTCAGGAGCAGACTTGAGAGTGATCTCAGGATCCGAGAAGAAGTATTTGGCAGAACGACCGCGACTACGGATAGTCACATAGTTCTCGTTATCAAATTCCAGAACTGGATTCTGGAAGAGAGTCAGACCAGCAAGGAACTGGTTCAGATCATAGATACCAAACGTCTGAGGAAAACTCTCTTCACATGAATATTGTGCAAGAGCATTCTCTCCAACGCTGATTGTCTTCAGTTGATTACCCTCACGAATAAGAATAGAACTATTGATTGTTGAATAGTTCTTAAGCACCTGAAGAGTTTGTTCAGAAAGAATCACTTTATTCATTGATTGTAGGTTTCGGTAATAGCGGTCTTGTCACTGAAGTGGAGAAGCAGCAGTGCATAGTGGAGGATCTTGATGATGTCACGTCGTGCAGTGCCTTTCTTATCGTAGCGAGAAGCATACTTCAGGATGTTGCTACGGCAGAATGCCTCAGCATCACCGACTGCTTCAATGAGATCTAGCGTTTGAATGCTGTCATTACCAGCAGAATAGTGTTGTCCATAAGTTCCAGTGATGTAGTCACGTAGCTCTTGAATGAGAGCGTCTTCATTATATTTGTTCATTTACCCCAGATGTACTCAATGTTGTCATGATAGCACTCAAAGATGGTGCCGTCAATTGCTTGCATGGTGAGTTTGATTCCCTCACCGCCCATAATCTTACCAGACTTGAAGTCGCAATTTTTTAGGATTGCGACTTGTCCAACATAACCATGAAATTTATCACTCATTGTCTTCCTCCATCTCAACGTTTTCATCGAGTTTGGTGTACAGATCAAGGAACAGAGTCTTGGTCTCCTCATCGAAGCGGTTGACACAGACCTTGATCGCTTTCATGCGGTCACCCCAAATGGCATACGCACGAATGATGTGAGACAGGCGGCGAGTAGAAACAACTTCGTCAACACCACCATCGGCAAACGTTTTGCGAATAACATCTGCCCAGTCTGCAAGTTTACCATAGAACTCAGTGTCAGTCAATCCAATAGTAGCACCCAGGCGGTCAAGAATCTTGGTTTCAATCTTAGGAGTCGGATACTCCTGCTCAAAAGTCAAGGCAAAACGCTCAAGGAATGCCTCATTAAGCACATTGGTGCCAATGAAACGACCATCATCAGAACCCTTGCCCTTAGTGTTGGCAGTAGCGATGATGTTGAAACCAGCAGCGGGTTTCACATAGCGACCAGTCTTCTTCAGGAAAAGACCCTTACCTTCCAGAATAGATTGCAGACACATGATCTTGTTAGAGGCAAGATCAACCTCGTCTAGAAGCAGCACAGCTCCGCGTTGAAGAGCCTCCACGACGGGTCCGTTATGCCAGACAGTTTCGCCATTAACAAGACGGAAACCACCAATAAGATCATCTTCGTCAGTCTCAATGGTGATGTTTACACGAATGATTTCTCTATTTAGAGCAGCACATGCTTGTTCAACACCAAGAGTTTTGCCGTTTCCAGACATACCAGTGATGAACACAGGGTAAAACATCTTAGATTGGATAATCTTCTTCACATCAGTGAAGTTACCGAACGGGACAAAAGTGTCGTCTTTTTCGGGAATAAGGTTTTGCTCCACAGCAGGCAGTGCTGCAGGTGCTTCAAAAGTTTGCTCCAGTTTCTCTTGGAGAGTAAGGTTCCACTTACCACGACCCACATTGTAATCACGAATGCGCTTAACAGCAGTAGGATAGGTAACACCAAAGTGGTCGCAAGCAGAACGAACGTGATCGGCATTGATATCGCTTCCGAAATTTTCGGACAGATAAGAAGTAAGTTGTGTAGTGGTCAGGTCAGACTTGGCGGGCATTGGTTTGTTTCGTATGAAGTAAGTATAGGGCAGAGTGGGGTAGAGTCAGGGGCATAGTGGACACTATGCGATCTGACTGATGAAGTTGTTTAGGATGACTTTGTTGTTTTGCTTTGTCTTAAGCATCTTGCGAAATGCAGCGCGAACAGCAGTCTTAGAAGAACCAGCATCCACATCAAGAGTTGCCTCTTGGGTAGAAGTTTTTCCAGACATCACATAGAGAGCATCATATGCAAGAGGGTTAGGAAGGATAACAGATTTAGTTTTTTTCCAATCCTTATACAATTTATCAAGTCCATCCACAGAATCGGAACAATAGCGACGATAAAAACTAGAGAGACCTGATCCACCATCAAGGAGACGAATGCCCATGACATTGACACTGGGGTGAGTTTCTTTCAGATTCTGAATAAAGATGTTGGTTTGCTCAGTCCAACCATCCAATTTATTATAAGTACGACCAAGTTTTTTGTCACGCAAAACTACATCACCACCATCAACGCGGCGAGCAACAACATGTGTTTCTTCATCATGATACTGAACCTCACAACCATATGCAGAACTACAGGATTCACCATCAGTCAAAATACAAAGGTTGACATTGCTGACACCAGAAGTTTTTTGAAACTCAGGAATGATCGACTTCATAACAAGAACAGATTCATTAAGGGGAGTACCAGACAAACCCAATCCAAGTGTTTGACTATAAGTAACATAGTAACAAATAGCAGACACTTCACGGAACATGTTTACACACTGACGTTCCCAGTCTTTAGAGTTAGAACGAGAAGAAAGAATGTTCATCATACGGAAGAAAGACTTACTAACATAAATCTCATTCTTCTTCATGTTGCTGCGATCATTGTGGTACTCATCATCGCGAGATGCAGTGCTATTACTCATTGAACGTTCAGCAGCAACCCACTCATTAGTGAAAGCATAAACCTCAAAAGGAATGTTGACCTTCTTACAGAACATACACAAGATCATCAGTTGCTTGAGAGTAGGCATCAACGTGGTGCCCATAGAACCAGACCAGTCAAGAATAAACAAGAGACCATGATTCTTTCCCTCAGGAAGGATAGTCACTTTTTTGAACAGATCATCGCTATACTTATAAGTATGAAGAACTCCACAATCAAGCACACCAGTGCGAGAAGTCATTGAACGAGAGTATGCTTCTGCTGCTTTCTTACACTCAAACTCTTTTACAAGGTAGTTAACTTCTTTCTGAATAGATTTTTTAAAGTCTTTATATTGAGAGTCTACCCAATCATAAGAAGACTTGTCTTCTGCAGAGCACTCATCAATCCAGTTATGAATCGTTTGCCAATCAACAACATAATCAGAAGGATTTACAAAAGGGATGTCAACATACTGGGTGCGACTATATGTTTTGCTGCTGAGACCTTCGGAAGAAGAATCAAAGTTTGACTGAGTATCAGACTCGGAAAGATCACCACCCCCTTGACCAGGGACTTCTTCTCGTTCTTCATCATCCCATTCTTCATAGTCAGTATTATCAGGACCTAAATCGGGACGACCTTCTTCGTGCTGCTCAGATTGTTCGTCATCGTTACTTTGGGTTTCAGACGGAGAGGATCCACCATCGCTGCCAGACTGAGGAACATTAGCGAGTTCCTCCATCTTCTTCTGTTCTGCTTTAGCGAACTCCCAGATTTTTTCTGCTGCTGCAACTGCTTCGTCGAAGGTCTCTGCTGCTGCAGTCATGGTAACAAATTCTTTTTCTTCATCAGAAAAAGGAATCATAACAGAAGCACCAATCTTGAAATGCAGATTGATACGATCAATAAGTTTTAGTGCGTCAAGGTTTTCTCCCTCAATACCAAAGAAGTCATCTTCATGCATCTCACGATACCCATTGAAGAATGCTTTACGAAGACCAGGATAGCGACGCTTCATCAACTTCTCAATGCGAGCATCCTCAGTGATGTTCACATAGTCTTTCGGGCAATTAAAATTACCCCATGAATCTGTATAGAGAGCGTGCCCAACTTCGTGACCAACCAGTAGGTCATAGACTGTAGCGGATGCACGATCCCACTTGGGCAGAGTCAGAATACGATTGGAAACATCAAAGGAAGCAGTGGAGCAGTTGCGATGCTCTACCACAAGGTTCTCGGTGGCAAGCAGTTTGGCAAGGTTGCCTTTGATCTCTTGAGTAAGCATGGCGTCTTCCGTCGATGCACATACTATATACGCAAAAAGGGGGACCCGAAGACCCCCCTGTGACACTACTAGTATTGGAACGTGCTGTCCTGCATACCCACATCACCCTTTGGCATAACGTTAAATGCTAAGGCGTTGCGAGTCCATTCAGACTTATGCCTCAGAACCTTATGCCTCAGATCACTGGGGAACAAAAGGATCATAGCTTTATCTGGCGTGAAATTCCAACAATAAGAATTAAAGAAATTGAATTCCATCGTCTGAACACATATGTTACTAGGATTAGAATCAGCAAACTGAATTGCAGAACTTCCCTCATCATATTCACCATAATAAATGATGCCACTTAACCAAGAATTGCTGTGCATATGTTCTTCACAGAATCCACCTTCATATGTTCTAGTGAACCATGAGGTTGTAAACTGAACCTCACAAAGATATCCCATTGTCTTGATAACATAATCAAGAACAATATTATGCAGTTGTTCTTTCACCTTTTCATTTAGATCAAGAACATTTTTCTGTGCTGATACGGCACCATTAGTTCCATCACTACCATCATCTTCTCTCCAGTCACACTGGAGTGCCATTTCCTGAAGATCTAAACACATTTCATCAGGAACGTGATGAAGAGAAACTGCCTTTGCAAACAAAGGAAATATCTCCCACCCATCATTTGTTCTAAGACTTGGATATGTCATTCGTCAGCAATTGTTTCACGTACTACAGAGAAGTTTTTCACCTTCTCAACATTAAGTGTTCTGTCGTACTTGTCAACCATCTGCTCTTTGTGAGAGATGACAAATACATTTGTGTTGTCATCAAAATTTCTAAGAATCCAACCGAGGTCACTACCACCCTGCTGGTCAAGAGAACCATCAAAGATCTCATCTAGAATAAGGAGGTTAGTATCGACGCTATTCTTAAGTTTAGCAATGCTTCTCCAAGTAAGCAGGAGAGCAATATCAATACGAGCTTTCTCTCCTTCACTGAAAGAAGCATAAGAGAACTGGTCTCGGTATCTAGATTTAATAGTTTCCTCAAAATTTTCATCAAGACTAAAGTTAACGTAAAACTCCATACCCTGAAGATACTGATTAATCAGCTTGTTCATGGTGGGCAGGTACTTCTTGATAATTCTAGTCTTAATTCCATTATCTTTTAACAATTGAGAGGCAACACTTAACACATCTTTATCTCGCTTGGAGTCTGTCAACTGTAGATTGAGTTCTTTTTTCTCCTCAACCATTGTCTCCAGTTTAGTGTATGCTACCTTCTTATCCCCGCCACCAGACTCTAGGTCTTTGATCTCCTTCTCCACACCAAGGATAGACTTGCGAATCTGATTGATAGCAAAGTTTGCTTGGGAAATAGTATTGTTACTATCAGTAATTTGAGAAGATAGTTCGTTCCATTTGTAGAAACGTCTTTCTTCTTCACCGATAGCAGCAAGGAGTTCATTATAACCTAGGGTCATTTCATCTAGTTTACTTTTACCAGATGCAATTTTGTCGAGTCTAAAATCTTCAGACAAATCTTGTGTACACGTAGGACACACATGATTATCCTCAAAGAACTCATGTTCTTTTTGACATGTTTGGATTTTAGAACTTACTTTAATAAGAAATGTGTTTAGTTTCTTAAGTTTATCTGAAGATGTTGAATACTCAGCGATTTGTTCATTGAGTTGTTCAATAACATTATTTGTTTCTTTAATAAAAACATGTTGTTTGTTTTCTTCTTCTAAGAGACTAGCAATCTTTTCTTCTTTATTAGAAATATCTGCTTTGTTTTTCTTATCAAGTTCTAACAGATAGTTTTTCTGGAGTTCAATCTTTTCTTTTAAAAGATCCATCTGATAATCAAACTCTTTGAGTTCTTCATTGTTCTCACGAATCTTGTCCTTGAGTAGAACATTCATCGTAGAGAAAATCTGAATATCCAGAATGTCTTCGATGATCTCACGGCGTTGTGCAACAGGTAGACGCATGAACGGAACGAACGTAGACGAACCAAGCACCACAATTTGTGTGAATGACTTATAGTTCATCTTGAGTACGTTCTGCTCAAGATTCTTCTGTTGATCTACTGCTGTGCTTTCTTGATTCCAAAGTTGATCATTGCAATAGATTTCAAACTTGGCAGGTTTGATACCACGAACAACTTTATATTGGTTTCTACCGATACTGAATTCAATTTCAGTATGGCAGTCCTTTTCGTTGATGCTGTTGACCAGCATAGGTTTGTTGATCTTACGAAAAGGTTTACCAAACAAAGCAAAAGTGAGAGCATCCAAGATGGTGCTCTTACCTGCTCCGTTCTCACCAACAATCAAATTAGTTTTATTTTGACGAATGTCAACTTCGGTGAAGACGTTCCCTGTAGACAAGAAATTCTTCCAACGAATTTTTTCAAATACAATCATGCAATGATATCTTCAGGGGGAATCAATAGATCATCTGGAGTAATTATAGCATACTTTTGGTCTCTGTCCTCACATGCTGTGACAATTACTTCTTCATCAACTTCAGTTATATCAAGAGGAATAGTTCTTTCAGCAAGATCATCCATCAGGATATTATATCTCTCTGCATCATCATACTCCTGGAAAAGAGGGATGACTTGTTCGCCCACATCATTGACGAGGGAGAAGACGCCAGTCTCTTGTCCTTGGAGTGTGAGGATGTACATTAGGCGACTTCGCAGCTTTCAATATATAGAGATTTCATCAAGTTCTTCAAATCATTTTTATTTACGGACATTTCTACTTCATCAATATACTCACTCAAAAGAGTCATAGTATCCTTTACCTCAACGTCTGTGTCTCCGTCGCTTAGATCGTCTTCTAGAAGGGTCTCAGCGATCTTTACATCATGAACACCTACATTGTAAAGACGATCAACCAGTGTCTCAAACATATGGTAGTCAGTTTTGTTTTCGACGACGATCTTAATGTACTTGTCTTTATAATGCAGCACATCTTGTTTGTTGTAGTCCACACTGGTGTCATCATAGAAGATCTTCTCGAAGATATCATACGGATTTGCGATAAACTTGAGTCGATCACTTTCAGTATCGTAGATATGGAAACCGCGAGTGTCTTTATAATCATTCCAGAACATCTGATAAGGGTTGCCAAGGTATTGGACATTACCTTTCTTGGACTTGTGATGAAAATGTCCAGACCATACGCGCTTGAAGCGATGGAACAAACCAGCATCCATGCCATGATCCATCTTCATGCCAGGTGTCACTTCAAAACCATTGAGTTCTAGGTGACCACAACAGATATCTGCTTCGCTGGTTTCTAATCTACGGAAGACATCTTCCTGATTCTCTTTGTTGATCCAAGGGAGCATCAAAAATACTTTCTTACCCATCAGAACTTCAGTGGGTTCAGAATAGATCTTGATGTTCTTGTAATTTTCTAGGAGAAGTTCAGGTGAGTTGACCTTGTTAGTGTTCTTGTAATATGTGCAGTGATTGCCCAGCAACATATGCACGTTGTATGGTCTTAGTCTCTCAAAATAATTTTCACGCACACGGTGAAAAGTATTAAAGTCCATAGACTTTCGATTATCAAATGTGTCGCCCAAATCAAAGATGACGCGGACACCTTCTCTTTCAAGCGTTGGAAAGAATACATCGTCGTAAAATTTTTGGAAGTAGTTCCAGAATGCTAGAGAACCTTTACGTCCGTCAAGATGCTGGTCAGTAATCAGTGCAATTTTCATTGGGGTTTGTGATCCTTCATACCATCATGATTGCCATCTCCTGGCAGTTTGCCATACGCTAGGTATTCTACTGCTTGCAGAGAACCTTCCAGTCTGGTTAGATCTCTTTGAATACGATTGTATTCATCAACTGCTTCCTGCAATTCTTCTGCTCTAGCAGTTAGTTGAGCAGTTCTTTTTGTAAAACGCTCAACCAGTTGTTCATAATTTTCAGTCGGTTTCATAGTTTACCTCCTACAACTCCAGAATTTACAACTCTAGTATATTGTTCAATGCTACCATCTTGAATGCACTTTAGATGCCAGCGTGTCATTTCCAACACACCTTCTTCAGTAGCACCTGTAATGAAGTGAGCACCAAAGATAGGTTCCTTCAGAACACTTGTAAAGAGACCAAAGCGTGTCTTCTTAATAAAGAAACAATCATCAATCCAAACCTGATCTTCAGGAATGTTTTTCTCAATCGTTGGATTCGGACCCAGACTCGTCATCACACTGGTCGGTTTCTTTTGTTCCACTTTGTCCATCTTTATTAAATCCAAAAGGTCCTACTTTGTTCTTGACTCGATCTTTCATGACAGCACCACTCAGTGCTTCCATGACTTTCAAAACATCCTCTGCTTTAGCAGTTACCCTCATTCGTTCCACTACGAAGTCATACTTCTGGAAGAATTCATCTGAGACTAGTTTGTAGTCTTCAATTGTAATTGGTTCGTCTTTCATCGGTTCATTCGGGTTTCAATGTTTTCTTTAATACTACCCATGTCAGAATAGGAAGCATTCATTCCTGCCATGTCTCCTTCATAACGCTCGGTATACATGACTTCCTGGTATCCAGACTTCTCAAGAATCTTACCCTTGATTTCAAGTTGTTTCTTTTCTTTCTGGATGCGACGCAAGAAGGCATAGTAAATGATCTGCGTGAAATAAGCAAAAGGATTGGAACTCTTCTCAGGATCAAAGTTATCAATGTACTGCAAGCAATTTTCAATTCCGTCACAGATCATGTCCTCTCGGAACATGTAGTTGACAAAGTTTGGTTTGAATGAAAGGTGCGTAGCAATCTTCAGAAAACATTCACCTATGTAATTAGTGACACGAGGACGTTCAGTTCCTGCTTCTGTTGCTGCTTGCACCTTCTTACGATACTCAACAATCGCTGCCAAGAATTCTTTGTTGTTTACGTAATACTCTTTGTTTTTAGTCCTTGACATGCTTTTGCTTTGTTTCCTACAACCAGTATAAGTGATCTCAGACAATCTGTCAATAGGGCTTGACAGAACCTCAGAAACTCAGTACAATAACTCTGTCAAGGGTTCAAAAGATAACTGTATCTATTAGCTTCTTTTAAATAGTGATTCTAGATTCTTTCTCACTTCTTCTACTGAACCTACATAACCATTGTTCTTGAGTTTTTTTGTCTCTACATTAATTTCACCATCATCTTCTTCTAGATTACCTAGATAGAATCTTTTGATTCTTTCATCACATTCACTCATGGTAACTATCTGTTCCATCTTTACTATGAACATATCTTCGTAAGATGATTTAATCCATTCCTTAAGAACAAACCCTTCTACACGTTTACCATTCTTTTTAGAGATATGGGTTTCAACTACCATTGGTTTTTCTACTAGTAAAGAATCTTCGTTAGGTAAGTAGCATACTTTTGCTACAAGTTCTTCACCAGTAGATAATTTTATTGTTGAATAGAATTCTTCTTCCATTTATTTTCTTAGATCTACTTTTACTTTTTCATATTTGAAATTCTCTTCTTGATAGATCTTCACTCTTTCGTATAAATGTCTTAAGGTGTAATTAGATCTTTTTTCGTTAGAGATATCATCAGCAATATCATAAAGTGTTGCTATGTCTTTACCCTCTCCCTTCCTTAAGACTCTACCGATAGATTGTAGATTACGAACTCTAGATTTAGAAGGTGATGCGAAGATAATATTATGTAAGCGTTTAATGTTAATGCCAGTAGAGAATGTTCCGTAAGAAGCAATGATAACTGCGTTGTCTTCCTTCTCAGCAATCTCTCGGACTTCTTCTCTGGCGTCTACATCGACTGAACCATGGACGAAAAATACTTTTCTTTCGTCTCCTACAACATTATTTATCATTTCATATAATGGTTCACCATGCTTCTCCACATAGTTAAAGAGAACCAATGTATTGCCTTCTAGATCTTTGACAAGATTTTTGATGAGGTTGTTTCTTTTTTGACAAGTGACAAGGTACTCCATCTCTGCATGGTAGTCCTCAAAGAACTGATACTCATGCTTACACATAAGGATCTTGATACGGAAGTTAGAAAGGTATCCTTTCTTGATAAGATCATCCGTCTTAGTTACTTTCTCACAGGAACCAAAGAGTCCTTCCAACACCCACTTGTGTGTCTTACTGCCATCCAACGTACCAGTAAATCCGAATCGGTACTTGGCATTGTGCAGTTTAGTCATGATACCTGTCAGACTCTTTGACTTAAATAGATGTGCTTCATCACCGATAACACACTCAATGTCATCGAAGTATCTTTTGGGAAATTTATAGATTGATTGCCAAGTTGAGATGACAACTGGTTTATCAGTATTCTTATCTTTGCCTGAATAAATGGCGTGACAATAATCTTCTGCGTTCCATCCATAGTCCTTAAAGTCTTTGATCATCTGCTCTACGAGAGATGTGGTAGGAACCACCAGCAGAATCTTTTTCTTGGTAGCAACGTAATACCTTACAATGCTGTAAATCATAAGTGACTTACCAGATCCTGTCGGAGACAGGAATAACCCTCTGTTGTTTTTGAGTGCCTGGTAAACTGTATTGTATTGATAATCTCTAGGTTGATACTTAGAGATCTTATCCATAAAAACTTTTACTCCACCCTTTGACACAAAGTCATTGGATTCCTCCGCTTCGCCATACCATTCATTCTCTTCGTATTTAATGCTGTAACGTTTTTCTTTCGCCCATACTTTTAGGTGGTTTAGTAACCCACCATAAAGTTCGCCTGTACCTGGGGAGTACAGACGAATCATGCCATCCCAGTATTTGAACCTGGGTTGTCTCTTTAGAAATTTTGCTTCTGGTAATTCAAAAGAGAAGTAGTCAGATAGTTCATGGTGAATATGAGGTTCTGACTTGAGTGTCAGATAAACCTCATTCTTCTTCTTTACAACGATGTCGGACATTAGTTTCCATTAATAAATCTTTCCCATTCAATCGCATTTTTCACATGGTAGTTGCGAGCAGAAACCTGCTTCAGTACATGATCAAGATAGTTGAGCATCATGTCGATGTACTTTACTTTTGCTTCGATGTTGATAATGTCCTCATCAGCATCTAGATAGACCCTCATCTTTTCAGATGTCTTGATACTAGACCCAAAAGGTTTTTCGGCGTAGACTTTTGCTTCTGCCTCCCCGCCATAATATTCTCGTTTTTCCTTGAGGGTTTTTCTCAGTTCAAATTCCAGACTGGTCTTTACCTGTGAAAGATCCGTGTAATGGTTTAAGTATTTATTATGCAAGAAAGGGATCTCCATTGAGATCTTTCCCAAGTCAGTTGTATACTGCTTGTTACGGAACTCATGCTCTACGTGACTATCTTCTCTCCACTCTTTCTTGATGCGTTCAAACAGATGATGTAGTTTTTCAAAGTTCATGCATTAGATGTGGTTCTGATTTTAAATTCAGTATACTTGAACGTGACCTGTGCCGTAAAGTATTCTGTGTCAGTTTGTGTAGCGTCCATGGTCAACCCAGTAAGTTCCACTGGGAACAGACGCTCGAAACTAATAATGTGATTCACATTGTAATGTGATGTGGTGATAAACAATTCTCCTTGAGAAAATTCAATCTCATCAGAAGAATGTTCTTCCGCGCCACCATTCTTTCTAATCCAGTCGTATACGCTCTTGTAGTTTACAAGGTCTTCATCGACGATAAACTGCAGAGTGAGGTCTCCATAGGTAACGCCCCCTCCAGGGGTCACAGGGAAGGATCTGAAGCGTGTAGGAACCTCTGTGAAGGGCATCTGGATCTCTGGGATGCCTGCAGATTGACAGAAAAAATCTACCCCCTCAAAGAGTTCCAGTTTGAGCTGGAACCCCAAAGGAGATAGAAAGTTTCTATTAGTAGGTTGTTCTTTGTACCAACTAGCAGGCATAGTATGTCAGCTTCCCAAGCACTACTATTTAGTCGTTGGGTTCATAGAGTGGACAAGGTTCTTCCATCAGGATTTCGTTCTTTACTTTCGCAATTCTTTCTAGCAATGTTTCTTCGTCTTGGTCTTCAAAGAAATTGTCGATGAAATCTAAATCTTTCATTCTCTCCACTCTTGTAGGATATCTAGAATTTTGTTTAATGAATCATGAGCACCATCATGCCAGTCTCCTGATTTGTCGTGGTGCTCTCCGTTGAATAGGGCAGTCTTCAACTTGTATACTCTAGCAAGAATATCAGTCTTCTGCATGATTGCTCGCGGCATAGTTTGATTCTATCATACACCTATTTAATAAAAAAGGACCCCTTCGGGTCCTGGAGTTGCATTTATGTTTTTATTCTCACATAAGCAGCCTCTTACAAATACGTTTACATTGTGATTGGTCTAATGAATCGCACTCAATTAAGCATTCGTAGTAATCATTAATTGCTTGTGTTTCTATACTTAATTCATCGAGTGTGTCTTCAAGGTGTCGCCACTCATCTAGTTGTGAGCGAGACAACAGATTGTGCATTTCGCCTCCATGCAAGTTATCAACATACTATAGGGAGGAGTTAGGGAGCATGATATCACCTCATAATTCTGTACTATCTAGGAGAGTTCATGTATCGTAGTATACATTTATTGCTTTTTTACATAAGCGTTACATAAAGACAAAAAAAGAGACCCTTTCGGGTCTCTTGTAACAGATTGTGAATCCGATGGATCACATGAGGTTGGTGACCTGAACACGTCTGTAGTACATGTTCGTATTTGCGGTGAGGGTTTCGCCATCGGGGGTGCCGTTGTAAGCGCCGTTGGTGGTGACGAATGGGTTGCTGACCATGCCGTAACGAGTCTTGAAACCAATTTTTGGTTGGAAGTTGTTAGGATCGATCGAGCGAACCATCTGGAGGGGAACATATGGGCAGTAGAATAGACCTGCGTCATATGGGGAGGTGCCCTTGTAACCTACGACATAGTAGTGCTTGTCGCTGAGGTTAGCAGCATAAGGATCAACATAGACCTTGATGCGTCCGTTGATGGTGCCAACTGCGAGGTTGCCAGTGTCATCAACTGTACCGATTGCAGGACCGCCTGCACCAGTTAGACCGCTGCTGTAGTCGAGAACGCCTGCCATTGCCAGTGCCGAAGCAACGTCAGCAGAGCAGATCAGGAAGTTGCCCTTTCCTCTACGAGTCTCTTGTGCGATTGCGTTGCAGTCGCGCTCGATTTGGAAGAGAAGTCCCTTGAATTTCTCAACAGACCAACGACCATTGCTGTCAACGTCGAGGTCGAAGATACC
>Ga0213860_10000138_pt1 | contig 28423 bp, 53 predicted proteins | sample PICome_3_FD_160118 | JGI IMG/M metagenome (GOLD analysis project Ga0213860, IMG submission 160118) | Coastal seawater microbial communities near Pivers Island, North Carolina, United States - PICO550 | ecosystem: Environmental > Aquatic > Marine > Coastal | place: USA: North Carolina...
GTCATTCTCTATTGCACGGAACACATCTGCGGTTCCTTTGTTGATTCGTGGTTCAATCAAGCCTGGTTTGACGCGAGCGAGTCGAGTCATGTCGTGTCTCTTGAAAATACCAAGATACTCATCGCGTTCTGCGGTCAGTGCAGCAGTCTTTGCAGTGAGTTCACCCACCGCTTGGAGTTGTCTTTGTAGATTCTCTTCTGACGCTTTCAGAGCAGCCTGTTCGCGTTCAAGACTTGATTCCAGAGTTGCAATGTTGGTACGCAGTCGTTCGTTGTTAGTCTGTTGTTGTGCGATGGTGGTATCACGAATTGCAATCTGTTGTGTGTGGTACATATAACCCGCTCCGGCGATCGCGATAATGAGCGGCAACATCTTAATCATTCCAAGCATCATTTTACCTTTTTGATTTGATAATTAAACGGTTCCTGAGTCTTCAACTCGAAGGGTTCGTTCGTGGTCAATTTACCCGCTAGATGGGTGGGTTCTATTGTACTTATACTTTTGAAATGGTAGACAGATTTTTTCGCTGGATCATACCATATGGTCACATGCCATTCATTGACAAAGTATTTGACCCATAACCAGACAAAGGGTTTAGCAATCCATTGTAAAACGGAGTAGGCAGTTTTCGATAAAATTTTCCCAATTCGCTTCAATTTCTTCTCGCTCTTTGTATGTTCTGTATAACGCCTCTTTCTGACTGTCAGGCGCTTCGTGGTATTCTGCCCACTCTTCTGGTGTCATGAACTTTTTCTTTGGATATGACACCCCCAGTTCAAACGAGTAATAAATCTGTCCCGTCTCTAAATCTTCATGTTGTTCCAAATTTGGCGACATCGCAACACAACCAGTTAACATAACGAAAACTGGCAGTAGTTTTATCATGGTAGGATTTTCTTCCTCTGACCCATGATCTCAATGTAATTACGAGTCAAGATCTTATTTTTTCTTTTTTTCTTTGTTCGAGGCCCCATGTCTTTGGTGTCAGCAGGTATACCTGCATCACCCGTAGTCATGGCATCCTCATACATCTGTTTGAAAGTTTTCATCGGTATATTTCCCCAAGGGTAACATATAGAGACTGTCTACTATTTATATGTTCTACCATGTAGACATCTAAACCGAATATATCCCCGATGGGTTTGCAGTTTTCTTTAACTCGAATCGCATCACCCTTGAATGCAATGTCGTTACATTGAAGAACTTCTAATTTGTCTTCACGCAATTTATACACACCCTGCGCTAGAATTTTATCTTCTAACAAATACCATTTATGATCCTCAGCAAGAATATCACTAGGATGTAATCCACACTTGTCCAAAATCTTGTTTACAGAATTATCGGTGAGTTCGTATTTTTCTTTTATTAAAAACAATGCAGCAGCATAAGACGCAAGGCGACTACTACCGCCTGGAACCTTCGCTAATAACTTTTTAAGATTGAAACACAACCGGTGAAATGTCGTGTATGAGTCTTTCTCTTCTCCGGTCACAATCTTCTTGGATTTTATTCGGTTTCCTTCTTTATCGATGATACCTAATTTAAACGCTTCGGTTTGATCAAAGGGTGTGGTTAGAAGTTTTATAAACCGAAAGGTGTAATACAAATCACCGGCACGACTTGCTAATGACATTATACTTTCCTCAGTTCTTCAATTATGGTTTTGTCCATAGGGACACTTACATATTTAGTATTATCGATCACTCTAAGATAAATTAAAAACGGTTTTAATATCTGCCAGTCATCGACTAGGGGAACTCGAAACTCTAACATTTTCAGTCCGTTCTCGTTACCAAACACATTGAAAATGATAACTAGATGATTCAGTATCAGATTGACAGATGGACTTCCACCTTCCTTGTATCGGGTGATAAGTCGTTTTAAATACTTAAATCGATTTAGATCCTCATAAAACTCTTCGGGATCGATACACAAAGGATTGTGATAACTGCGGATCGCATATAACTCAAAGTTTTTTTCTGACAACTCTTCAAACAATTTCATAACAAATCATAACACCTTGGTAGATTTTTATTTTCGCTTATAGGTATATATTCTAATGACCTACCTTGGGGCCCAGCCAAAAGTGGCAATCTTTTTTTGTTGAATCTATCTACAACCGCATCAATGATATCTTCCTCATCCTCATATTCTATGATTCTAAAAAAATCACTACCCAAACCAGAACTTGCTTTTTTCACACATTGTTTCAAACCACCAAACCATGTCAGATGCCACCCCTTGTGTTCTGCAGCCGTCGGTAATTTTAGTTTGTATCCGCGATAAGAGTTGACATTAACAAAACGATTTTTCCCTAGTATCGCATAACTAAGGAATGAGTCAATGTTGACTATTCGATGTTCTATATCGTATGCATACCATTCACCGGTAAAACGAACTGCTTCATGATGGACTAACAAGTCTTTGACAGTATCTAAATTTTTATAATTCCAGATTTCATCAACATCGCTATGAAAGACAATGTCTTCGTCATCACAATCTATTGAAAGAACACCAGCTTCTCTGACAGGCCATTCACCCTCTAAGTTTAACTGGACATACTGTATTTTTGATTCGAATTTGGAAAACCTATCTTTCATTTTAGGCCAAGTGAGTTCTTTAGGTTCGCCAAGTATGGTGAGAGTGCTTTCAATTATGACAAACTTGTCCACTACACCATCATAGTGGTGCAGACGGAAGTTAAGCATTTGCTCTTCACCATTGAATAAAAAAGAATCAATTATCATCTAATCCGGTCTTACTTGTACTATGTGATCCTTATTGATTAACCATACGATGTCGTCTTTGGTAAATGCAATAAATCTATCCTTGTTGAATAGATCTTTCATATCTATATGTCCAGTCAACGATGGCCCGTCATCAAAGTATATTTTTACTCTCATTACGATCACCCATCTGCCAGTGGATTATCAAGAACGGCCTGAATCTTGTTGTTCAGTCGGTTCTCAAGAGCTTCTATTGCATCATCTGTATCACTGGATAAGTCATCTCGTTTCTGATCGAACCGTTCATTCGCACGGTCAATCATTCCTCGCACCTTGTCTTCCATCGCACGGTTCTCATCCTCAACCCTATCGACATTCTTCTCCATACGGTTGAAGTCGTCGCGTAGATCGTTTTTGATTGTGCGCGAGTAGTCGACTGCCTCGTCAACGCGAGTCAGTGCTTCATTTAGTTTAGTCTCAATTAGTTTGTTACGGTTTTCTATTTCTGTGGTATCGATATTCTGGACGATTTCCTTCATATCCATGTAGTCTGCGTAGAACTCAAATGCACCCCACGATGCACCGCCCAGAGTCGATAATGCGGTCAAGACGATCATCATCTTGCCGCCGCGGAAAGTCATTCCCGCGAACTCGAACTCTGCCATTTCTGATTCCTTTATTCATCATTTGCGAACTTTAGATTTTTCAGGTTCGCAATCTCGGCCTCTAATTTCTTTATTTCGAGAGTCCTTGCACGAAGTTCTAATGCATAAAGTAAACTACAGTCCAACCGTTTCTTCGGTTTCCCGATAGGAATGGTTATTCTGGCATATACACCCACATCTCTTACGAAACCGTTGGGGTCATATCCGTCCGGAGCGACTCCAACCTGTTGAGTGTTGTAAAAATTACCATAAGGATCGTTCTGGTTGAGTATTCCCACGACACCAAATTCTACATTGGTTGCAGAACCTATCGCTTGTGAACACTCCAACTGCCCCGATCTTACTCTATCCGATGCGTAGCTCTGTGGCGATGATGGCAGTGCGAGGTTTACTGAACTCGACTGTGCCATTACATTTACACTTACTAGCATCAGAATAATGAATAAAAATCTCATATCAATCTCACTTGATCTTCGAACAAATCCTCGAAAATAACATTGGTTTTGTTGTGTCTTCTGCAAGTGGTTTGCTCTTAGAACAAACATACACTGCATTTTCCATGTCCTTACGTCTAATGTACACGTCAATATATTTTATTTCTTGATGCTTCACTCGAATAATGTTGTCACCAATGACAGCAAATGGAACACTGTTCCAGTCTTCATCGAACACACCTATCTCGAAATACTCCACATCGTCCCGTGCATTGAACAACTTCATAGTCGCGACATTGACACCGGCGACTGCCGAAGGGTTGAATATCGGGTATGTGGGTGTCCATTCGTGGGCACTTGCGTACCCACTCAGGACGATCAAAATTGACAGTAAATAACGCATTAGATAGCGATACATTCCGCAGTCACGGTTGCCTGATAAGAACCGCCAGGCAGCGCACGACCGACACCATATGTAGCTGACGCATCAACCTTGAACCAAGTAGAACCAGCAACAGTAAGTGCAACTTCTGTTACATTGTCATACTCGATCTTTGTGTTGTCGTAGTCAGACATCAATGGATCAGAAACCTGAGCCACCGAAGTGTCACCTTCCCAGTACACAACATCTGAAAGTGCTGGACTCTCAGTGAAGCTGTTGGGGTGGGTGATTCGTGCTGAGTAGTAACTTGCTTGAACTACATCGTATCGAACGATTGGCATAACACCGCCATCACTTGGATTAGTGCTCAGAGTGCCAGGCTGAGGGTTGCCAAATACACCGACAACGTCCTGAGTCACGACACATTTTGATTCAACATTCCCCATAACGGGAACTTGTGTTGCATATGCTCCTGCACTAAAAGTCATAATTAAACATGATAAAAATGTTTTATTGAACATTGCTGTTCTCCCTTTCAGTTTACTTGGCATATTGTAAATTAATTAACTGCTGGTGCTTTAATTCCTGCGCCAGCCCCACTCTCAATCCTCTTCTATTGTTGGGTAGTTCTTTATCTTTCAATGTAATTGTATCCTCATAAGAACCACCTACAAGAGAATTTAGGTAACCAACTGGTAGACCACGAAGGGCCATCAGTTGTTGGTGAAGAGCGATCTGTTCTTCACTAAATTCGTATTGTGTTTCTTCTATCCCCAGAAGAGATTCTAGTCCCGATCTCTCTTCTGCCTCTTGCGCGATCTTCAACCGTTCGCGTCTTTCTTCATCTTCCTTTTGTTGTTTCAGATTCGCCTTTCTATCTAGTTCGTTCTGAATCATGTCGTCTGCGAGAGGATCATAAATCGACGCATCCTCAAAGTTCAGATCTACCGGTGACTCATAGCCTGGACATGACGGGTTACTTTGCGGGTCAAAACACGGGTCAAACTGATACGAGTAATAGACTCCTGCGTCATACACCGACCCCTTACCTTCGGTCTCTATCGAACCCAACCCCCAGTAACTAATGTCGATGTTAGGTACTGCGACATTCTTATTGATGGTGGAGCCTGGTAGCCCCGACCAATCATCGGTCTCACGAAATATGTATCCTTCACCTTGTGCGTTTTCGTTTTGAACATGAACTAACAAATCATCTTCGGTCTCTTTGTCCACCGAATAGTTATAGATGACCGCATTGACCTGTAACCCTGCCTGTTGTGGCAGAATATTGGTCATCACCCACTGGTAACCAAAGGATGTCGCGTTCTGTGTTACTCCGAATGTTGTTTCAGAGTAAGAGTGCGAGGAGCAAAGCAGCAATACCGCCGCCCCCAATAGCCGTCTTAGTTCCATCCGATAGTCCTTCGTCTCCGGTTGCCTCTGCTTCTAGTGCAGCTGCTTCCCACCCTGCCTTCGCATCTTCACCAATCAAACCATCATAGGGACAGGGAGTTCCGGCGTGCATCATTGCGTCAAAGACTCGTTCGTCTTGGCACATGACACTGACCGCAGCTACCTTCATACCCATATCATAGAGTGTCTTAGCATTCTTGAGCCGTTCACAGTTCTCATCCGTCACCTGAGTACCGGTTGAGATACCAAGGATCTGAGTTTGAACCGCACCCGCAACGCCGAATGTACAGAGATCACTGTTCGATGTGTTGATGGTTGGTGTAATTGCAGAAGCAGGGGGTGATTTCAGAGTCGTTGTGGTATTACCGGTCGTCGTGATAGTGGACGTGGTAGTTGACTCTGTGCGAATAGTATCATCAACTGGATCTGCCAAGGGAGTATCGTCCTGAGCAAATGTCAGTGATGAGAGAAACAACAAAACAATTGTTAGAAAACGCATGAAACCATCCTTTAGTTCATTCATTATACAGGGGTATTTATAACTAAAGGACAGTTATGCAGTGTGATCTATGTCACTTTTTAGAAGCGGTAAACGCCTGTCCACCGAAAAAAGCCGCGACGATTGCCGCAACTGACACGAAATATGTCGCAGCCATGTCACCAAGTATCTTAGATGCTTGTTCTAATCCGATCCATGTTGCCAAAACAACAGCGAAAGGATATAGTAGCATACCACCTAGTGCAAACCACGCCATATTTCTTTGTGCATCACGCATTGCATCTTGGTCTTCAAGTTCTTTACGCTTGAATTCCATGTACATTGCGTGTTCTTGCTCACTTACTTGTCCATCACCATTTGTATCAGCGGGATGGAATTCACTCATGAGTCGTCTTCGTCATCCCCGTAGTGCCATTCGACTTCTTCGTCTGACACTTCGTGTTCTTCTACCGGCGCTTCATGGAGAGTCTGAACTACTGGTGCGGGTTCAGGAGCAGGCGCTGGTGCGGGTGCTGGCGCACCTTGTTCACCGTGCCACTCTGCAATCTGTTCTGGTGTGAATGTCGCAGATCGAATTACCTCAGTACGACCCTTTGGACGAGTTACTGTCCAACCGCGTTCTGTGGGGTATCCGCCTAATCGTGCTATCCAAGGGGGAGTTTTTATAGCCATTACTTTGCTCCTTGTTTTACTGGTGTGAGATCACCTTTACGGTTATCTCCGTTGCGAGCAGGTGACTGCTTTGTTCCTGCTGTCTTTTCTTTCTCGATCTTCTCTCCGTCTAGTTCGACATTGGGATTCTCGATATTATGATCCTGCGCCATCTGATTTACCTTAGACTTCTCCATACCGTCGTTGTAACTACGACGGAACTTAGCAAGTCTGGTTTCAGTTGACGCACCCTTTGTACGCTCTGCGTGTGTTTTACCTTCTCCCATTGCGCGTTTCTTTGCAGCACGTGCTTTGAGTCGTGCCTTTGCGTCGGTGGCGGCTTTGTTTGCACCATCGTTTGCCATTTTGCCCTTACCACGATCCATGTATTGCTTCGAAGCGTGCATATGAGACTTTTCGCGGAGAATCGTCAAGTCTTCTACTGCCACATTTACTTCAATGCCGTGTTCGAACATTACATCGTAGTGAGTTACGATCGCAGTACCATCTTCCTGTTCGACCAGTGTGTGTTGGCCAGGAATACACTCACCATAACCCCATGACTCAGATGCGACATGAGTTGCACAGTCATGCTTCATTGCCTTACCGGCTGACTTTGCATCAAGATCCTTGTCGTCGTCTAACTTTCTCTTCTTAGAAGCATCGGCACGAGAACAGTCTGCTTCATGGTTCTCAGTAGAACCACCGCACTCAGGACATTCGTCCATCTCATCCGCAGCTTCGTCGATGTCTTTGTGACCCAACTTGCCCGACTTGCTGTGTTTCATCTTCTTCTTGATGGTAGCACGACGATTGTGCAGATACTCATCGGATGAGTCTACATCACCGTCATTGTCAATGTCTGCATCTGCCTTACCAACAGGATCGAGTTTCTTTTTCTCATCCATCTGTTGCAGTGCTTCTGCAATTTTTCTATAGTATTCGTTGTTCATCTTTATTCTCCGTATTAGATGATCGTCATGATTTCATTGGCAATACCGATCAAAATGGCAATGCCAACACCCCATATCAACTTATGGGATAATTCTGTTTTTGCCTTGACATCATGCATACAATCGTGTACATGGTCAAGTTTCTCTGAAAACTTGTTCTGTCGTACATAAGACTCTTCACGACGAACTTCTAAATCTTTTGTGCGATTCTCTGCAACTGCCGCTCGCATCTGTAAATCTACAACACTGTCGGCGATCTTATCGATCTTTTCCTCAATGCGTTCGAGTCGTTTTGTCTGTGTTTCCGCCATTAACAGTTCCACCTTCTCCGTGCGGCCTTACCGCGTTCCCCAGTCCAACCCCGTGAACGCGCACAGAACGACTTTCTTCGCTTTGCTGCCTTACTGTCAGGATCTAGTTTGCTTGGTTTCGTTGTCACAGCCGTTTGCAACTTAGAGCCAGGATTCTTCCTACGATATGCAGCAACACCTTTCTTGGTCAGTCCAGCACCCTTAGAAACGGGCAGTTTGTGCCCCTTCTTGACCGACAGACCCGATGCATCATCTTCCTGTAAATGTTGTTTAAACGATTTCATAGGTTTATTTATATCTTTTACGATTTCTTTGCAGCAGAAGTTGCAATCGCCATCTTCTTTGCCATCGGATAATCTGGATTATCCTTTTCGATTGCCTTTGCAATCTTCTCTCTCTTCTTCAACTCGGCGGGAGTTAATTTTCTCTCTACCGGATGACCCATTCTACGCAGGTCGTCCTTGCTGTATGAAGGTGGTGGTTTACTAAAGAAATCTCTTGACTTCTTGATTCGGTCTTGTCGTTCCTTAGAACCCAGCCCATGCTTTTTCGCCCGACGATCTAGTCGAGACTGAGCACTACTTCCCTCAACAAATGACCGAAACGATTTCACTACTTGTCCTCACCACGCATCGCAAGCTTCGCGAGATGCTTCGCACGGTTCTTGTCCTTGACGACATTACCGAAACGATCTTTCTTCACACCGACCTTGCGGTTGGGTTCGAAGGGTGGTTTCTCATCTTTCTTAGTCTGAGCGTTCATGGTACCACATGAACCTTCACGGATGTCCCAAAATGATTTCATTTCTGTACTTTCCTTTGTTGTTTTCCAACCACCACCTGCCGCTTTGTATTTCTTTGCAGCCCATCCGTTAGCATATGCTGAGGGATAGACATCGAATTTTGCTTTTGCCTGTGCCTTCATCTTCGCCCAAAGTGCGGGGTTTGTTGGCACATTCTTCTCTTCAATGTAAGACTCACCAACTGCCGCCCATTTGCGGTCTTTTGGTATTGGCCCATGCTTCGCTCGATCTTTATACGCTTGGGGTACACGTTTGACAGACTTGTGACTCAGGTACTCATCACCTCGGCGTTGTGAATGATAGCGAGCAACAGCACGGTTGATGCCCTGCCCTATTTTCTTTGCCTTCGCACGATTTTTTTCAGACTCACCTTCATCTCCTGCCTTTCGTGCATCTCTCGCCTTCTGTTGATAAGTACGCTGTGAACGATCTTTACTCATAGATCGCTTTCTCAGGTAACTATCGATAGTATCTGGTGACAACTCATCAAGTTGTTCTGCTGACTCTTTCTGCATATCTTTCATCTTCTGCATAGAGACAGGTTTACCTGCCTTAGAGACGATACCGTTCATACCTTCCTTTCTCTTCTGAGCGAGGAACTTTTCCGCTTCACCCTGAGTCGAGAACTTAGTCTGGTAGATTGGGCCTCGTTTATTCTTTGCGTACTTGACTACAAACTGTTCGTTCATTTCTGCTGATTCCTTTTTATCAGTCTTTACCATGATGGGTTTATTCCCTGTCCCAGGCCTATCCACACTTGGATCTGCTCTTCTCTTACGGCGTGCAGATGACGCACGATCTTTCTTGTCCATTGAATGTGCTTTCGAACGAGGCATACACTTGGGTTTACCTTCGCCTGGCTCTCGTGCACAATCACCCTTGATCTCACCATCGGTACCGACTCGAACCCAATCACCTTTCTTGCCCTTACCAAACCACTTGCGTAGATCTTCTACGCGGAGTCGTGGTTCACGACGGTTATAGTGTTGAGTAACAATCGACAGATTAGACTTGTCGTTGTTCATCGGATTGTTATCCTTGTGATGCACATCTTTTTCGTCGGTCAGTTCTTTCCGACCACGCATTGCACGACGCGCTGCATTACGGGCGGCACGCCTTTTGATCTGATCGGGGCGCGAGTGATAGTTGGCGTATTCTTTCTTGTAATCCCTAGCCATCAATCTTACCCTTGTGTTTGGTGTATCCACGCTTCGAGTCTTTCTTACGATCACGCATTACAACAGACTTGTTGAACTTTCGTGCATGTTTTGCAACGGGGTTGGTTGTCACCATGTCTTGGGGATTGAACTTAACGCTGTTAATCTTGTCAGCAGACTCATTTGGATTAGTTTCTGCGTTCTTGCGTCGAGCACGAACGAGTCTTGCACGGTCTAACATACGATCGTGCTTAATCTTGTCTAACTCTTTCTCTTTTGAGATTCGATCCCTTGTTTGTTTGACCGCGTCTTCTTCGACTTCATAGCCTGGTGTTATCTTCTTCGCCCACTTAGTTGCGGCATCCGTGCCCCATTCGTGTTTCTGTGGGGAGTATGATTCTTCGCGAACCGGTTTCTGTATCGACGGGTAATTGAGTAGGTGTTTTGGCATCGCACCTTTCTTGACCATATCGCGAAGAACTCGATCAATCTCACGGATATCAAGATCTGTCATCTGACCCACCTTACGCAACATCTTGTTCGATTGGCCTGGATTCTTTTTACGCATATCCAAGAATAAACGGACTGCCTTCTCATATCTCTTTTTGTTTTTGTGTCGGTCAAAGAAGGCACGAATGTCGGACATGGTGTCTTCTTCGAGTTCTACATCCTCTAACCAGCAACGAGAAATACGACCTTCATCGAGAGCAACGATAACATAATTGCTACCAAGGCGATGAATGTGCCCTGCAAAGCCAGCTTTTGTTCTGACCCGATCCCCTTCATTGAAGAGATCTCCCTCAATATACTTTTCGCGTACTTCACTCACAGACTCCAACGCTATTTTATTTTTAAACTCTCTTGTCTCTTTGAGACCCATACCCGTGCGAACATCGTTAAACAACTTCTTGGCATCGCGGTTGTTCATGGACGATGGTACGCCCTGCGAGAATGTTGTGAAATCATTCTTCTTTGCGTTCTCGCGTTGTTTCGATGCGGACATACCCTCTACACCTTCGGCATCCGGATCACGGTCACCCGCAGAGACGATGTTGATTTTTTCGAAGTTATAGAACCCGTGACGACCTTTCTTACCGTTGTATTTGTTCAGAAGTGTCTCGAACTCTGTGATACGATCCGCACCCACGACCATCGTAACTCGATTGAATCCTTGGTCATAGAGAGACGACGCAACCTCAAAGACATTTCGTAACTTCTTGTCCTTGATAATCGATCGTGCATGTTTGGGGTACATCTTACGCGAGTGTTTGATCTTCTGTTCGTAGGTCAGTGGGTTCTTACGCGCATCGCTGGACTGCGACAGATAAACTTTGTATGGATTACTACCAGCCTTTGCGGACATGGTGTTCATCAACTTACCGTGACCGATAGTTGGGGGATTCATACGACCAAAGGTGAAGAAGACTTCTCGAGCCTCTTCAACTAGGTATTGACTGAATGATGGGACTTTACTCATGATCTATCAGCTGCTCTCACACTTGGTAATATCTTTCTTGCAATTGCCTTCACTCGTCCAGAGAATGACTGCACCTTCTTTTCTAATCCTGCGCGGCGTGCTGGAGTTAAATCAGATCTCTTCTTACCCCCGCTCAGTTTTTTGAATAATTGATTGCGTGCTTGTCGCGACGAGCGAGTTCCAATACGCTGATTTCCTGCGATTCTTTTTCCGTGTCTTCGGCGGGCCAGTGCGAGTTGATTCTTACGGCGTCTCATCGCACGAGATAACGCCAGTCGTCCTTTTACAGACAACACTTCGTTTTGTTGTTGGTCTTCCTCTGGAACACAATTAGGCACCATCTTACCGTTCTTAGGTTTCATACCCTTTTGAGTATAACCTTGCCAGCATGCTTCGCCAACCGTACCACGATGACGCTTGTGTGCCTGATACGCAAGCAAATCATCATCGGATTCTATATAATTTACTACAATAAAGTCTTTAAAAGAAAGTGGATCTGCCACTGTTCTATCTCCTACTAGGTTTCTGCCATCCCTTCAATATATCTGGTGAAAAGTTGTTGTAGGAAAACTCCATACGATCAACCAATTTCACCGCGTCACCACCAAGTGTATCAATTGCTACATAACCTTCTTGACCAGTTGTCTTATAACCCTTTGAAGTCTTCACAAAAGTTTCAAGAGAACCGATCCTGTTCAATTTATTTATAAGAATTAATTTCGCATCTACGATTAATTTTTGTAATTGAAACATTTTTTCTAAATTTTGTAGATTTTTTGTATCGAAAAAATCCAGCAATGATTGCATGATTGCCTTCTGTGTTGCCTTACCTTTTGGGGTCTTACGCAACGACATCTGCTTTGCATACTTAGACTTAATCCAAGTGATTAGTCTACGAGCGTGTTGTTTGGGGTCTTTGATTCTTTGTCCTTTTCGGACATAGGTGTTGTTGAACTGCTCGATATGCTGAGCCAAGGATTGGTTGGATTCGAGTTGACGTAGAGTAGATCCAGATATTGAATTAAATAGTGTTCCAATTTCCGAAAGAATTGCATTGACTTTCTCCGTTTCTGCTGAGGTCATTGTTGCACCGCGAACATCTCGTAACATGGCATCCTGCGACCAGACATTACGCGACTTGTTGAGTCCTGCGACATTCACACCATACGACGCTCGCATTGTCTCAAACGATCGACCGGTGTAGGTTGTGTGCCAAACGATACCAATCTTTGCTTTACGAATCTCTTTCGATTGTTCTACTGGCACTGCGTAGACAATCGTGTTGGGGTGGAATGTCACATAAGTTTTCCCGTCAATCCTCTTGGTTCCCAGATCTCCGCGACCAAACAGGAAGTCGCCCTGAATGACACCCTTGATACCCAGCTCGGGAAGATACTGTAATGCGTCCTTGAGTTTGACTGCAAGGTCACCAGATGTATCTGCATCAATCTCTGCGGCAGTCTTGTAGACCTTGGGGTTCTTGTTGAAGATACCTTTCTTGGCAACAAAGAACTCTCCGTCACGGGGATCGATACCCGCAAAGATCGCAGGCGCACCGTCCCACTTCACGGAGACTCCGGTCTCTTTCTTACCAGCCAACATATTACGCAACTCACGCAATGCGTTGATGGCCTGTCGAGTCCCGTCCACACCCCCATAGAGAACCTTGTCCTCAATGTGAGTCATGTGGGTGTTCTTTGACTCAGCAATGTATTCTAAAAAGTCCATTACTTTTCCTAAAATGTATAGTTAAAAGTGTCGATATCGTTTTTGTACATATGATCAACCAATGCTTTAGATTCATCGTTATACATATCACGATAGTCCATATGAAAATTTTTTGTTTCGTGTACTCGTTTTGTGGATAACATTAAACCGATGTTTTTTAGTTCTTCTTGTAAATTTTCATACCTAATTAACTGAACAGTATCAACATTCAACCATCTTATCTGTTGTGTACTTGGGCCAAACCAAGTGTCTTCCCAAGGATTGTGTGCGTATGTTTTTAACCAATCAACAAAATTAAGTTTTTTCTCTTCCGGATTTGGTGTTCTTTGCATTCGAAAATGATACCAACTGGATGCTCGATCCCAAGGGTTTCGAATTACTGCAAATTTATGATACTCATTGTATTTTGTGTATGACAAAAAATGCTTGCAATCATCCATCGTCGCGTGCTTGTTTTTCGTTATCATAATGTTTGTATTGATTTCACTCGTGTTAGGGTCTATGGATCGTATAGCGTTGCCCACAGACCCACCAGCACATTTTGGAATATGAATGAAAATCAGTTTGTTTGTATCAGATACTAAAGCCATATTAATTGTCGACCAGTATTATATCAAAAATTGCGCCATGTCCGGCAGTACCAGAGTCAACGTTTACTTTGATGTCAGTTTTTTCTTCGAACACCAAAGGCACTGGATAGTCATATGTCACCGCGTTACCACCCTGAGTTCCCCACTGACCTTTGAGGTTAAACGCACCACCAAATTCTCGTGCGAACAACTTGAACTTCACATCGACATTCTGTTTGTCCATCGACCCCTGAAACTTAACAAAGTATCCAGTCTTACCGGCAGGAATTGTATAGACTGCCATGAGAGTCTGTCCGTTACCAGCAAGAATCTGTGCGGCAAGGTTACCACCGATGTTGATTGTGATTACCCCGACATTAGTCGCAGTTGTCTTCCGAACACGAAAGATTCGTGAAAATATTTCGGTAGTCGTTGCACCCACTGTGGTTGTGACTGTAAGTGGATTGTAGTCGGCGTCTAGTCCCTGAATCTCAATACCTTCTCCGGTATCGTCACCACTGGTGGACGATGACGATGCAACACCTGCAGCCGGATATGGATAGTCAGCAGTTGTGCCGTTAGCATCCCAGATCGTTCCAGATGTTGCGTCCGTACCTTGATAACCGAACTTATTGATGTGAGAGTATCCTGTGACATCTCCAGCTGCGATAGGTATGTTGGATGCAGACCCGAATGAATTTAATATATTTCCGGCTTGGTCAGCAACCATAACAACTTCATGGAGATCAAGATTGTTGACTCCATAATGTTGGTTTCTATTTACACTATACTGTGCCATTTATTCCTCCGCGAATCTATGATTTGCTTTTGCGTGATTTTGTTCGTCTTCTCGAATGCGATAGATCATGTCGTATATTGTCGCATCCTCCCTTAAACCATAATAACATTATGCTAGTACCGGTGCAACGCCTGAGTTCGTGACCCAGATCGAAAGCCAATTGCCGCTATACTCTCTTTCCGTTCCTGTCAATGCGACACCGCCAACCGCAGACACATTGTTGTATCCTAATGAACTTGACCCAATCTCTCGTAATTTGCCAGCGTTTTCGGCCAAGATTGAGGCATCATCGCCAGTCAGATCTGTTCCAGTATCTTCATCATGCCAGAACATATTATATGCACCAACAGCAGATTCACGACCAAGTGTATCCGCATTTGTAGTATTCATCGTTGTCACATTCGGATCTGTTACAACTTGTTGCTTTGTATACACTATGCCTTTGTGTGTGAAAGTGGGGTCAGAAGGTAATTTACTTTGATCGCCACTGCCAAAATCGCCTACTAGAATAGTGATATGTGTTGCGTCTGACATCACGGTTGCGTAATCTGCGTCGGTCATTATGCTATTTGCCGTAGGACTAGATATACCAAAGTCCCCCTTTGTTCGTGCGTTTACTTCCCAACTTGTATCAAGTGAGAGATATGCTACCAGATAACCAAACTCTGTGTCATAAGTGTGACTACCACTGAGAGATGGTTGACCACCACCGCCACCACCGCCTACTGCGGGGAGACTAGAAAAGAACGATGCGGGTTTGACTTCTTTATTATAGAATGTCGCAGAGATTTCACCGCGATTCTTACCATCGGGATCTGTGGTCTTTTTGGTCTCAGTGTAGACCTGAGTCAAACCCGTAGTTCGAACACCACCTACTTGTTTGTTGTGCAGTGCACTACGGGCAAAGCCAGGGTTTGTGGGATCGTCCTTGAACTGCCAACCCGAACGATTAGGTATGTTTTTATATGCCATTATTCTGCGTACCTATGATTTGCTTTTGCGTGATTTTGTTCGTCTTGCCGAATGCGATAGATCATGTCATACACAGACGCATCCTTTCTTAAACCATAATAATCAATTGCAATCTGTGGCGCGGGGGGGTTGTCAATACACCCTTTACCAATCAACATCAAGTATGTGTCATAACTCTTTACTGCTTCCTCTTCGAAGTATGCAGTCATCTTGTGTCCCAATTTGGGACTAAGAATGTAGATGACCAGATAGAAGTGCCAGAATACAAACTGAATCACATAGATCATGAATCGTTCGAATGCGTTTGCGTGTACCACTTCCATCATGAACATCAAGTGTTTGCGTTCGTTCTCCGCCTCTGCGAACAGTTCGTGTATCTTGTGTCCGTTACCGCGTTCCATACGGCGCAGTGATCTCAGGTGAGTGACCATCGCACCCACCAAGCCTGGTACTCCTGCAACTGTTTCCAAAACAAGAGCGCGTCTATCGTATCGTTGACGAAACCAAATGTCCGCAAAGAACCGGAACATTCGTGTCATTAGTTTCGCAATTCTATCTCTCATATCATCCCTCAATTTTTGCATACGGTGCGGAGAAACTACTCTTAGACCCCGCATAATAATATATGTCTTTAGTGATCTGATCTTTAATGTTCTTATTTTGTGCATCAATCGTGGTCAAGACTTTGAACGCAAGATACTTTGCATACCTCCACTTCATTGGTTGTTGATAACACATAAGAATGTGATCTGCCATGGGTGGTAGGTTATTCACACCAAGTTTCTTCGCCATCTCATAAATCTCTTTACAAAGCGAATCGTCCTTTCTTCGAACACGACCAGCAACATCACTACTTTTTGGCAAAGACACACCAGTGTATTGTTTGATAATGAAAGAAGCGGGGCCTAATGATACTTTACCTTGGTTTGCAGTCTCCCCTTTTATCTCTCCCTGAAAACCAGTGAGTCCGTCACCGGTGCCAAAACTTCTCCACTGTATTCGGTCAAACGATCGTTCACCAAAATAAAGATACGCATCCATTGAATCGTAGATTGTTGCGCGATCATTTGCCTTGGTGATGTACCTTACAAACTTAACACCGGATGTTGTTCCTTTCGATTCATTGACATTGATTTGACTGTATCTTGCTGTAGTTTCACATTTTTTCAGTGACACTCCAATCACTTTCTTATCAAGGTACATTTTCGTCATTTCTCCATTCAGACCTTTTAGAGATTTTTCACCGGTGATTGACGATATGTCTTGATTGTTCTTGAAGATATACATGTCTGCTGGAGACCACTTGTTGATGTCTCCAAACGCACCTTCTTTTCGATTGATTGCTTTGAATGTAGTTTCTATCTCTTCAACCAAAGAACTTCCACGATGGAATCTAGCGTCTCGAACATGCATGTACTTATCGTACAATTTGTTTGCTCCAAGTATCGATGACTTTATCCAATCTTCCGGAAGGTTTTGCATCATATTCTCTAATGGTTCAGTGACATCACAAAAACCGTAGGCAGTCTTGAACTGAGTTGGACTTACAATCTCATCTAGTTTCATCTTTCTTTTGAAAACATACCACACCAGAGCACAGTACAGACATTGTGCAGATTCCACCAATGCAGTGATATCAGAACCCGCACCAGAACCACCGCCTCCACCAAACTCATCGGTTTTTTCTAAAGCATCTAAACGAACAATGTTGCCATTGATTTTATCTCTAAAAAGATTTTGATTTCGCAATAAACCTTCGAGATTGCCTTGTTCGAACTTTATCTGAATGTCGCGAGAAGCATAATCCAAATATTTTGTCGTACCATCAAGCATGGCAAACGATTCACCCGCCGAAATCTTAGAGATAACTTTCGTATATCTCCGTTTCGGATGATCCGGATGTCGTTTAGCAAATTCTTTTGACAAATCTGCGAGTGTTAGTTTACCTGCCATTAGATACAGTTCCAGTTTACTTGTATCTATTTATAACACGAAAAAAAGGGGGCGTAAAGCCCCCAGTGGTTGTTTTGGTGATGTTGCAATCGCAATACCCAAGGTCACCATCCCAAATGGAGCGAAGTGACCGAACCGCCCAGCCCACAATAGGGGGAACCTATTGCCTACTCTATCGTACCTTCGCATATTGGAGCGGAGCGGAGGCATTGCACCTCCCACCGTAGTTGGATTGTATGTAAGGAGTTTTTACTCGGCAAACACACCTACAGTCCGTCTATCAACTCCGCAATAAACTCGTTATACTTCCGTTGTGCCCAGTGTCCCGCTTGAGACTTCCAAACACTCTCAGACTTCATGGCATCGAGCAACTTGATCATCTCGACTCGCCATGTTGACCACTTGTCGGGGTCATGTTCGCGAATACTTTTTGCGTTGTGCATGATATCTATAATCTTCACAAACCTCACAACCTCCGGTGCAAGTGCGAGACGCGCACCGTCCAGTGCCTTTCGTTGTGTTCGATCACCGACAAATGATTCGGGTTTGGTGAGATACCAAACATATTCTGCAACTCGATCACCGAACTGAGTCTGAATCTCACGCATTGTCACCTGAGTATCTTCGACAGTGTCGTGAAGAACCGCAGCGTATAACGCGCTTTGGTTCATCTCTTTACACCAACTCTGGTACAACTGTCCAACAGCATAACAGTGTTCGACATAGTCTTCACCGGTATACTTACGCACTTGACCCGCATGGGCCTGTCGTGCGTACATTTTTACATAATCTAAATTAACCACGAAATCTACCTAGACCCTCGTAAATCGTCGAGGGGTGAATTACTTTACCGTTTTGGTAACCTCGCATCGGACGACCAGCCTGTGTAATGACCATAGTCTTGCCACGAGAACCTATATTATAGTCTATCTCGCGATCAAAAGCAACCAAGGCCTCCTGCAAACTTTGGTGATTTGTCACAGTTATGCGACCATTCTTTTCCTGAACTTGCAACTCAAACTTCTTGAGTTCTGCACACTCCTCTTCATACTCGAAGTATTCGTCTGCGAGTTCATTACAGTATGCGAGAGAAATTTGTTTGACCCGACGAGCACCAGACTCGTCGAGAATGAACCGGCGAACCTTCGCCGGTATTTCAGAGTAGTCAGTGTATCGCATTATTCGTCCTCCACAAATCGTTGGAAAATTTCAGGTGCCATGCCATCTTCAACAAGTTCATTGAAAACCTCTTGTGCAGAGGTCGAGTCAGTAAAGAGGCGGGCATCCGCCTCATTTTGTTCGTTGATAAACGCAACCACAAAGTAAGTATTCATTACGCAGCCTCCGCCATTTCAAGTGCAAGGTTCATCGCCTTGAGTTTCTTGGACTGGTTCGCACCAAACCATGCAGACTGCATACGAGTGTCAGCGTTACGACCTAACTCGTGGTCAGTCATGTAGGTGACTGCGTTCACAGCGTTCCAGTATGAACCCATTGCAAAGTTCGCACCAGGCTGAGTCTCCAAGACATCATAGGTTCGCTTTGCAGTGCGAGACAGATCAGCGTAGGTCTTGACCTCAGCATTCTTGTCCGCGATCGGGAACACATTGTTGAAGAACTGAACCAAGTTCTCTTCGGTGACTCGCTTCTTCGCGAGGAACCGTGCAGCCTCTTTGTACTGCGCGAACTTCTCATGGGCGATACCCAACTGATCCTTGACCATCTGTGGGTCAAACGCACGACGGTGGTTCAGTGACACCTCGTTCTTAGAACCCATGTTCAGTGACATTGTCAGAGTGTTGTTGCAGACCACACGAATCGGAGTGAAGCGCACATTGAGTGACTTACCGTACTGGTGTGGGTTAGAGAACAACAAGTAAGAATCGACTTGGTCATCACCAAGAACATCGAACGACTCGTTCACCTTCGCGAGTGCCCAGACATTCTTACCGTCCGCGAGAGAACCCGCAGTATGCATCTCCATATCACCAGCAAGACAATACTCAGTAAAGAAGTCAAACGCCTCGACATTCTGAACAGGTTCCCAGTTGTCACCGACCATCGGTGCGAGAACTTTGTTGTCAGAAGAACGAACCAGAGCAGACGCACCGGTAGGAATCAGATCCACATCTTCCATCGCAGCGTAGGTAGGAACCTTCTTGACTTCCCAATCGCAACCAGCCTTCTCCATCATTTGACGGGGTGTAAGATCCGCAGAGACCTTAGTTCCAAGACCGTGCCATGGAACCTCACCCGCGTAAGCCATTGTTTCAACCATATGTGACATAATATTTCCTCAATCAATTATCAATGTTTCAAGAACATTATACGATATTTTCATAACAAAGTAAAGCGTAAATATTACACAATTCCTAAAATTTCTTTTGACCTCTCCAGATCCTTCTGCAACCACTTCGGCAGATCTTTGTGCCATCGGTAGGTGTAGTACACCCACATCGCAACATGTTTCTCGTTCATTACCACTCCCGCAAAATAGTGACAGCCAGCATAAAACCAGAGATCGCATTCAGCATGATCAATGCACGGTCACGCCAGATGATCGACACCCATGTCCAGAGAACGATCCCAGCAAGACCAAACCCCAGATCATACATTCGGTAGTCGATACCCGCAGACCTCATGGCAAGAGAACAGAGAATCAGAATCGATGCAATCCACTTGATATACCAGTCAAAGTTCTCAGGGTACCAGTCACGATCTGGTTTGGTGCGACCCTGAGCGCGCACCATTGGATCACCTTTAGACTTAGGTGTCATCGTCATCACCCTTGATTTCCCACCAGTACACCAGTATAAGCATAGCAGCAAAGACCAAAACAACTGTATCCCAATTCATCATAAGATCAACCCACTCGACGCCTTGCGATACTCTTTCTCAACTGCTTCTGCTGTCGGTACTACCAAAATGATACCCGACTTCTGAAACTTCACCTCACCGATCTTAGGTTCACCAGTCATTGCGACGGTTGGCATGAACCCAAGATTGTTACCGTCTGGAGCAACGATGTGGGGGTCACCGATGATGTAACCATCGGTTGTCTCATCGCGGAACTTACCAACATACTCTGTTCCGTTACTTACCACAATTGTTACCACTTGATTAATATCCATTACAATTCTCCATTGTTAAACAAAAAAATTCGAGAGAGTTACCTTTTCAAATTCTGGTAATCTGTCAGTGATAAGAATAATCTTTTTATCCTCACCGGTTGGTTTTACATACTTCTCTTTGATGCCTTCAGAATCATCCCACTTCATCGAGACTGACTTGCGATTCTTGGGCAGGCCTGCTGTCTCACCGATCTTTGACCAGTTGTCGGCAAGATAGACTGAACCCTTCTTGCCGTCTCCAATCGTCGTGATGATCGCAACAAGGTCATCACCATATCTTTCATACCAATCTTTCTTAGCGCGGTTTCGCACTGCCTTGAGAACCTGAGTTCCAAGATTGGGAATCTGCTTGATCATACAAAATCGTTTGTTGTCCGCAACACTGTTGAACATACCATCAAACTCAGACTGAGATTTTTCAAAGTAATTTAGTATTGCCTTAGGAGTCGGTTTGAAACCACTGCCGATCCAGAAGGTACCGACCAGTTCGTTCTCATAATATATCAGATACTTGATGCATCGACCCACAGTTCTCGCACTGGCGACATAACTGTGATAACGAACGACGATGTCATCCGCCATTCGTTTTTGTTCTTTAGTCTCTGCTATTCTGATATTCAGTTTAGTCATAACGCCTCAACGACTCGGCCCATTCGATCAAAAACAAACTTATCACCATAGAACTTATTGCAGTAGTTACATTGAGGTATGATGTTCTCTGGACTCATATCTAGGCGAGGATCCATGTGACCTTTTTCAAGAACAACTTTGCCATGTTCGTAACGATGACGAGTGCCTTCCTTCTCACCACAAGTCGCACATCGATTGTCATATGCAGCCTTCATGACATCAAAGTCAGAAGTGTTCAACTCATTGAGGCGCTTCTTCGCGGCAAACGATGGGTGAGGTTCTTTGGTAGTGACTAGGCGATAGTTACCCTTACCGTCTTGATCGACATACCAACCAGACTGTTTACCAAGGTGACGGGGTTCCTGTAAGTCCGAACCGGTGTAACCGATCAACTGGGCGATCTCACCTTTAGCCAACCAAGTACCTTCGTACTCGTGCAGAACAGACAACACCTTAAACTTGTTACTTCCCTCGCGGAAGTTAAACTTGACACCATGAGGTTTCAAGTAGGTTTCCCAATCAGATCGCAAACACATAATAATCACTCCAACTCAATTTACTAATATAGTATACTTGTTTTGAAAAGAAATGTCTAGAACTTTTTTGGTTAAATACTACCATTTCGCATCGCAGACATTCGTTCGCGAGCCGCGATCCACTGATTAAACGTCATTGGTTTACGGGCATTGCCAACCGACAATCCACCCGCCTTGAATTCCTCTTTCAAAAACTGTGCATCAGCGGCACTCATGAATCGCGAGACCAACTTCAACAAACACTGGCGGAACGAACGACCGTGGTGCCAGTGACCAACACAGTGCGCCAGTTCGTGAAGCACGGTGTACTGGTTCATACCAACCTTGGTGTCAAGGGTGATGTGACCCTGAGTCGCCTGACCCGCAGTTCCGCGGCCGGTGTTACGATACTTAGACGCAACCTTAACGCGGTTGTTGGTGAAGAGGCGTTCAATGTTCGAACCCTCCGCGACCAACTTCGAGTAGGTCTTGGATCGGGTGATAGTATCGACATACTTCTGGACTTCCTCGATAGTCGAGAACTCACGACCCGAACCGAAGTTCGCTTGGTAACGCCACTCGGCCTCGTAGGTCTTCTGGCGTTCGGAATCCTTACCACGCGCACCCTTGTTCTGCTTCTTCGCATGGTTACGAAGGTACTCATTGTACTGGTCTTCGATCGAACCGTGATAGGGACGATCAAACATCATTTCTTTGTAGATACCTACTAACATTATGCAGCCTTCTCTAGCTTCTCAATTTGGAGTTGAAGCGCGGCGATACGCGCCTCAACACGAGCGTTGTCTTCGGGAGACAACTCCCCACGGATCTCCGCGAGGCACATCATCTCGTTATAAAGGTTACCAATTACTGCATCCATTACGCACACTCCCTTTGTTCACGAATCTCAAAAACCATCTCACGGACATACTCACGATCGACAGTGTCACCATCAAAGTCCATCGATGGACGGTAACTAAACCGCTTGATCAGACCCTTACAAACTTCATCAAAACTGAAACCATAGTCATAGATACCACCGTGACCGTAAAAACTCAAACAATAATCAACGAAGTCGAGCACCTCAGAAACGGACAGTTCCTCATCATTAGGACGGAAAGACTGACGGTAAACGTTGCGAACCTGTTCAACCAATAACACACTACTCATAATTACACCTCACACTTCAAAGCAAACTCAAGGAAAATCTTGTTGACCAAACTTTGGTCAAACTCAACACACTCTTTTTTGACAACCGCGATCCACGCAGGAACATCACACCGAAGGTCGATGTTGTTCAAAATTGACTGTTTAATTGAAAGTTCCATAACAAAACTCCTTATCATCAAATTACAGGGTAATTGTCTCATACATTTGGGGATTTGTAAAGCCCCTGGCTCATTTATTTGGTGAATACTCGACATTCGTGCCATGAATAATACACTTGGTGTATGATATCGTACACTAGGTGTATAATAGACCGTACCCCAACATGAACCCGATCGACATACCCATGCAGACCAGAACACCCCAACCCACAAACGCGGCAGAACTCAGCGGTTTCTTGGGGCGAAGGTAGTTGTCCTTCTTAGCAAAGTCTTTCATTACACTCATTACACTAACGCCTCAACTGTTCGTAAATACTTTCTACCCGCAGCGGACAAACTATAAAGAGCATGACCACCGTTTTGAGTGAACTCTAATGCTTCGTTGGCATCAAGATCCATCTCAGCAGTACTACTGGTCAAAAGTCCATAGGTCTTGTAAAGGTTCCACAAATCACCTCGAACTTTATTCAACCTCTTCTGTTCAGGTTTAGTCAAATCATAATCATCGACCAAATAATTAACTAAATCAGAACTACCAATCGATTTGTGTTTTTTAATTAATTTCAACAACCGAAGTTCTTGCACAAATTTCACTTCATTTTTCATTACGCAGCTCCAAACAATTCATCAAAGGTGAGGGGAACGACCAGTTCCAACTCGGTCTGTTCCTCAATCTGGGGAACGGGTTTTGGGGATAGGAGATTTTTGATCTCCGCAATGCGGCACCCGAACGCACGGGCGAAAGGATGGTCAGTCCCCGCATCTTTTTGCAGGGCTTCCAATTCCATTTCCAACTTAAACTTTTCAAACTCAGACATTATGCAGCTTCCTCAACAAAGGGTTTCGCGATCAAGTAGACACCGACCGCACTAGGAACATCACAGAAGGCGTACTCACTGCAAAGCAGTCGATACTTGGCGAAGTATTTGACTCCAGCATCGGCAGGACTGTCGATAGGTGGGAAATAAACAGCGACCTGTTCACCACGGTCATCAATGACCTCACCAAGACTCACTGGATGCATCGCACCAGAGTTGATCTGAACCACACGACCTTTCAAACATTCCATAACAATCACTCCATCTCAAATTACAGGGTAATTATCTCACGAAAAGAGGAAACCGTCAAGTGTAAATATGTCACAAATTGACGGTTTTTTAGACTATTTTAATCTAAGGTTATAACTTTTTTTTCTAAGAGGATTTCACGATTTTTGAGGTGTTCTTCCTCGATATCGTCTTTGGATTGCCCGTGGTAGGCAACCGCGATGTGTTTTTCTATCATCATTTGGTTCACACTACGATATGAATCTGTTTCGGAATCATATACAACAAATTCACCGAGTATGCGACCGAATTTGCCCTTACCGTCCTTTTTCGTTCGTAGAGTACTGGTTTTCCCAAGATGCTGTTTGAGGTAGTCCTTAGCATAGAGGCCGAATACTTTCTCAACTTTATCACGTGTCCGGCTCTCTGGGGTATCGATTCCATAGAGACGAATCCGTTCCCCTCGTAACCAGACACCAAATCCAAGATCAATATCGACATCTACGGTGTCACCGTCTACTACGCGGCTAATTTTAACTCTGTATTCATACATAAGGCATCGATCTCCTTCTTGCCGAGTTTTCTAAACTTACGGCGTGAAGGTGACCATGTCTTAAATGGTTTTGAAAACATTACCACATCTGTGGTACCGCGTTGAACCCATCCGTAGAGATCGGTGCCTTTGGTAAGGTAGATGTGACAAGGGTAGTCCGCGTTGGTCTCTTCTCGCCACAAGTATTTATACGGATCACTTGTCATACTTACCATCCTCCCAAGAGCCAGGCGGACTGCAAAACGCGATGATGCGATTCACTGCGTCTACCATTGTTGGATCACCAAAAGGCACATGTTCGATGTCATCTAGTAAATCAATCAAGAAATCACGCGCCACCTGTTCGCGTTGTTCGTAGGTCAATGCGACCGTTGCGGTTGTTATCCTATCCACGACGCACCCCCAACTTAGCTTCAAGGTTCGCGATCTCACGATCCTTTCGTTTCTGCCACGCCTCTTCGGTGCGACCATTCTTCTCAAAGAACTTAGATTCTCTGAGACGCTCCAGCGCACCTTCACGGCGCGACTTCACCACGTTTTCTCCTCTCATGACTCCGGAAAGCCCTCCTGTACGAATACACCAATTGTACCAATCTGACCATCGGTCAAATACTGTGCAACTGGGTACATCATTGCGGATTGTGGGCCAATGGGGTGACCCTGTTTGTAGTGTAACAACTTGCTGATAATGTCATCAGCAGATTGTCCTGCAAGTGTTGGCCCAAGACCACCTTGTCCTTCAGGCCCGTGACACGCCATACACTGTGCCCAAGGTTTGCGAATGTCCTCGAATCGATCATCCGCCATTGCAGTAGTTGATAACAAGGCAACCACAGTCGCCACCATAAAGTTTCTCATCGTCTCATCCTCGCGTGTTCCTTCGCCTCATCCTGAGATAGAATCGGCACGGCATTTGATTTGTGTAAAGTTGAAATACCCTTCACTAACGTTCCGGTGTATTCTTTTCGTTCAGGTTTTGAACAGGACTCCGGTGTTGCGAAGTCTGGCCTACTGGGGTACTGCTGTCCCTCCGCGCATCGTACATCTGAGTACGACGGTTGCTTTCTTGGCGCAAGCGGACGGAATTCCGGTGCCTTGAATTTACCAAATGTCTCTCCTTTTACTTTGGTTGGTTTACGTTTACGACCTGAGTAGTCGTGGCTGGTTGAATAGAATCGCATAATCATCCTCGGCGTACAGTTTGCAGTACGTCTTTGTCACTTCCTGTTCTTGGCAAATGATTGCACCATAGTGTGGAATACATCTTTCCTCGACAGTTCTGAACGAACCGAAATCAAGACAGATTCGGTCATCATCAACCGTTGAACAGCCAGTATACAACAGACCGGAGAGTAATGCAATGGTAATTTTTCTCATCCTTCGTTCTCCAAGTCCCAGACACAAATGTTAGAATTGGTCTTCTTCCGTTGACCCTGCACCCGCCGCAGTCGAACCGCTTCCGAGCGCCGTCGTAATCGCGTCGAAATAGGACACTCCGACTTCCTGTTGGTGTTTTGCTGAGGTATATCCTTCATATCTTGCTCCGATTTCTCTTTGCTGCAATCTTGAATATGCCAACATACCGTCTGCCTTGTATTCCTGCGCGAACTGGAATACGGCATAGTTTGTGGCGTGGAATCCCCCAAGTGTAATAAACTGGAACACATAACCCATCTTCGCAAGTTCGCCTTGGAATGCTTTGAGTTCGTCGTCGTTTGGAATTGCTTTTTTCCAGTTGAATGATGGCGAACAGTTATACGCCAACATTGCGTCCGGTACTGCACCCTTCACCGCGTCTGCAAATCTCTTCGCTTCTTTCAGACATGGTTTGGATGTCTCACACCAGACTAGGTCTGCATACTCTGCGTATGCCTGTCCTCGAACACAACCGTATTCGAGACCCATCCCTTCTTTCAGCATGTAGAACCCTTCGGATGTCCGACACTTGATCGAACCCGCAGAACCTTGTGCAACTCGTTTGATGAAGGGTTTGTCAATGTCACTCACATCAGATGAAAGTAACTTAGCACTTTCGGCGTCAGTTCGAGCAATGACCACGGTATCAGTACCAGCAACATCACTAGCGAGACGAGCAGCGTTAAGATTACGGATAGCTGCAGATACAGGTATAAGAACCTTTCCTCCCAAGTGACCGCATTTCTTTTCACTTGCGAGTTGGTCTTCAAAGTGGACTCCGGCAGCGCCGGCGTCGATAAGGTTTCTTGCGAGTTCGTATGCATTTAGTACCCCTCCGAATCCTGCTTCTGCGTCAGCGATGATGGGAGCGTAGCGAAACCCCCGACCGCATTCCAGATAGGAGATTTGGTCTTGACGTTTAAATGCGTTATTAATGCTACGAACAACGTCAGGAACAGAATTGACAGCGTATAGTGATTGATCAGGATAGACCTCTTGGGTTGAGTTTGCCGCAGCTGCGACTTGCCATCCCGAACAGTAGATTGCTTTGAGACCTGCCTTGACGTGTTGGACTGCTTGTTGTCCATTGTAAGCTCCAAAGGTGTTGACATAAAGATGGTCACGAAACATGGCGCGTAGATTGTGCGCTTGGTCTCGTGCGAATTGATTGGTGTAGTGACGACTACCCCGTAATTTTTCTACGACCTGTAAGTCGTAATCTCGTTTCTTTTTCATAACATAACTCCGGCAATAAAGGTTAGTAAACTAAAGACTACCCCCAGAGCAAACACCTCGACCCAGTATTGGTCGACTACTCTCTTTAGTTCCATGACAATGTTATACGGGACTTCCCGCTCTCGTCGAAACTATCTATACTCACGCCACACTCTTCTATAATCGGCATGATCGCTTTGAAGTTCTCGACGCCTTCTTTACTCCCGTCAAAACAGAAGTAAGATGAAGTCAATTGTTCGGGATCGTAACACACAAAACCATCAACCGATGTATCGTAGTCAGAGAGAATCAAACCTTCGTCAACCTCACCCATACCGCCACACTCAGGGCAGTCAATGAACTCATCAAGATCATCGTCATGCTCTTCTGCGAGTTGGTCGGTATCGTAATCTGGATTCTCGACAATGCCTTCACCATGACACTCGTAACACTCTTCACCCTCGATGTAGACCTCACAGTCTTGCGAGTGATTGAAGAGAACCTTGGAGTAATCGACATCCTTATACTCAATTCGATTACCATCCGCATCCTCTCGAATCAGATAACCATCGTCATCGTACTTTGCATCAAGATAGTCAGGCAGACTACCCCATGCACAACTCTGACAGCAGGGTTCATTCCAACCGACATACCAACCTTCTTCACGCAGGCGTTCCTGCATCTTTCTAAAACCGTTCATTATTCAGCCTCAAATCGTAATTGGTGGATAACTCGACCACCACTCAAAAGATCGACAGCAGGATTGTTCTCGCTGTCATAGAAAAACATTTGTTTGCACTGCGGGAATTGTTCGTCCGCAGTTTGGACGATACGCCACTCCATCTCTTCGGGTGGGTAACCTTCTTCCTCGTGATAAGAATAACCAGAACTATCAGCAGACAAAGTAATCAGTTTCAATGGTAACACCTCTCAGTCAAAACACTCTCTAAATTATACGCTTCCTCTTCGCAGAAGTCAACCCCCTGCGCCAGTTGACGCGCATGGACTAATTCGTGTGCGATAGCGATCGCAGTCTCGCGTTCGGTAAGGTCGGGGTTGAGTTCGATCAGACACCCGTCCTCATCACCGGAACAGTAT
>Ga0213860_10000139_pt1 | contig 28402 bp, 33 predicted proteins | sample PICome_3_FD_160118 | JGI IMG/M metagenome (GOLD analysis project Ga0213860, IMG submission 160118) | Coastal seawater microbial communities near Pivers Island, North Carolina, United States - PICO550 | ecosystem: Environmental > Aquatic > Marine > Coastal | place: USA: North Carolina...
AAAGGTTGCGTCTACTCCAGACCTTGGCATAGTTATTGTGGATTACCTAAACCAAGTCAGACGCCACAACGCTCCCAGTCGTGGCGGTCAATATGAATGGACTGAACAAATAGAGATATCCAAAGGGTTAAAAGCATTAGCCCAAGAGAACAATGTCCTTGTTCTCTCAGCATTTCAAACAAACGAAAAAGGAGAAGCACGATTCGCCAAGGGTATCCTTGACGCAGTTGATGCTGCCTACAGTATTCAGCATTGGGGCGACCAAGAACCAGCAATTAAGTTGAAATGTGATAAAATGAGAAATGGAAAAGTAGAAGGCTTTGTATCTTCTATGAATTGGGATAGTTTGCGTATCGGACCTCATACAGAAATAGACCCAGACGAGAAAGCAGAAATGAAAGAGGCAATGAACACAGGAGAGAGTGCATACGACTTATGATATTATACACCGAAGAACAACTAAAGTATGCTTATGAAAAGCATATAAAATTTTTACTAAGAATGAATAGAACATACTGTTACCAAGTAGCATTTCCAACACTAGAAGAATTTAGAGAAATCTACGAAGAAGAGTTAACACAAAAATACAAAGAGCAGAACAATGGATTATAATAAATTATTAGTGTTAAGTCCTGGTAGAACAGGCAGTAGCAGATTGATGGGAGCTCTATGTAAAAGATATAACTTAGGCGGTATATCTGAACCTTTTAATTGGGAACGTAGACATGAAAATATGAAAGTAGATGGATTCAGTTTTGCAGAAAGGGTTAAGTATTGGAAAAATATACCCGATAAAAAATGTGTAAAATCTTTATCTCACTACACTCAGTTTCCAAACGGATTGGCAGATGATAGAATGGGTAAAGACCCCAAAGGTTTTTATGAAGAAGTATATTTAAAACATGATGGTTTTAAACAAAAGTTATATTTTTATTTAAAGTATATCAAGGAGTTTGATAGAACAATATTATTATCAAGACACGATTTTGCAGACTGTTTTAGAAGTCATCTACTAGGTGCGTATCATAGAGCCGTTACAGATAAGTACGTATGGAGTTATAGTTCTTACTACGAAGACGCAGATATTACTTATGATGAAAATGCACAATGGCTTTTAAATCTATGTTTAGATTCTTTCAGATTAGTAGAAGAAGTGTCTAGACAGACAGGAATACCTATAGTGTATTACGAAGATTTATATACAGATGAAAAAAGATTTTTAGAAACAAACAAAAAATTTAATTTAGGATTGGAGGATTATTGGGAAGATACGTTTAATCCTAAGTTAAGATTAAGACTGAAAAAGGAGACACCATGGCGTACGACAGAATAAGTAGAGAAACAGCAGAACTAGTGCCGTTGCCACCACATACTTGGTATGTGAGAACAGTTGGATGGGTACTAGAACAAGAAAAAGTAAAAGAGAACATACAGAATGTTCCAATAAATGAAAAGTTAAAGGACAGTTTGGCAAAAGACGGAGTAAAATCTCCCATACTCTGTATGCCGAACTGGTACCCCATAGCAGGGAGTCAGAGGATGAGATGTCTTCAGGAACTCCCTGCACTTCATGGGCAAGAGATAAGAGTGTGCCGATTCGATAAAGAGTGGTGGTTAGTGTTCTATCTATGGGGGCAAGTAGAAGAAAGAAATAGAATGACAGCTATATATTTCCAAATGATGGAATTAGTATGGAAGTCAATGTATTATGAGGAGAATGGTGTAGACTCTATGGGAACAGATTACATAGAGTTTGAAAGGATAGGAGATGAACTAGAAGGATGGAAACATAAACAATGAGATATGTAATTACAGGAGGCGGAGGTTTTATTGGCTCTCACTTAGCAGAACACTTAAAAGATAGAGTAAATGATGAAATAGTTATTGTAGATAAAATATCTAACCACAGTAAAACTCACCACTTAAATATGAGTGAGTATACTTACTACTTAGCTGATATAGCTGATGCAGATATAATGATGAAGATTTTACAGAAAGATGATGTAGTATTTCATCTTGCAGCCCAACCTCATGTAGACTTATCATACATAAATCCTATGGAAACAACAATCAGTAATGTATTAGGAACACATAGTGTTTTAAATTCTTGCTTGAAAAATGAAGTAAAAAGTCTAACAGTTATGAGTACTGATGAAGTATATGGCTCTACAAATGTAATAGATGATAATACAAAACTAGACCCAACTAATCCTTATAGCGCAACAAAAGCAGCTGCAGATATGTTAGTTAATAGTTTCAAACATATGTATCCTGACATGAAGATAAACACTTTAAGGTCTAACAATATAATCGGACCTCGTCAGTTTATAAGAAATATAATACCAAGGTTTTCTCTCCAAGCCCTAACGGGTAGGAATATAACTTTGCATGGCAAGGGGGAAGCTGAGAGAAGATACTTATGGGTAAAAGATGCTGCAGAAGCTCTGTGGTTAATCTCTAAGAGTGACTACAATCACAAAATATATAACATTGGACACCCTGAAGTTTACTCTAACTTAGATATTGCAGAAATGATTTGCGACCACTTAGAGATAGGACATGAGATAATCCAAACAACAGAAGATAGAATATATAATGATACAATATATCCATATAATCCAACTGATATTCAAAGAGATTTAGGTTGGAAACATTCATTAGACCCTGATATATCTATTCCAACTACAATAGATTGGTATAAGGATAATTTATCTTACTTTGAGGACTACTATCATATACTATGAGTGAGTATGAAAAATTAAATGGAGGTATGAGATTTGCCCCAGACCCAAGGTGGATAAATAATAAGTTTAATCATCATTGGATGGGATTATGTCATTTAATATCTCAACTAGACGTTGTTGAAGGAAAAATGATTGAGATAGGTTCTTATGCTGGAGAAAGCACAGCTATGTTTGCTTCTAGTGGTAAGTTTATAAGTATTGATACGATTGACCCTTATTATTGGTCAGGAAGTTATGAAGTAGAAATGGAATACAAAATAAATGTTCGATATTGGAACTATATAAAACAACATAAATATTACAGTCAAGACATTCACGATAAGTTTCAAAATAATCAATATGATTTTGTTTATATTGATGGAGACCACAGCGGAGAAAACGTAGCAAGAGATATAAAACAATACTTTCCAAAAGTAAAACCTGGTGGGTATATAGGTGGGCATGATTATCACAAGATTCACTGGCCCGAAGTGTGTGAAGCAGTAGACAAGGTGTTTCCAATAGTTGACACATTTGCAGACACAAGTTGGTTATGCAAAAAATAGTTCTTGACAAATCCTTAAAATTTTGATATAATATATGTAATTATGATAGCAGAAGACTTATTACGAGAGAAAAAAATTGATTATCGCATAAGCGGACAGGATGCCGTAGTGTCCTGCCTTAATCCAGAGCATGATGACAGTAATCCTTCTATGCGTATAGATAGAGTAACTGGTGTGTTTAATTGTTTCTCATGCGGTTATAAAGGTAATCTGTTTACATACTTTGGTGCACCTGCTTCTCCATTAGAAGTTCGTATGCACAGAATTAAAGAATCAATCAACAAAGTCAGGTCAGCAACTGTCGGTATCCAACTCCCAAAGGATAGACTATCGTGGAAAGGTGGTGGAATCAGAAATATATCTGAAGAAACTCTTGCTAAATGGGATGCGTTCACATGGAACGTTCCTAAGTTTGAGAATCGCATCATCTTTCCGATACGAGATATCACAGGCAAGACGGTGGCTTTAATAGGCAGAAGCATAGATGACTTCAGTCCTAACAAATATTACATTTACCCTAACGGCGTGGAAATGCCTTTCTGCCCAGCTAAGGTAAAACCAATACAAAACAGAGTTATCCTCGTAGAAGGAATCTTTGATGCACTTAACTTATGGGATAAAGGGCTCAAGAATACTGTATGTTGTTTTGGTACACAGCAAGTAAACTGGGTTAAACTCAGTCTACTGAAGCTCCAAGGAATAACTGGCATAGATATTATGTTTGATGGAGACGAGGCAGGAAGGCAAGCGGCAGAAAAAGCCAAAGACCTTGGAGAGAAACTAGAAATGTCTGCAAGAGTCGTAAAACTAAGAGATAACATAGACCCTGGTAATCTAACACTACCAGAGGTCGACAGATTAAGAGAGAAATTATATGGAGCATAAATGGTTTATAGGTACATCACCTAGATATTCAGATACAGTAAAAGATAGAGCAAGAGAACTTAGAGAAAAAGAAAAGTTAGAGTATGCTGCAATAGCTAAAAGACTAACAGAAGAGTTTGGATTTGATAAAGATGTTACTATAAGCTCTATTGGAGATTGGATAAATCGTGGATACACTGTAAAAGATAATGTAGGTATTTGTACAGATTTTAGACTAAGAGTAAAAGATTTCAAAGGAAAGAAAGGTACAAAAAGGTACACAGACTTTAGACCAGGAATAGAAGCAGTAGAGTACCTAGACTATGGGGTAAAAAACTATGGCTGGGAATGTAATTCAGTAGAAGATTATCTAAAGTTTGAATGTGAATATTGTGGAAAAATACATGAGTACTTTGGAGATGATTACCATGAGCAAGATAGAGACTTATGGCAGATGGACCATAGAATACCTAGACATTTAAAGACTCCAAATAATGGGATGCCTGAGAATATGGCATTATGCTGTACTTCATGTAATCAAGTAAAAGGAGAGTATGAATTAGATAAACTCCTACCAATAATGAAAAGAATACTAAAACATCAGGAAAAGAACAATGGCTAAGATAGCACTAATAGAAACAACAATGTCCAGTACAAACTGGGACAAGTACTTTGATTTTGAATATGACAGATTTGCTCTGTGTTCAGATAGTTCAAAGAAGAAAATTTTAAAAAGAGATGTTGATATCGAAATCGATATTGACTCGTACGAATGGCTCATAGTTGTAGGTTCAGAGCCTTTCAAAATGTTTACAAAAAAGACATCAATAACTGAGTACAATGGAAAAGTTGTTGATTCTAAGTTTTTAGCAATAATTAACCCTGCCATGATAAAGTTTCGACCAGAAGCAAAGAAGTCGTTCGAGGAAGCTGTCGAGAGTATCACGGGTTATGTAAGCGGAGAACTTAAACAACTTACCATAGGCAAAGATAAATGTTATGGTATACAAGACACACAAGAACTAAACGCTTGGCTACAGAAAGCACTAGATGCACCAGGCGATTTTGTTGCACTTGACTCAGAGACTTCAGCACTATATTGTCGTGATGGCTATATGCTAGGATTCTCTATGTCATATGAACCTGAGCATGGTATCTATGGAGACTGTGATTGCATGGACGAAGAATCAGAAAGACTCATGCAAGAGATATTCAACAAGAAAAGAGTTGTCTTTCATAATGCAAAGTTCGACTTACAATGGTTTGAGTATCATTTCAACTTTGAGTTTCCACACTTTGAAGACACTATGCTTATGCACTATATGTTTGATGAAAGACCAGGCACACATGGCTTGAAAACTCTTGCAATCAAACATACTCCATATGGAGACTATGAAGCAGAACTCTCGGACTGGATTGCAGACTTTAGAAAGAGAACAGGTATACTCAAAGATTCATTCGACTACAGTATGGTTCCGTTTGAAGTTATGCAGAACTATGCTGGTATGGATGCGATAGTAACATATCTATTGTTTGAAAAGTTTGAAAAAGCATTGAAAACAAATGAAAAACTATATGGAGTATACAGAAGAATCTTAATAGAGGGTTGTAGATTTCTAAAACAAATAGAAGGAAATGGTGTTCCATTTGATAAAGCTCGTTTAGAGTTTGGACAAAAACGTATGCAGGAAGATATCAACGCAGCTGTAACAGCTCTAGAAGCAATTCCTGAAGTAAAACGATTTATCCAAGATAATCAAGGATTTAACCCAAACAGTACACTACAACTTAGAACTTTACTATTTGATTATTGCGGACTTAAGTCTGACAAGAAAACCGCAACGGGTGCACTCAGTACTGATGCTGAAGTACTCGGTAATCTTGCAGAAGAACACGAAGTACCAAAACATATTCTAGAAGTTAGACAGAAAGTTAAAATCAAGAATACATATCTTGATAAAATTATACCTAACTTAGATAGAGATGGTAGACTTCGTACAAACTTCAATCTTCACGGTACAACTAGTGGTAGATTGAGCAGTAGTGGTAAACTTAATATGCAACAGCTCCCTAGAGACAATCCAACTGTAAAAGGCTGTATCAAAGCCAAAGCAGGACACAAGATTGTTGCAATGGATTTAACAACAGCAGAAGTATATTGTGCAGCTGTACTTGCAAATGATGTCGGACTCATGAATGTATTCAAGTCTGGCGGTAACTTTCATAGTACGATTGCGAAACAAGTATTCAGACTTCCATGTGATGTTGATGATGTCGCAGAACTGTATGGTGCACAAAGACAACAAGCAAAAGCTGTTACCTTTGGTATCATGTATGGAGCTGGGCCGAAGAAGATAAGTGAACAAGTGACAAAGGATAGTGGAGAATATTTCAGTATGCAAGACGCAGCGAATACTATTAAAGATTATTTCGAGGCGTTCCCTAAACTTCGTGAATGGCTAGACAACCAAAAGAAATTTATTCAAGCGAATGGATTTGTTTACAGTAGATTTGGCAGAAAGAGAAGATTACCTGATGTCCATTCACAGGACAAAGGAATCGCCTCACATGAAGTGCGTAGTGGAATCAACTTTCTAGTACAATCTGTTGCATCTGATATCAACCTTATGGGCGGTATAGATATGCAAAGATATATTGAAAAGACTGGTATGAAGTCTAAGATATTTGCACTTGTTCACGATTCGGTTTTAGCAGAAGTACCTGAAGATGAAATAGAACACTATTCAGAAAAACTACAAGAATTTATACAAAAAGATAGAGGACTATCAATACCAGGCGCACCAGTCGGATGTGACTTTGATGTTGCTGATGACTACTCACTAGGCAAGTTTGAGAAGTTATATGGCATTTCATGAGATAAATTGGTATGTTGATACTGACTACATGAAAGATGTATGGGAAAAGTGTGGTCGTAAACAAGCAACATTACATGACCCAAACATAAGTGAGTTTGTGCAACCTCTTCTAACAGTATTTGATGCTGCTGTAAAAGAAGTAAAGTACAAAATAGGTATAATGCAAGTAGTAAATAATAGAACAACTTTAGTAACTGATAACTGGAAGTCAGTATATGTTTGGGGCTTTGACCCTTTTCATGTAAGTATAAATGGATGGAACGTACATTCCGCAATATGTGATGCAACTAATCCACACTTACATATAAGCGGACCGCACTTAGCAGTGTACACAAGTTTAAAGTTTGAAGCATTAAAGTTAGGATATGATAAATACTGGGGTAAAAGTCAAGTTAATAGAAAAGTAGTAACAACACAAGAGGTCTTTGGTGGCAATGTACGTACAGACGACGTTGACGTTATGTAAGTTTCCTATGTACGTTCTTTCAGAAGAGCCAGAACTAGTAGATGGCTTGGTATGGATTAATGACCAAGTAGTAGATGATAGAAATATGTTAGGAAAAACTATCGGACACAGAAGACTGCAAACACCTATGAAAAGTTTATATCCTTTGCATAGACAAATAAACGAACCTAGTAATGTGTATAAACACAGAGGTAAACATTTTATAGATACTGAGGGTACATATTACTACAAAGAATTAAAACCTATAGGAGCAATAAAATATCACAAGATAGCTTCTATAAAAGAAAAACAAGGCATAAGAATTATTAGATGCCATGATTTAGCTATAACATTAAAAACACTTACTCCGCAACCAACTAATGCAAAATGGTGCGGAGTTTTGTATGTAAAAAACATGCCTTGGACTTTATGGGAATACAGCGAAACTAAAAAGAAAAATAGAAAAAGAAACGTATGATACATATAAATATACATAACTTTGTTAATAATTATGAAGTACAAAGACTAGAAGAAATCATTGAAAGAGATGAGGGCGAAATATTAGGTATACCTAATGATAATATACATAGATTTTATCCTGCACTTACAAGTCAGTATCATGTATATAACTGGTTACAAAACCCTGGAATTGCACCAATGAATTTAGCTGATAGGTTTTTTGATATAAAAGTATTAGAGCCTTATGATGAATTATATATTCAATGTTGGGCAAATATAGTAAGAGAAGGGGAAAAATTAAGTAAACATGTCCATGCAGGAATGAAAGGACACAATAAATTTTATGCAGCAAACTTATTTATCTCAGGAAATACAAAACCAGGTACTTGGTATGAAGGCTTTGGTACAATGGAGAATACTCCTGGTACATTAACATTTTTTGATTGTAAGTTTCCTCATGCAGTTCCTGTAAATAAAACAAAAACACACAGAATTAGTATGGCTTTTGATATTTGGTATGAAAAACCAGAGGGATATGAAGAACCTCGCTGGATTACTTTTAAACGAAAAGAAACAATAATTGACCCAATGGGGCGATGCTGGCCTGACTGGCCACCTGGAGAATAATATGGTAGACATTGAAAAATTAAAAAAGAAATTAGAAAGTAGTATAGTTTTGATAACTTTTGAATCTCTAAAAAGTGGAGAAACATACAGTAGAGAATATACTCTTTCTAAAAACTATTTACCCTTACCTAATCATATATCTAGACAGTCTGGAGATAGACTTATAGTATGGGATGTAGAGTTTGAAAAATGGGAAGACTTACTTCTCACTACAATATTAGAATGGAAAATCATGGAAGTTCTTGACTAATGTGTGGATTTGTAGTATCAAATAAACCAGGTGTAGTACGAGAAGGACTCATCAGACAAAGACACCGAGGCCCTGACGGGGTTTCTATGTGGAAAGGTCAAGGACTAGAGATGGGACACGTTTTGCTAAATATAAATGGTACTAAAACAATGCAACCTTACACAACAAAGAAAGGAAATGTATTAGTATTTAATGGCGAAATGTATAACTGTCCAATAGAGAATGATACTGCATGGTTAGGAGAAGGCATGGATAGGTATGGAATACGCTTTCTAGAGTATAATAATTGGCATGGCGCAGTTGCATATCTAGATGTAGAAAAGAATGAACTATTAGTGACAAGAGACCATTTTGGTGCAAAGCCTTTGTTCTATCAAATGCTATCTCCAACAGAGTGGATGTTTAGTACAAGTTTGAGAAGTATGGTACATAAGAAGATTGATGAACGTCACAAGCCTTCTTTTATGTTTAATCCTATATGGGCAGGAACAGATTGCCCATATCAAAATACTTGGAAAGTAGCTGCAGGTCAGACATTTAAGTTTGATTTAAGTAATCCAGGGCAAAGAGTACATAAAAACTTATGGGATTACTACAGAATAGAGTCTAGAAGATTTAAAAAAGAAAGAATTAGAGAAAAATTAGTATCAAGTATACAAGCCATTGCTAAAAATAAACAGAAAACAGGTATATTTTTAAGTGGTGGATTAGATAGTACATTTGCTTTATCTGCTGTAAAAGATATGGGATTAGACCTAACAGCGTATATACTAGCATATGACGAAAAGAAAGGTGCATATGCAGACCATGATACTTTTAGAAATGAATCAAAGATGGCAATACAAACTTGTAAAGAATGGAATATACCATACAAAGTTGCAACTCTACATGAAAAAGATGTAGAACATTATGGAAAGATGTGGATGAATTATACACACTTCCCATGGACGGATAGATTAAGACAAGCTCCTAGATATTTACTAGCTAAAACTGCAGCTGCAGATGGCTGTAAAGTTATTCTTACAGGAGATAGTGCAGACGAGTTGTTTACAGGATACTACCATCATGATAAAAGATGGATAGAGGGGTACGATGAAGAAACTGTAAAGAGAGCAGAAAAAAGAAACTGGACTCCTCACAAAATATGGCATAAAACAGACCACTGGAATAATGGTTTGTTTTATGATTTATTAGTAACATCAGAGAACAATATACTTGCAGCTGACCAAACGTGTGGTATGTTTGGTATGGAATCAAGACCAGTATTCTTACACCAAGATTTTGTAAGATGGATATTTGAACAAGATGGAGAAATCAAGTTCAAAACACACCCTGACTATGCTAAAGGAACATACAAGTATATACTAAGAGAATTACTAGGAGATATGCTTCCAGAGCATGTACGAAATAGAAAACAAAAGACAGGATGGTCAAGTCCTTGGAACAATAACGTAGAAAAATTACAAGAAGAATGGAGAAATCAAGATTGGGAGACACTAAAAAGTTATCAATAGGGTTTACTTGCGGAGCATTTGATTTGCTTCATGCAGGACATATAGTAATGCTCAAAGAAGCAAAAGAAAACTGTGACTATCTAATAGTAGGATTACAGACAGACCCTAGTCTAGATAGACAAGAAAAGAATATACCTGTTCAGTCAGTATTTGAACGATACGTACAATTACGTGCAGTCAAGTATATAGACGAGATTATTCCTTACGATACAGAACAAAGTCTACTAGACTTACTAGAAGCTACAGAAATACATCTTCGATTTGTTGGAGAGGATTATGTCGACAGACATTTTACAGGCAAAGGACTGCATGAGATTTTTTACACAAGTAGACAGCACTCTTTTTCTAGTACGAATTTGAGAAATAAGATAAATGAAAGCAGTTCTTAGTAACAGAATATATTTAGAAGTAAATAAAGAAACACATAATCTTCTCGAAAAGGAACTAACTTATACTATTCCTGCTCGTATGCCTCAAGACCCACCTTTGGTATTTAAAACAATACGATTTATAAAAGAAGGTTTAGTCTCCATACCCATCGGAAGAGAGGATTTAATCCCATCCGATTACGAGATAATCGATAAGCGTGTAACCTCGCCAGTAGAACATGCAGACTTTAAGTTTGATTTACGACCTTCCCAAAAGGCGGTTCATGACGAGATAAATGACAATGCTATAGTAAACGCATGGGTAAGTTGGGGAAAGACATTTACAGGTTTAGCTATCGCAGCGAAGCTTGGTCAAAAAACATTAGTTGTTACCCACACAACTAACTTAAGAAATCAGTGGGAAAAAGAAGTAGAAAAATGCTTTGGAATTACACCAGGCAGGATAGGTAGTGGAGACTTTAAAACTAATGCTCCTATCGTAGTCGGGAATATACAAAGTTTATACAGAAAAATGGACGACATCAAAAAGATGTTCGGGACAGTTATTTTAGACGAAATGCATCACGTCAGCAGTCCAACTTTTACAAGGATTGTAGATGAAATGCCTGCTCGTTATAAGATAGGTCTCACAGGAACACTAGAACGTAAAGATGGGCGTCATGTGGTATTTAGAGATTACTTTGGAAACAATGTACTCAAACCACCAAAAGAGAACTATTTAATACCAAAAGTACACATTGTAAAGTCTGAGATAAGATTTCTAGACGGTGCATATACTCCTTGGGCAGAACGAATAAATCATCTAGCATATGATGAAGAATACGTGCATAGTGTAGCAATGATAGCTGCAAAGTATGCTGCTCTAGGTCATAAGGTATTAGTAGTTTCAGATAGAGTTGCATTTCTAAAAGCCTGTGCTAGATTAGTAGGCGATAATGCAGTATCAATCACTGGTGATATGGATTTTGAAGAAAGAGAAAACACTATGCAACTAATAAAAGAAGATAAAAATATTTTATTTGGAACACAGTCAATCTTTTCAGAAGGCATATCTTTGAATGATTTGAGTTGTCTAGTACTAGGCACTCCAGTCAATAATGAACCCCTTCTTACACAGTTAATCGGTAGAGTAATTCGTGATAAAGAAGGAAAACAACAACCCATAGTGGTTGATATACACTTAAAAGGAAAAACAGCAGCCCGACAAGCCAATGCTAGAATGGGCTACTATATAAAACAAGATTACGAGGTAAAAATATTATGAGTAAAGAGATTCAACTAAATCTTGAAGAAATGAGAAAGATGAAAATATTTCTCGCAACTCCTATGTACGGTGGAATGTGTAATGGAATGTATACAAAGTCTTTGATGGACACCACTTCAGTAGCAATGCAATATGGAGTTCCAATTCAGATTTATTACTTATTTAACGAATCATTGATTACTAGAGCAAGAAACTATTGTGTAGCAAACTTTTTAAAATCAGATGCTACGCACTTACTTTTTATAGATAGTGACATACATTGGAACGCTATGGACTTAATGTATATGTTACATCTAGTCTCAGAAAAACCAGAACTGTACAGAATTATATGTGCATTATATCCTAAGAAAACTATTGCATGGGAGAAGATACTACACGCAGCTAAGTCTGGTGCTTATGACGATAACCCATGGGATTTAGAAAAAATTGGTGGTGATTTAGTATTTAATCCACTACCAGAGGAGTATCCAAGTGGACAAGCACCTATCTATGAACCTGTAAAGATAAAAGAAGGCGCAACTGGTTTTATGTTAATTGAAAGGAGTGTTTTCCAAGAATACGCAGAAGCACATCCTGAACTACTATATACTCCTGACCATGTAAGAGAAGGAGAATTTGCATTAAATGAGAAAATTTATGCTTATTTCGATTGTATCATAAATGAACAAAACAGATACTTATCTGAAGACTATATGTTTTCAGAGTATTGTAGAGATTTAGGGATTGATATTTGGGCATTACCAATGATAGAGCTAATGCATTGTGGTGCATATACGTTCCAAGGTAGTGTTATAAAGATGGCACAAGCGGGTGTTCATGCCACAATCGACCCCGAAACAATAAAAAAAGTACACGCGAATCAAGCTAAAAAAGCTCAGAAAAATAGTTCTTGACACGAACTCAAAAATTTGTTATAATATGTTACTATATAATTGGAAGAAGATAATGCGAGTAAGCAACGGCAAAGTAGATGATATAATTCAGATACTTAGAATTATTACTTACAAGATTCAACCTAAAAATTATTACGATAAAACTTTTAAGTTTTACAAGTATCGATTCGGCGGTCATTCATTTCTTAAGAATCCGAAAGAATTAATGGAGGTCGGTCGCACATTTAGTGATAGAGAAGTTGTGGAGTATGCAGGTGTCGCATCATTCCGCAATTATTACGACTATGTGAATACAAAAGACACCACACTAGACCTCTTTGACTGTGAAGTTAGTGAGGAAATTATAAATAATAACAGACTGCTCGAACTAAAAGAAGGTCGGATTCACTTTATGTTTGAGGAGACATTGGAGAAATAAAAATGGCAATTGGATTTAACCAAACCAAGGGCTCAGCCCAAAAAGAAAAAATCGAAACTTATAACTACGCTGGTAAAGAAGACCACCATGTAAGACTTGTTGGTGACTTATTACCAAGGTACGTTTACTGGATTAAAGGCGAAAACGGGAAGAATATTCCTATGGAATGTCTATCTTTTGATAGAGAGAATGAAACCTTTAACAACAAAGAACATGACCATGTTCGAGACTTTTACCCTGATTTAAAATGTGGATGGTCTTATGCCGTTCAGTGCATTGACTACGCCGATAAATCAGTAAAAGTTCTTAATCTGAAAAGAAAGTTGTTCGACCAAGTTATAGTAGCTATGGAAGAGTTAGGTGACCCTACAGACCCAGTTACTGGTTATGACATTCATTTCAAAAGAAAGAAAACTGGTCCACAGGTATTTAATGTCGAGTATCAATTACAAGTTCTAAAGTGTAAACCAAGAGAACTTGAAGATTGGGAAAAAGACTTAGTTGCAAATCTAAAGTCTATGGATGACGTTTTACCAAGACCAACAGCTGATGCTCAGTTAGAGTTACTAAGAAGAGTAAATGACTCAGGTGGAGAAACACCTGAAGAGGTATCAGAGGAGTTTGACGTATCATGATTGGAGTAGGAGAGAAGTTTCCTGCATTTAAATTGCAGGGTGTCAATAAAGACAACGAGTTTGTAGAAGTTTCAGTTACTGAACACTATGACCCGTTAAAGCACGATTATACAGTAATCTACTTCTATCCGAAAGATTTTACTTTTATCTGTCCTACAGAAATTGCAGGTATGGATGTATTAGTAGATGAGGCAAACGTAATCGGTATTAGTGGAGATAATGAGTTCTGTAAGTTAGCTTGGAAAAAAGATAACGAACTTATTGGAAACATTAATCATTCATTAGCGGCAGACTGCGGTTTAAGACTTTCAGATGAACTAGGAATAGTTGATGAAGAAGCAGGAGTTTGCTATAGAGCAACCTACATTATTGATAGAAATGATGTAGTACAACATGTAAGTGTTAACGCACTTGACACAGGCAGAAATGCTAATGAAGTTCTTAGAACTTTACAAGGCATCAAAGCAGGTGGATTAACGGGGTGTGAATGGACACCTGGGGACGACTTCGTAGTATGATATTATTTACAGCAGATTGGCATATTAAATTAGGACAAAAGAACGTACCAGTAGCTTGGGCTTGCTCACGCTATCAAATGTTCTTTGAACAAGTGCAGGACGCTGTAGATAATCATGGAGTTAATCTTCATATCATTGGAGGGGACTTGTTTGACCGAGTCCCTTCAATGGATGAACTTACTCTATATTTTGACTTTGTTAAAAATACTAAAGTAAGAACAATTATCTATGATGGCAACCACGAAGCCACTAGAAAAAATAAAACTTTCTTTGATAATTTAAAGAGAGTAACAAATGAACTAAATCCTCTAGTAGAAGTTATAACTGAAACTTATTATGAGGACGATTGGGCAATATTACCTTATGCAGACTTGCATAAAAAGAAAAGTATCGAAACAATAGATGCTGACTATTTGTTCACTCATGTAAGAGGTGAAATACCTCCTCATGTTATGCCCGAAGTAGAACTAGAAAGATTTGATAAGTATAAATTGGTTTTTGCAGGAGATTTACATGCTCACGAGAATACTCAACGAAATATTGTATATCCTGGCAGTCCAATGACAACATCATTTCATAGAAATATTGTAAAAACTGGGTACTTAATAATAGATACTGATGTTCATCATTTTGATGAAGATTGGTCTTGGACGTGGCATGAGTTTGATTTACCACAACTAATTAGAAAGACTATCGAAGACCCAGCGGATATGGAACAAACTGACTTTCACCACACTATTTATGAAGTCACAGGAGATGTACAAGATTTAGCAAAAGTTAAAAATACAGACCTTCTTGACAAAAAAGTAGTGCGCAGACAAGTAGACGCTAGATTAGATTTGAGTGGAGATATGGATATGTCTGATGAGTTGATTAAGTATTTACAAGAAATATTATCGCTTGATGATGAAAAAGTCAGACAAATTATAGGAGTATTCAATGATTATTCTTCAGAAGTTAAAGTGGGATAATTGCTTTTCATATGGGGAAGGCAACGAGTTAGATTTATCTGACGCAACTCTCACTCAATTAGTAGGAACGAATGGCGTGGGAAAATCCTCTATTCCCTTGATTTTAGAGGAAGTCTTGTTTAACAAAAATAGTAAAAATGTTAAGAAGGCAGATATAGCAAATAGATATGTTAACAAAGGATATGATATTAGCCTTGAGTTTAGTGTTGACGCTGATTTATATAGCATTACTGTTAATAGGCGTACAAACCTCAAATGCAAGCTAACAAAAAACGGAGAAGATATTTCTTCTCATACTGCATCTAATACCTATAAAACACTAGGAGATATTTTAGGTATAGATTTCAAAACATTCAGTCAATTAGTGTACCAGAATACTAATGCGTCATTGCAGTTTTTAACAGCGACAGACACAAACCGTAAAAAGTTCTTAATTGACCTATTAAAACTAGACGATTATGTAGCATACTTCGAGACTTTCAAAGAAGCTGTTCGTACCGTATCGAGTACAGTAACAGCAGAGGAAGCCAAAATTGCAACTATCTCAAAATGGTTGACAGATAATATTCTCGAAGATAGTTCCATACTTGAAAAGAAAATTTTACCAAAAATTAATGAAAAAGATGAAGAATCTTTACGTTCTTTACAAGTAGAATTTGCAAATATCTCCGAAAAGAATAAAAATATAAATTTAAATGAAAATCTGAAACAGCAGTTAAAATCAATAGATTTGCACGAAGCCAAAAGACTTATGGCTTTACATCCTGAGTTGAAAGATACCAAATTTATATTAGAGTGTTTAGGAACATGGCGTGCTGAAGAAATGCACGAACAACAAATGTTGAAGAAATACCAAGACCTAGCGGGTATGGAGAACATGGAGTGTCCAACTTGTGAAGGTGCGATTGATATTGACTTTGTAAATAAAATGATTGCTGAACATTCAGAAAGAATTGAACAAACAAAACAATTCGCAGCAAAAGATAGACAAAAGCTAGAAGAGGCAGAAGAGCATAATGAGATACATAGGAAAGCAAAGAAAGACATCGAGACTTGGGAAAATCTCTACAGGGACATTGACAGGGAACTCCCAAGTAAAGTCCTTAACGCAGAGCAACTCCAAAAGCAGATTACGGAACTTCATACAAAGATTACCACTGCTAGGGAGAATCTTCAAGAGATAATAGATGAAAACCAAGATATCGAAAGACATAATACAAGAATTGGAATTATTCTTGAACAGACGGAACAGTTTCAGAAAGAGCTTGGTGACAGCCAATCTAAACTTAAGGGTGCAGAAACAAAACTGGCGGTACTTGAAACACTTAAGAAAGCTTTCTCGACAAATGGACTCTTAGCGTACAAGATAGAAAGTCTTGTCAAAGAACTAGAGATTCTTACAAATGAGTATCTTGCAGAGTTTAGTGATGGTAGGTTTGCTATAAACTTTGTAGTAGAAAACGATAAGTTAAATGTCGAAGTGTCAGACAATGGTAATATCATTGATATTCTTGCACTATCTAGTGGTGAATTAGCAAGAGTCAATATTGCAACACTAGTGTCTATTAGAAAACTTATGACTTCAATAAGTAGAAGTCAAATCAACGTTCTTTTCCTTGACGAAGTAAACCAAGCGTTAGATGAAGTCGGAAAAGAAAAAGTAGTAGAAGTGTTACTGAAAGAAGAAACCTTAAATACTTACATGGTATCTCATGGTTGGACACACCCTCTACTAGAAAAGATAGAAATAACAAAAGAAGATAATATCAGTTATTTGGAGTAAGCGATGCTGTCAAGATTTAAAAATTTTTTCTTGACAGCAACCTTCAAATCTGGTATAATATATTATATTTGGAGACAATATGAAAGTAGAAATTTATAGCATACCTAATTGCACTTATTGTAAAAAAGCTAAGTTCTTAGCTGACCACGTTGACCAAGTCACTGAGGTACATTATAAAATGATTGGTAAAGATTTTTCTGCGTCTGACGTTAGAGAATTATTTCCTGGCGCTAGAACATTTCCACAAATCCTTGTAGACGATAAACATATTGGCGGCTACATAGAACTGGAGAAGTTAATTGGTTAATGGTAGACAAAAAGGTAATAACGCAGAATTAAAAGTAGCAGAAATGCTACACAGACACACAGGAGAGGCCTTTGTACAAACACCTGGTTCAGGTAGTGGTAAGATAAAAGGCGACCTAATGGTAGCACATAAAGAAAACTTATTTGCTATAGAAGTAAAGTTTTATAGAGATATGTCTTTCAACCACAAGATGTTTACACAAAAAAGTAATAGATTTGTAAACTGGTGGAGTAAGATAGTAAAACAAGCCGAACAAATGGAACAAGAACCTATTTTGTTCTTCAAAGAAAACCACTCACAGTGGTACGTGGCAACGACAAGAAAGCCACTTTACAAAAAACATATGTACTTTAATTGGCTAGGTTGTTATGTAACCTTAGCTGATAAATTTTTAGAAACACAAAACTTGGATTTTACAAATGGCGATACAATTTATGAACCATGGAAAGCCGACCCCGAATGGGAACTTATTGATTGTTGATGGACTCAATCTGGCTTTTAGATGGAAACACCAAGGAAATACTGACTTCGAACATGATTATGTAAGAACGGTTCAATCCTTGGCAAAGTCCTATAACTGTGGAGAGATAGTCGTCTTAGGCGATGGCGGTAGTAACTATCGTAAAGAAATCTATCCAGAGTACAAAGCAAATCGTAAAGAACGATATGCAGAACAAACTGAAGAAGAAGCAAGAGAATTTGAAATGTTCTTAGCAGAATTTTCAACTACTATGAGTACGTTAAAGCGTAAGGGGTATCTTACGCTTAAATATGCTGGAGTAGAAGCTGATGATATTGCAGCTCTTATTTGTCAAAATAGAGAAAACTTAGGTCTTGAAGAGATTTGGTTAATATCATCAGATAGAGACTGGGATTTACTAGTCGATGGTAATATAAGTCGTTTTTCGACTGTTACTAGAAAAGAAACAACACTCCTAAACTGGGATGAACACTATGACTTTGACCCCGAGTACTTTTTAACATACAAGTGCTTAACTGGAGATAAAGGAGATAACGTGCCAGGTGTTGATGGAATCGGCCCAAAGAGAGCCACACAGATTATACAACAGTATGGAGATATTTTTGATATTATGGCGAGTTTGCCAATGGAAGGAAAGTACAAATTCATTCAGAACTTAAATGAGTTCGGAGAAGAAGGACTAGAGATTGGTGTAAAACTTATGGATTTAACTTATGACGTAGACGGTGCTGTCTTAGGTCATGGAAAAGAAATTATAGGATTGGTAGAAGATTATGTCAGTAAAAATTGATTTTAGTAAAGACAAACTTTTAGATGATTTTGCACATGCAACTCTAAAAGATAGATATATGGTAGGTGATGAAACATCACCACAGGAAGCTTTTGCCCGTGCTGCAATGGCTTTTGCAGATGATGATGACCATGCACAAAGATTATACGATTATGTAAGTAATCTATGGTTTATGTTTGCTACTCCCGTATTATCAAATGGAGGTACTCGGAGAGGACTGCCTATTAGTTGTTTTTTGAACTATGTAGACGATAGTAGAGAAGGAATAACAGACCATTTTACAGAAAATGCGTTCTTAAGTTCTTTCGGTGGTGGTATCGGTGGTCACTGGTCTGATGTCAGAGCAATGGGAAGTAAAACTTCTAAAGGTTCTGAATCGACTGGTGTGATACCATTCATGAAGGTTGTAGATGCAGAGATGCTTGCTTTCTCACAAGGGGTTACAAGAAGAGGAAGTTATGCAGCGTATCTACATATTAGTCACCCAGAAATAGAGGAGTTCTTAGATGGAAGAAAACCCACTGGTGGAGACGTTAATCGCAAGTTCACTAATCTGCATCATGGTATTGTTATACCAGATGCTTTTATGGAGTTAATTCATAGAGCAAGTAAAGAAGAAGGATTTGACGATTCTTGGGAATTAATTGACCCACATTCAAAAGAAGTAAAGAAAGTAGTATCTGCTAGAGCCTTATGGGTAAAGATACTACAAAACAGAATAGAAACAGGAGAGCCATATATAATGTATGAAGATGCAGTACAAAATGGATTGCCTGATTTCCAAAAGAGAAAGGGATTACAAGTACATCACTCTAATTTATGTAGTGAAATTACACTTGCTACTAATGATGAAAGAACAGCAGTATGTTGTCTTTCTAGTGTAAATTTAGAGTATTATGACGATTGGAAAAATCATCCCTCATTCATTCCCGATTTGGTTAGGATGTTAGATAATGTATTAACATACTTTATTGAAAATGCACCTAGCCCATTAGATAAAGCTAAGTTCAGTGCTTACAGGGAGAGGAGTATTGGACTTGGTGCTATGGGATTTCATGCGTACCTGCAAAAGAATAGTATTCCATTTGAGAGTGCTATGGCAGGTGGCACTAATTTAGAAATGTTTGCGTTTATAAAAAGACACGCAGACAACGAAACTAGAAAACTAGCAGCAGAAAGAGGTGCTTGTCCTGATGATGATTCTTGTACAGTAAGAAATGCTCATCTATTGGCGATTGCTCCTAACGCTAGTTCTAGTATTATTTGTGGAAACACAAGTCCAAGTATTGAGCCATATAGAGCCAATGCTTACACACAAAAAACAAAAACAGGAAGTAACTTAGTAAAAAATAAATTCTTAGATGCAATCATCAAAGAAAAAGTTGCTCCTGAGCTGTATGATGAAACATGGTCTAGTATAGTTGCAAACAAAGGAAGTGTTCAACATTTAGATATACTAGATGATTGGGAGAAAGATGTATTCAAAACAGCAGTAGAAATTAATCAGGCATGGGTAGTAGAACACGCTTCAGTCAGACAAGAATTTATTTGTCAGTCTCAAAGTGTAAATCTATTCTTTCCGCCTGATGTAAATAAAGGGGATTTGCATAATGTTCATATGTTAGCATGGGCGAAGAACTTAAAAACATTATATTACCTAAGAAGTGAAGCTATTGGTCGTGCCGATAATGTATCTTCTCAGGCTAAAAGGGAGATAATCTTTGAACAATCAGATTGTCTAAGTTGCGAGGGATAAATGAGTAAACTATTAACAGAAAGAGATTACTATAAACCTTTTGATTATCCTTGGGCATTTGAGTTCTACAAAAGACAACAACAGATGCATTGGTTACCTGAAGAAGTACCACTCCAAGATGATATCAAGGATTATACACACAAACTATCAGAAGGCGAAAGAACACTTATAGATAATATATTTAAGTTCTTTACACAAGCTGATGTAGATGTATGTTGCGGATATGCAAAGCATTATCTACCAACATTTAAACAACCAGAAATAAGAATGATGCTAGTAAGTTATGCTGCTATGGAAGCAGTACACCAAGAAGCATATTCTTTACTACTGGAGACACTAGGAAAGTCAGATGAGCAGTACACAGAGTTCTTTGAAATACAAGCTATGGCAGAGAAGCATGAGTACTTAACTGATTTTAATATGAGTAGTCCACATGAGATTGCAAAAACAATGGCAGTTTATAGTGGATTTACAGAAGGAGTACAGCTATTTAGTAGTTTTGCTATACTTCTAAACTATCCAAGACATAACCTTATGAAAGGTATGGGGCAGATAGTAACATGGTCTATAAGAGATGAATCACTTCATGTCGAAGGATTATCAAAACTATTTAGAACTTTTATTGCAGAAAATCCAGATATATGGACAGATAAACTAAAGTATGAGATATACTGTGCAGCAGAACGAGTTGTTGAATTAGAAGATAAGTTTATTGATGTTTGTTTTGAAAAAGCAGATATACCTGACTTGACAGCTAAAGAAGTGAAAGAGTATATTCGTTATATTGCAGACAGAAGATTACTAGGTCTAGGAATGAAAAATATATTCCATAGTACTACTAATCCTTTACCTTGGATTGATATGCAAGTTAACGCAGTTGAGCATACCAACTTTTTTGAAAACCGTGCTACCGAGTATGCTAAGGCTAGTACACAAGGCAATTGGCAGGATATATTTAAATAATGAATAATTTACCAGAGTCCATAGAAATCGATGGTGTAACGTATTACACTGATGATATGGCAGAAAACCAAAGGCTTATTCTATTAGCTATAAGTCAGTGTGACATAGAGCTAGATAGAGCAAAGCACATGATGGCTATTTGCCAAACAGCGAGACAAGCATATATAAATGATTTAGGTACACAACTTAAAGAAGATGCGAAAAAATCTTAGATTTTATATATTAGTAACTCATACTTTACACAAAGTTAAAAGACACTTTTCTTACACAGGAATACAACCTAATGAAGCTATGGTGGTTATAAATACAACTAATGATGTTTTTTATAAACAATGTAGTAAGTGGTGTGATTCACAAGGTATACCATGGACTCGTACAGAGTCTGATGGGACTCCTGCAACTGGAAAGAATAGTGTCTTAGACTTGTTTCTAAAAAGTAAAGATGATTACATGATAGCTATAGATGGTGATGATTATTTAACTAAATATGGCTATGCTTATTATAAAAACGTTGTAAAACAAAATAACACTCCCGATAGTTTATGTCTATATAAACAACAATCCCAACTAATCACTATTTTTGGTCAAAGAATATGGATTAATCTTATGGGACTTCCTACAGATTTAGATACCGAAATGCATATACGTAGAAGCCATTTAATGGGGGAAGTGTATGCACACCATTTGAAAGATTATTATGAAGATAAATATGGAGACCTAGAGTTATATGTTAAAGACTGTTTAAAGCATACAAAAGAAAACTTATATTATGTATACAAGTATTATGAAAGATATAAGATATACAATAATGACTTTGCAGAATCTCATTGTAGACCTGTATTATTTTCTAAAGCAGCTGCAAAAGAATGTCATTTTCCTAGTAATGTACCTGTGGGCGAAGATACTTTAGTATATTTACAACTTAAAAATGCACATTTTCAAGGAAGAATACAAACTGAATTAGTAGATGAACTAAGAGAAGAAATGACTTATCTTTATGATTGTATAAAAGCCGATGGAGACGATTTAGGCGCTATGTTAGGAATTACTCTTAATCAAACAGATTATACTTGGGTACGTTTGATAAATATAAAATTAAAAGAAATGGAACAAAATGGAGAGTTACACGCCCTTCCTTTACCTGTAAATGATTGTTTACCAGACAAGTGGGAAAAAGATAATATAATACCTGCAAGACCTCAGTTTCCTCTTGATTTTGATTTAAAGAAATGGGATGAAAGATGGGACGATAGCCCACAGTATGATAAACCAAGTAAAAAAGCCCAAGAAATAATAGAAAACATAAGAATGTGTGAGCATTACGCTTCTTTAGAATCAGGAGTAGTATTGCAAGTAATAGAACAACAAAAAGAATATAAAAAACAATTACTAGAAGCTTTAGACCTAAGTCCTAATGCTATGATAAAATTTCCTAAAGGTTATTTTATGAACTCTAGACCTTACTTTCACCACGCTACTCCTCAGGAAATAGCACAGCTTTATCCAAAATCATGAAAATATTTATAGGTTACGAATCTGCATACCCAGAAATGTTTGAGGTATGCAAAAAGAGCATAACTCGTTACAATTCCAATCATGAAATCATACCACTCAAAAAATCGGAAATATCGGAATATACTCGTCCATTTCAGAACGAGAGTACGGAATTTGCCTTTACTCGTTTTTTAGTACCACAGCTCTGTGACTACGAAGGACAAGCTTTATTTTGTGATGGGGATTTCTTATGGCTTTGTGACCCTGAAGAAGTTATGGATTATTTTTCCGATGAACATGCAGTTCATGTGGTAAAACATCCTAATTTCCTCGTCAAGACCAAGAAAATGATAAACAAGAAAAACCATGGTTATCCTAGAAAATACTGGTCAAGTCTTATGCTTTTCAATAATCCTAAGTGTACAGAACTTACTTATGATTATGTAAACCAAGCCCCAGCGGGTGCATTGCATGAGTTGCGGTGGGCGGACAGCATAGGGGAACTTCCCGCGCAGTACAATGCCATGGTAAATTATTACAAATTTAAGAGACCAAAAGCTCTACACTACACAGACGGCGGGCCTTGGTTAAATATAAACGAAGACTCGGAGCTTACAGCATTATGGATTCAACTTTACAGAAGTTAACAGAAAATAAAAACTTAATACTTGTAGGTAATTCTGTCGAAATGCTGGAATATGAGTATGGGGATTACATAGAAAAGTTTGATACAATCGTACGATTTGGAAATGGTATACCCGATAAACACCCTAAGAATCTTGGCACTCGCACAGATATTTGGATTACAGGGTGGCTTCGTATGGTTAAACACAAGCATTTTCCAACCGCGTATAAATTATTCAATCGCTGCAGAATACATCTTGATATAAAACCTAAAGAAATGAATCCTGACTTTGAATACGAAACTATGTTCGATGATGATGAATTAAAAAAGATTTATACAATGGTAGGGGCAAAGAATAATGTAAAAATGGGAAATAGACCGAGTGCAGGTTTTCTTGGTATATTGTTCTTTTTAACTAAAACCAATCCTAAGTCAATTACTCTAATTGGCTTTGACTTTTTCTCTAAAAAGTTACCGTTCAAAAGCGGTAATGATTATCCTGCAAGTTGGCACTTACCCCACAACTCACAAGAGGCTAGTCCACATAATGTTATGGAAAAACCGCTTGTGCAAAAATGGGCAAAGGAGGGTAAGTTGAAATGGAAAATCTTATCTGACTTGAACGAAGAGTTCTTAGATTTTTCCTAATTTATATCCGACTTCAATTAATTTTCTTGATACTTGTTTCTGTTTATTTGATTTAAATAATAGAAGTTCGTTGAGTCTAGCATTTCTTAAATTTACAGGTATGTTCGGTATCTGTGCAGTCCACAAATCCCAAGGTATTCCTAATTGTACTCCTGCAGGTAAAAACTCATATTTTTTAGCTAACCACTCTGGTTTTACATGAACGCTAAAAGATTTTCTCATAATTACATTGTGGTTAATAAAGTCTTTTGTATTTAATGCTTCGTAAGTAAGAAGTTTATCGTTTTTACCGTTTACATAAACGGGCATTGCTTTTCCTCTATAGTGAAACTTCTCAAAGAAAGACTGATTCCAACTACCCATAACTCTTCTATCTATATGATGTGGGTAGAGTACAGGATTGATTCTATTATTTTGCGCTCTTGCAAATAATAGTTTTTCATTAAAAGTAACCATTCTATCCCAATTTATAATAAAAAACTGAGGGTCAACCATACCTTTAGTTGGAGTCTCTTTTTTACCTACATGTTCTTCTTCAAACATTTGACTCTTCCAACCTAAAATTTCATAGTACTTTTTATATGTTGGATGGTCTTTATATACATGATTATGACTGTATAAAACAAACTTATCATTAAAGTATTTATCGTCTGGTAATTCATTCTTCCAATTATTTCTTATAAATATTCTTGCACCACCAGCGTACATAACTCTTTTGTTTAGTCCGCCTTTATCTTTCCAATACTCTTTTAAGTATCTCATAGCTCTAGCTTGTTCTTCACCTTTCCAAAAACTTTGATATACTTTTACGTTTTCTATATTGCTTATTACCCACTCTACTACGCTTTTATCCCAATCATCTTCGTGAATAAATAAATGCAAGCGAAAGTCCTCGTTCTTCTCAATTAGAGAGGCGAGTGTAAATAAACTATAATCTTTTATGTATGTATGTACTATCTCAATCATCTTGTTTTTTATATTCCCAAAAATTATTTATAAACCTATCCAATCTATCTTCTGCATCGTCATCAAAATTAAAAATAATTCCTGAGTTCTTTGCTGATAGAATTTTACGTATCGTATGCGAGGCTTTTGTTCCAGCTACTGCGTGGTAAATACTTTCGTATGTTAATAAATTCTTTTCTCTTTCTTTTTTAGTATGACTTATCATACCAAGCTTTTTGTTTAATAATAATGCTACTATACCCATTTCACTATTTGGCATTGTAGCAACTTCTTTACAGTTGTATAAAATTTCATGCCCACTTTGTTTTTTATTTAATACTTTATCTGCTCCAAAATCTTTTTTGAATTTAGCCATATAAAGTGCATTAGTAATAGGATGTGGCTTTATTACATAACCTTGTTTTATGTAGTCTTGCATCCTGCCCCAATGTATAACTCTTTCTTTACATATTAAATTACTACCTGGTGGGAAGATTACTTTATCGTAATGTTCTTGTGTTTGTGCTAAAATGTATTTATCTTCTATACAATTTAGTATTTTTTCTATTCTTTCTTCATCAATCTCTATATCTGAATTAGCAATAGATATCATTAACTTATCGTTAATTTTTACAGAGTTTGTTTTTACATAAATTCCTCTGCCTAAAAAATCTGTGTACAACCACTTTCGTATTGTGAATAATTCATTTGTGTTAAACCATACGTCATATTCAAATCTAACACCTTCTCTCCACTCTGGTATTATTCTTTGCTTAAACTTTAGTAATGCATCTCTTTGATGGTCAGGTCTATAGCAAGACCCTGATTTCATAAAATGAGTAACCTTATCTCCAAGACTCTCATTACTTGCCATCGGAACTAATTTATCTTTTTTAACTGGACTCTTATTTACTTTTAGTTCCATTCTTTAACTCGAATAATTGTATTTCTATATTTTTTAGTCTATCTTCTTGTTCGACTATTGTGTCCATTAGTGCTACAACGATGCTTTCTAATTTATCGTTGACATACTTGGGGGTTATATCTTTGTCTTTTAGTTTCATTTAGCTTGTCCATGTTGAACCGTCCCAGTAACTTGCACTAAAGTCGTTTATACTTGCGACTTCCGTGTCAAAGATTGTACCCGCCTGAGACGCTGTTATTCTTTCAAATACTGTGGTACTCGTATTAAATGTAGTTGTGGTAATATGGTCAGTATCTCTAGTAGTTTCTGTTACATTACCTGTAGCAAATGTTGTGGTTGTTGTTTTGCCTGTTTCAAATTCTGTTGTTCTAGTAGTTTCAAAAGTTGTTGTTGTATCGTATGATGTAGACTTAGAAGTCGTTGTAGACCTATCTGTTTCAAATGTAGATACTGTACTTCTGCTTGATGCTGTATCTCTTGCAGTAAGTGTTGCTCTATCTGTGTTAAACGTACTTGTAGTTTCTCTACTAGATTGTGTTGCTCTAGAAGTTAGTGTTCCTAAAGTTGTAGCATATACTGTTGTTGTATCTCTGCTTGTAGTTGTTCCTCTAGCTGTATTAAATACAGTAGTAGTTGCTCTAGAAGTTCCTGTTACTCTTTGTGAGCCTCTACTTGTTAAGTATGCTGTTTCATATGCAGTACTTCTAGAAGTATTTGTATTTCTTGTTGTAGAGAATGATGTATTATCTACATATGCTGTTGTTCTTGAAGTTTCTGTTCCTCTGCTTGTATTTGTACTTCTACTTGTATTTGTGCTTCTACTTGTCGTAAATACTGTATTATCTACATATGCTGTTGTATAGTTTGTATTTACTAAGAATACAGTAGTAAAGTTAGTACTGTCTACATATGCCGTTGTTCTAGTTGTATTTGTGTTTCTAGTAGTTGCAAAACTTGTATTATCTACGTATGCTGTTGTTCTTGAAGTTTCTGTAGTTCTAGAAGTATTTGTAGATTGTGTAGTTGTATAATCTGTTTCGTTTGTAAATCCTGTATTATCTACATACGCTGTTGTAAACGAAGTATTATCTACATAAGCAGTTGTTCTAGAAGTGTTTGTGCTTCTTGTAGTAGCAAATGAAGTATTATCTACATATGCTGTTGAGAAACTTGTATTATCTACATAAGCAGTTGTTCTACTTGTATTTGTACTTCTTGTAGTAGCAAACGCAGTGTTATCTACATATGCTGTACTAAACGTTGTGTTGTAACTTGTGTTATTTGTAAATGATGTGCTTCTTGATGTATTTGTTGCTTGTGTAGTTGTATAAGAAGTATTATTTGTAAATCCTGTATTTCTACTTGTATTCGTCGCCTGTGTAGTTGTGTAACTTGTAGAGTTTGTAAATCCTGTATTTCTACTTGTATTCGTTGCTTGTGTAGTTGTATAAGAAGTAGAGTTTGTAAAGCCTGTACTTCTAGATGTATTCGTTGCTTGTGTTGTTGTTCTACTTGTATTTGTATTTCTAGAAGTATTTGTGTTTCTACTTGTATTTGTTGCCTGTGTAGTTGTATACGCAGTATTTCTAGAAGTATTTGTGTTTCTACTTGTATTTGTTGCTCTGGCGGTATTTGTATTAATTGAAGTATTGTTTGTAAACCCTGTATTTCTAGTTGTATTATATGAAGTGTTACGCGCTCCTGTTGCTCTAGTTGTATTTACTTGTCTAAATGCTGAGTTAACTGAAGTACCTGTTCTTCTTTGATAAGTTCCAGAATATCCACTATTAGTTCCGCCACCCCAGTTTGAGTAATAGTTTCCTGGGCTAGACCAATATACTGTAGTAACTCTGTTGTAATAATAAGTTAGATATGTGGTAGAATCTGTAGTTGACCTTGTAGTTCCATAAGATGTACTTCTACTTGTATTTGTACTTCTAGTAGTGGCGTTTGTAAATCCTGTATTATCTACATATGCTGTACTATTTGTAAATGATGTGCCTCTACTTGTACCGAAAGATGTATTATCTACGTATGCTGTACTATTTGTAAATGAGGTAGAGTTTGTAAATGATGTACCAAATGATGTATTATCTACATATGCAGTTGTTCTTGCTGTATTCGTATTTCTTGTTGTGCCAAATGATGTATTATCTACATAAGCAGTACCTCTAGTTGTATTTGTATTTCTTGTTGTACCAAATGATGTATTATCTACATAAGCAGTGCCTCTAGTTGTATTTGTACTTCTTGTTGTGCCGAATGATGTATTG
>Ga0213860_10000140_pt1 | contig 28337 bp, 40 predicted proteins | sample PICome_3_FD_160118 | JGI IMG/M metagenome (GOLD analysis project Ga0213860, IMG submission 160118) | Coastal seawater microbial communities near Pivers Island, North Carolina, United States - PICO550 | ecosystem: Environmental > Aquatic > Marine > Coastal | place: USA: North Carolina...
CGGAAATAACCCAATCTCCATATATGTATGGTTGACAGCAATCAAAGGAATGTTCTTCATGTTAAGATACGGAGTACACATGCGGAACAAACCTTTGAGAGCTTTTGCTCTTGACATATCGGCAACGGACTTTTCATTAATAGCATCCTCCAATTCTTTTTTGGATGCGAGGTTACCGACTGAGTCAATTACAATGACAACCTTATCATTGCGTTCAATGCCTTCCAACTGTGCAATGATATCAAACTTGAGTTCTTCAACGTTTGTGATAGGTGTATGAAGAACACGGCTTGTATCGATACCAAAGTTTTCAAAGTATGATTGTGGTGAACCAAACTCGGAATCATAGAATAGAAGCACAGCATCTTCGTTTTCTTTGAGATATGCCGATGCCATAATCAAAGCGAATGATGTTTTGAAGTGTTTGGATGGGCCAGCTAAGACTGTTAGTCCTGGCGCAAGTCCGCCATCCACGGAACCCGATAATGCCACGTTCATCATTGGCACTTCGGTCTTTACCATATCTTTTTCGGTAAAGAATTTCGAATCAGAAAGAATAGAAGTTTCTTTGACTTTACTATTCTTCTTCAATTTATCCATAATACTCATAGATCTCTCCTAAATAACTTGATTATTATACCATAAATGCGTCAAGTTGTACACTCTCTTTTTCATAAGAAAGCGTTTGAGACTTGTTGTCTTGTACGAGATAATCGGTTTCAATTAGTTGGTTATCTAATCTTCCATCAACATAGCGAAGAACATGTTCTGCCATGTCTTGTGCTGTCGTTACTGGCACGTTTTGACAGATATGATTGATATTTTTTAGTCCACCTTGAAGAATAAAATCTTCAGGCAGTTTCATGATTGATAAGCATTCTCTCAATGTTAGATATCTATCTTCATCCGGATGAGTCAGTGTCATAGGATATGCGCCAACAAAAGCTCCAATGTAGCCTTTTGGAATATTGACACCACGACGCATAATATTACCACCACTCTTTAATTTGTGATACATGTCCATACAACGAGAAGCTTGTTTCTCGTAGCCATGCTTTGACATCCATTTAGATACTTTATCGTAGGTGACTCCATTGTCTTCAATGTAGTGCTTCACATCATAGCTCTTCTCAAGTTTATCTTGAAATGCGCTGTGACTAATGCCGTTCTCCATTTCTTCGAGAACGTACCTATAATATGGATCTTGTGACGGAGCACGATCAGACGTTAGGATGTTCATTGGATCACTTGGATCCCGCTTCACGGAGCGAATCGTATCCTCGATCGTTTCATACTCACGTTTTATATATTCGAATTGCGGTACCTTTTCGCCTTTCCAGAAAAAATAAAAAGTACGATCTCTTACTTGAGATAATCCATGAAGGATACTTTTTGTTTTAAAGATGCTAAAAGTGTAGCCATTTTCTCTTCCGATTTTTCGAAGATCTCTAACAACTGGTTCTCCCATCTTCGAAGCAAGTCGTGGTGCATTTTCTCCCCAAAAGACCTTGGGCCGTAAATGACCGAGTACGTGACGAGCACTGGTACGCATCCAATCATTAGCAGCAGCGTCAGAAGAGCTTGTGACACTAAGACTGCTAAGCCCAGCACAAGGGCAAACAGTGTTAATGACATCAACAGACTCAACCTGAGGTAAAGAATCACCTTGAATAAGATGGTAGGGAACTTCTCTCTTATAATATTCCACCAAGTGTTGATCATTGTTTTCAAATCCTTCATAAGACAGAATGTATTCGGGCCGAGACCCGAATACATTTTGCATTGCGATTGTTTCTCCTCCAATCAAAGGTACGATACTTGCATAACTAACCATAATTTACTTTCTGTTCAATTTCTCTGTGATCTAGATCATATTCTTTTCTATATCTATTATTGGCGTTAATCACTTCATCTAGAACAGTGAAAGCATTTTGAGAGAAAGTAGAGAAGGCATTAGTGTCTTTGGGGAAGCATGCTCCACCAAATCCCTTTTTGCCATCGGGTCCTGGCACTTGCATATGCGAAGTAGAAATACGTGGATCCATGCTCATGGCATTTACAACCACATTGTATTTCGAACCGTGCTGATCAACTACATCCTTAAATTGGTTAAACCAAAGAACTTTTGTAGCTAGGAAGCTATTGATTCCGTACTTAACAAAGCTAGCTTCAGCAGGAGTCATATGCCTGACAGGACAAGGACGACACTGGCTATGATTTTCATAAAGTTCTTGAACTCTACGAGTAATCATAATATTACCTCCAAAGATATGCATAGGAGGATTAATAAAATCATCAAGAGCATTTGCTTCGGTTAGAAACTCTGGATTGTAAACGACATTCGAGTCTTCATTATAAAGTTCGCTTACAATATCCGGAGTCACAGTCGACTTGATAATAATAGGACAATTGAAGTATTGAAGCTCGGTCACAACTTCTTTTACAATCGAAGCATCGATACTTCCATCATCACCAAACGGTGTCGGGACGCAAACAAATGCTGCGTCCAAACGAGTTTTAAGTTTAAGATCACCAACGGTAGAACCATAAATTGGATCAACTAAAAACTTTTCAACATGAGATGTGGAAAAGCCGTGATCGACAGCTTTACCTACATAGCCGTGTCCAATGATAGCAATCTTTTTAATTGACATTGTAGTACTCCTTGTACCAAGATACAAAATGCTTTACACCTTCAGTGATTGGTGTAGTAGGTTTGTATCCAAGCTTTTGAAGTTTACTAGTGTCAGACCAAGTTGCCGGTACGTCAGCTGGATGTGCTGGTACCAGATCATACTCACCTTTACGACCAAGCTCATTTTCAATTGCTTCAACAAAATCCATGAGATTAACTTGTTCACCATATCCAATATTGTAAAGCTCATGACCATCATGTTCCGGATCAAGAATTTGATCTACAACCAAAGTGATGCCTTGTACAATATCTTCTACATACGTAAAGTCACGAATCATGTTTCCATAATTATACAGCGTAAGCTTTTCACCTTTTACAATTGCATCTGTAAATTTAAACAGTGCCATGTCTGGTCGTCCATAAGGACCATAGACAGTAAAGAAGCGAAGGCCAGTTGATTTAGACAACTTACTGTATTTGAATTGACATTCGTTGACATACTTAGACCATCCATATGGATTATTCTGATGGCCGTTAGCGTCATGCTCATTCCATGGAAGTTCTTGTCCATGCATTACACACGAGCTTGATGCGTATACAACAGGAATATCATGCTGCTCTGCAATTTCTAGAAGACGTTGCGTACCAGTGATATTCGTGTCAATATAAAGCTGAGGCTCATCCATAGCATGCCTAGGATTTGCATACGCTGCAAGGTGAAGTACAACATCAGCTTCAGCCATGACATCGCGATATGATTCTGGATCTTGAATAGAACCATCAATCACATTAATGCCAATTCCATTAAGGATTGCTTCGCGCGCTCCTTTAAGTTTGACATCGTAATAATTATTAAAATCATCGATGCCTGTTACTTTCCACCCAAGATCGTTATACATTTTAGCTGAGTGGTAACCAATCATGCCGGAAATACCGGTGATAAAAATAGTTTTCATTAGAAAAACTCCTCGAGTCCTTGTGGTTGGTGTTCGTCGCTTGTGGCCAATTCCATAATTTCACCTACAACCATCTCACCATCTGAGTGTTGCTTCCAAAATTCAAACGCCATTTCACGCCAATCATCTCTCATCGCAGGATCGTTTTTAAGTTTGATCATGACTTCCTTACATTCTTCAAAATTAGAATAGTCAAGACCGATTGTGCCAGTGTCTTTACACAGGGTTACTGGCTTGCCCTGTTCTTTATGTATGACATTATCACAGAAGTGTTTATGGAAGATTGGCACTGCGCCAGATGCAATGATTTCTGCATGGCAGTTCTCAATATTGTTTCCATAGGTTTCTGCTTTCAGATGATACAGATCTGCACCAAAGGCAGAACGTGACATCCTATTCATACAATCTTCATTTATATATTGAGGATAAAGGTATGCACCGTTTCCTACTTTTTCAGTGCCATAAAATTCTGGCAAAAACTTTTGAGTTTCACCATGTTGTTTTTCTGGACGAAAGTAATTAACAACCTTACGACGATCCGTAGGTGTCTCTTCTTTATTATCACGATACAACACTAGTGGATATTGGATTGACGCTTCCAATCCTTCAAGGACTGTAATAAATTCAGCATCCATCAAAGCGTCTTGATGGTAGTCAATCATAAGAGCTGGACCTTTCCACATGGCTGTTCGGCCAATCCAACGTACCATACTTCTTTGTTGTGCGTGGATAGCTTTCCAGTATTTTGCTCTATGACCATCATAATCAAATCCAAGTCCCATCTTTTTGAGTGGTACAAGGATTTTGTTTTTCTTCATAAATCGAGAGAAGTCATTCTCCAGACTATGAGTCATAATCACATCCATCTTTCTACAAACGTCAGCAAGGTTTGCATTACGTGCAATTGATGCAGCCTTATGGTCTACATTAATAAATGCTTTACGTACTGTGATTGCGTCTAATAGTTTTGGAAAGTTATCTTGACAATCTTGAGGATGTGATTTAGAAGGAACAGAATATACGATACAAACATCATGTTGATTAATAATGTTTGCCATCTCTTCCCATTCTTTACCAACAGACATTTCTATCTGTTGTAGGTCGAGGCCTTTGGCTCTTCCCCACTTCTTATCATTTGCTGAGAGGATAGTGGCTCCGGTTACTTTTTGCATTTGGATGGCGCATTGTGTAACGCCGCAGCCTTCGGTCCCACGACCGAGTAGGATAATCGTTTTCATATTTCTCTCCTTACTCTAACTATTATACAACAGTTGAGTCTATTTGTAAATACGATTTTAAGTTATTTATGATTTTTGGTTCGTACGCTTTGTCATTAAACTTTCTGTTTAGTGGAGATGGATGAGGGAGTGCGTAATGCTCGATCTCCATCTTTGTTAGAATATTATTCACGTCATTGCCTAATGATAGAATTTTATTATATCCTTTTACTATTTCATGTAAAAATGTTCTATCAATATCTGATAATTTCAGTGAAGTCGCACGGTGTGCACACGCATTAGTAAAGCTGTATATTTCCACACCACAGTCATCTAACCAACGATTGAGACGATTGTGAGTAGGGTTGCCCTTCCTCGGACAGTATTCTTTTGAGGAAGGGCTGTGACCTATTACTAATACTTTATCCATTTGCTTTTCGCAAAAGATGAGCGATATCGATTTCGAGTTTTTTCATTCTTTCTTTTAGTTCTTTCACCTCTTCGGTCAATTTCATTTCTGTCCAATAGGTAACAGACTCTTCTGCCATTTTTTGTTTAATCCATTCTTGAGTCTTAGGCATCGATAAACTCCCATTGAATACCTGCTTCGTCGAACATCGACTGTGTTAAACTCCATGACTCAGTCCAGTGATCTGGAATTTCTTGCTGAGGCATGACTACACGACTAATACCAACTTGAATTACGCCTTTAGCACAATCAGAACAAACTGGTAAGCCATATACGTATAACGTTGATCCATCTAAAGACACGCCATTATATGTAGCATTAAAGATAGCGTTCATCTCAGCATGAACAACGTACTTATATTTAATATCACGATTCTCGTAAAGTGAAGGATTGTCTTCTATACCTCGAGGAAAACCATTATAGCCAGTTGCGATGACTGTGCGATTGTCTACACACACTGCACCGATCTGGCGCGATGGATCTTTAGACCAAGACGCAACTTCCTTTGCAAGGGTTAGAAATCTTGTGTCCCATTTACTTGACAAGATCGAAGTGCCTTTCATATACGTGAAGATTTTGTACTTGCCATGTGATAGTACCGACTTCCATTTCTCTACGATAGTCAGCGTCCCAGGCGCCATCAAGGTAACATGCGTTGTAATCGTCTACAAAATCTTTTAGAACATGAAGCTGCCAAGCATAGTCATTTTTGTATCCGTACACGACATCGTTTGAACGCATTTGTACCACAGCGTGGATTGCGCCATTGCGTATATAATAAGTGACAGCATTAGTACATATGAAATCGTTTTTACCATGTTCATCATATTCTGTCCAGATAGAAGGACGTGTGTAAATCATAGTGGCACGACGAGAATCCATATTACGAAGTAACTCATCAAGTGCTTGGTGATATTGACCATAGTATTTATCAGAGTAAATTAGTTTTCCGTAATTACTGTTAATATTTCCATGTTCATTTGCACTATATTTCCAAGCTGCTGGAGGCTCTGCTTCAGGTCGTATGTCATATATGTTAGTAGACATAGACTTATACCAAGCAAGCTCAGCATCAACATAGCCTTGATTGACAGTCCCGAAGATCGACGGTTCGTCGGCTTCAAAAGATGCACCGATGAGCTCAATAGTTTTTTGTCCTGATCGGTCCACTGTGAAGTTTTCATTTTGAAGTTCATTGATGAAGTACTCCCTAATATTACTCACCTTCATTGTTGACTACTTTCTTTGGACGATTAAGGAAGTCATGGTCCGGATGCTGGCCATCGATACCACCATTCATATACGCAGCAAAGAAAGAAGCATAGTTGATGATATCGAGACAGGAATCTTCAAGCGATTCAAAATTAGGTTGATAACTTGGATCAGACTCCATTGCTTCGAGCACAGATTGCATACGAAGAATTTTGGCTTGCATTGTGTCAAGAATAGTAGCACAACCACGAGGATAGTACATTGCTTGACGAACACGTGAGTTAGGGTTCTGATAATCATTACCCTTTTTGTTTTGTATTTCTGCAGCACGTTGCAGAAACTTTAGACTTTCTTTCGACATTATCTTCTCCACAGATTTGCGAGCCAGATCTCACCGACTCTACGGACCCAAGGGATATCGCGATTACGATTCATCCATTGATGGATAGTCCAAGCTTTTGCTTGGAGTTGTTCTTCAGTCATAGTCATTACGCAACCTCCCAACCAAGATCACGAACAAATTTGCTATCAGTATCAGCATAGATAGCCATTACAACAGATTCGCGAGGAGCAGTGTCCATGCGATTAATCATAGTCATTGCACCTTCAATATTCTCATGCTCAAGAAAATGTAGAACATTTTGTGCATCATTAGCGTCGGTGATGTACATGCTAGACATGTCACCGTCAATTGCCCAATCTTCTTTAGCAATATTGTTCCAATGATCGATCAGGTTTTCAAGATCTACGTAAGCCATGATTGTCTCCTCTTTTCTAATCATGTATCTATTATACCACAACGAGAGAAAAAGTAAACCATAAAATGCATTTAATTACATATTTTTGTAAACATATTCGAGGGCGCGATCAGCTTCGGTTTGCATCGGACGATTGGCATACCAATTACCAGTATCAGCATCGAACTCACGACATAGCACAGCAATCTCATCGGCTGTGATAGGATATTCTTTCTTAATAGCGTTACCGGCTAGAGCCACCATGATCTGATACATTTTATGATACCAGCCAGTACTACTAATTAGTTTGTATTCATTCTCGAGTTGACGAGGAAAGAATGGACAATCACGATATGATGACCAGTGGACATCAGTGTTTTCTAATCTAGACTTACGATGTTCAATTATTTCTTTCTGCATTTTTTCTGGTAGTCGATCAAAGAAAGAGTTACCAGTTTTTTCTGCCATAGGATGTTTATTCATCAAAACATCTGGATCGATAGCGTCACCATGATGATAACTAAATATGAAATTATCAGCACTAGCGTACTTTCCAGGGATGTAATACATACGTGACAGGTCTTTAGTTTGTTTGTCTCCGAGCTCGCCAAGCTCAGTTTGGAGAGCATACCAGAAAGATTTGATCCGCTCGGACCGAACTGCATGTCTAAGCGGGAAGACAAGACGAAACTTTGGCGAAGTACTCGTGCTGCTTGCAGTAGAATAGCAAATCCAGCGATAAGCACTAAACCGATTAACCAATTCATTCTTTAGATCTCCTTCAAACTTAAAGTCATCTACATCGACTGCACACCATCCGGCCCATTCAACCACGTTCTTATTTGCACGTGTTGTGTCTGGATGGTAAACAGCCGGTGATATAAGTTCAGCATCTTTCTTATCTTGCCTAGGTATTTCAGCAAGATTATATAACACTTTTTCGAACGCGTCGAAATCTGCAAGATCGACACGTCGATTAGTTTTATTATCAAAGATGTTTTTAAACAGCGTTCCCGAGATAGCCATGATTGCCTCTATGCGATGGACCCTGCCAACCCTCTGGCTTAATTAGATCTGGAAGTCCAAGTGGATTAGGACGTGTTTCTTTAACACCAACTTCTTTAGACATGTTTGCTTTAAGAACTTCTTGCCACGCATCATGTGCTGCAACGTTGAAAGCATCCAAAGTGCCGATAGCAATAACGCAAAGATCGATAAGACCATCCACAATTTCTTCCGGATCTTTATCTACCAATGCTGCTGCTCGTGTTTCGTTCAATTCTTCTTGAAGAAAGTTAAGACGAAACTCTAGAAACTGAGCCATCAGCTCAGTGTTGTCTTTGTTGTTTTCCATCCACTCATGTACTCCATACTTTTCATGCATTTGGTACATGTCATTCACCCAATCACCCATTACTCTGATATCCCATGTCACATCTCCATCATATCCATTTGCGTTTGGACCTTTACGTAAGTCATTCTTATGTTTATTCATGATATATTATACTCCATTTTATCGAAAAAGTAAACCACTAAGCGAAGAATTCATCGAGAGTTGCGACTGGCTCAGCTGTCCAGCCAACTGCGTCAAGGATAAGCTGTAGTGGCTCCACAAAAGTTTTGTTGAATTGCATGTCATAATCAACGTAGTTATTTAGCTTGAGTTCTTGTGGCAGAATATCTGGAAACGCAATCACATTCTCATGCATGGGATTAGGTTTCTTCATGTATGTGAAGAAGATGCGAGAGCCATTTGTGACAAGCTCATATCGCTTTGAGAGCTTGGCGTCTTTAACAAGCTTGTTGTAAAGGAGGGAACCACGAACGTGAATGGGTGTTCCTTTCTTGTATACAGAGCGCCGATCGTGCCAGTCTGTAATATTCGAGACCGAACGCGGGAATGCCACGTTTTCGGGAGGAAGTGACTTGAACTCTTCTTTGAATCGACGTATAAACTCCTGAGTGTCGCCTTCAGATCCAGATATGATGATTTTGAAAACTTCCCTGAACTTGTCACGACATACTTCTGGAGTTGAGGACTTGATTGCTTCGATCCCCATGATCTTGAGTTTTGGTTCAGCATACTGTACACCTTCTGAGTTATGGACATTTAAGATATAACGCTTCTTCGCAGTCCAGATGCCACGGTCAGCAATTACTTCCCTTGCCATTTCCATACGCTTGGTATGGTGATTCATGCGTGTGAAGAAAGCGTCATATGATTTTGCGATCATAGGTTCAAAGTGTTCTTGACAAATCTTATCTAGAAACTTAACCGGATCTTTTGGCTGCAGCTTTTCTACTAATGGACCGAAGTTAACGTAGATTGAATCCGTATCGATTGCAATCACATAATCTTTTTCAGTCTTAAGTAAATCATTCATAGCACCATTCATAGCACGTTCAGCCCACTTGATTGTGGTCTGGCCTGTGAGCGTTACACCTTCAGCCATGCCTGGATGGAAGTACTTGAAATACTTATTAGCCAATGCGCCATACAAAGAGTTGAGTAGAATTTTGATAGCCATCTGCTGATTGTTAAGTGTGGCAATCTGTTTTTCTAGTTCGTATGTTTTACCTTTCTGATATTCAGACTCATGAGCCAATTGCATTTTCTTGACAGAAACGCGTTCACCGTAGTAATCTTTAATGATAGTTGGAATGATACCATCGATGTCTTTACGATACGTAGTACCATTGGCAGCAATTGAATAATTACTTTCCGGTGGAGCAGTGTTAAGATAATGTTTAACACCAGGCATAAGCCAATTGGTTTTAGGTAACAGTGTTTCAGGCGAGATATTTGTCTGAACAATGATGTTAGGATATAGAGAGTTCAAATCAAAAGACACAACCCAATCATATGCGCCAGGCTTTGGATTTTTGACATAACCACCAGCGATTGAATATCCACCGGCATCGTCGGCACCAATAATCTGGTAATCACCGCTTTCCAATTGAGCCACGGATGGTACGCGCTTTTGGCGATTAAGATATCGATAGATAATCGATTCCCATATAGCGGTGACACCAAATGTATCTTGGTAATTAACACCACCCTTATACGCTACGGTCATGGCCAACGTAATAAGGCCGAGCTTATCTTCCAACCGGTCAACCAGTTGTACGTCTTTCATGTTGTAGTCAATATATTTTTGGAAGTCATCTTTGTAAAGATTCTTCAGAGAACCGGATTCTTCAAATGAAAGTTTCTTTTCACCAAGGACTACATACGCAATATGGTTGAGCTTGTATGATTCTTGTGGACCATACGAGTATCCAAACTTTTGGAAGAGCTCGAGATAATCAAGTGTCTGAATACCTTTGAGATCATATGTTTCATCTTCTTTACCACGACGTACGACCTTACGATAATCAACTAGACCCCAAGGCGAAAACTTTTTGACTTGTTCGAGACCGAGAATTTTTGCTGTACGATTTACGAGGTAAGGAACATCAAAGAAACGTACGTTCCAGCCTGTGATAACATCCGGACATTTTTCCGGCGATGAAAAGAAATCCAAGAACTTGAGAAGAAGATCAGGTTCGTCAAGGCATTTAATATATCTTACCGGCTTGATAAGAGCATCATCGACATTGTAGTCGCCGTAACCCCATACCCAATAAATGCCATCAATATTGTTCTTAAGAGTAATTGCAAGAACACGCTGTGATGCTTCATGAGGATGAGGGAATCCATCGTCATATTCTGTTTCAATATCGATTGTAGATACATTGATTTTGTCACGATCAAATTCAACATCGTACTTGAATTTAGACGTGATATATTGGTGGATGTAGTTGGTGTTACCATACACATGCCTACCGACTACATCTTTGTTTTGTTCCAACCAGCCTTTGGCCTCGCGCATACTCTCAAAAGACAGCCGGCCGATCGAGGTATTGTCGAGGCCTCGCCAGCCGGTGTCTTTCTTCGAGGGAACAAAAAACTCTGGTTGGAAATGATCTTTTCGAACGACACGCTTGCCGGCAGAATCATATCCGCGATAAAGCATGCTATTTCCGTAACGGACTACTGAAGTATAAAACATGCTATAATTATATCAAGTTTTGCCAGGTTTGTAAACCTTTTTATGCAGGGATTTCTGAAAGAGTAATTGCTCTCATTCTTTGGACCAAACGGTCAGCTCTATTGGTAACTTGTCTATACCAACGTGAGTCTACCATCTCGTCTGCGGCTGCGTCCCAGTCGCGCGCGTCTACACCGCGTTTCATTCCTTTAAACTTAGAGAGCCTAGGAAGTCCCATGTTAAAGAGCATATTGGCAATGATTCGTTGTGCTTCCTCGGGGAGATCGTCGAAATCGTCGTACAGTTTTCTACAGTCTCCAAGGACGACCTCAACATCTTTATCGAAACACTCATTGACTCGATCTTCGCTGATTGGCGTTCCAACTTCCATGCCATGTTCTGGATCAGAATCCAGGACAAGGTGCCCAATACCAAATGTAGGGAGACCAAGATGATCAAGATAAATTTCATACTTAACTCCCTCATCAATTTTTAATTCTTCTCTTAATGCTTCTAAATTCATAGCTTTATCCACTCACATAAATTTGATCACTAGGTTGACGCCATACTTTTTGGTTATGTATCTTTCCTAGTAGTTGTTGTACTTCCTTTGCTTTCTTTTCGTTTTCCCAATACATGTTACGCAAAGAAAGCTCGATAAGATGTATATCTCGAACGTCTAGGTTGAAATTTTTGTTTGGCTTTGCCATTACCACATTGCTCTTTCTTTGTTAGCTTCTGCCATATAACAATTATGGTCAGGCTTGCCTTTCATTTGTAAAGCCCAATTCAATTCTTGAATACACCGGTTATACCACTTTTTGTCGTGTTCGTCATGTGCCTTTTCCATATCTTCTTTTAATTGCTCGATACGAAGACGCATATATTTTTCTTGTCGATCGACGATGGCATTTTCAATTAATGTTCCTAATCTACGCATTACACGTTCTCCTGAGTAAATGATGAAGGGATATCAATTTCTTCTTCTTCTTGACAATTGCAGTCACTACAAACGTCATTGATACATTCGTCACACATCATTTCGCAGTGACAGTCATGTCCACATTTCTTACATTCAGCCATATGAACCTCCTAAGATTAAAAGGAGCAAGATAATCCTGCTCCTTTTTATTTATTAGGAAAGGACTTCCCACTCTTCTTCAGTGTACGGCCACATTACAGTTTAAACCTTCCGTGTGTAAGTTCCCGTTGACGTCTTTCGAGATCTACGAGATCAGTTGAGTTTGAAAGATATCTTTCAATCTGCTTTTGTTGCCATGACATCGAAGGACGTAGGCTAAAGATTCGTTTGAACATCTTAATCATTTGTAGTTAAACTCCTTATGGATCTGATCGATCGTTTGTCTGTTTAACTTATTAAGTATTTCCCAGTATTGTTCCTGTCTATACTCGCCTGTGCTGATTAAGAATTCTGCGACTTTAGTGTTAGCTGACGTCTGACGACCGATCATATAACCGACCATCATGCCTTTAAGCGCGTTTTTAAGTCCGTTGATTATTACTTCAATCAGACTCTGTGAGTAGTTGAGAATTGCTGTTGCCATTTTTTTCCTCGTAGTTTCCAATTAGAATTTTACGAGGACGCTTCTCTTCGGGGATGATTCGCTCCAAGTGAATTGTAAGCAATCCATCTTCAAGATCAGCTCCAGTGACTTCTACAAATTCGGAGAGTCTAAATGACCTCTCGAATTTTCTACCACTGATACCTTTATGGACATAAAGATCTTGATCTCGACGTGACTCACGATCGCCTTTGACAGTCAGAATACCATCATGCATCGTGATATCGATATCTTTTTCTTTGAATCCAACGACAGCGAGTTCAATAAGAAACTCGTCATCATTGTGTTTGACTACATTATGTGGCGGGTAATGATCTTTTTGGTGTGCATGTGCAAGACGTTCTAAGTCTTTCGCAATGTGATCAAAGCCAACGAATGCTCCGCGTGGGAACGTAAAAGTGCCAGTCATGTAAACCTCCTAAGACTAAGCAAGGTTGTAGCGGACCCCTTTCGGGCATCCAGTATTATATATAGTACTTTTTTCGAAAATTTAAATAGCTAAGGAGCCATTTTTTTCCAAAAATATTTTTTTTCTATCTTCTATAGAAATAACACCGCAATCATTCAGGTCTATATAATAGACCAAACCTGTGTCATCACATTTAATATAATTTTCTTTACTATAATTTGTTAAAGAAAATGAATCATCATGCAGAACACAGCATCTATATACAATGGATCTCATTTCTACAAAGGTTAACTCACGGCCTTTTACATAATCGCACGTGTATGTTAACGTATTGGAGTTTCTTTTAAAAGAAAAATTAGGTATATGGACGTCTTTGAATTTAGCCTTTGATAATTTAACTAGATTATTTTCTGCTTCAATTGCTAAGTCATCATTTAGGTAATCTATTTCCTTTGTGATCGTAAAAGAAATAATAGTGCTTTTTCCTCTACCTAAATAAGTCATTATTCATGTTCGCCACCAGGATCATTAGCATCTAATACGACTCTCTGGCCATTGACCCACATGTATTGTCTAGTGCGACTTACCGAGTGATAACCCGGGCGCAGACTAAAAACCTCTGGCTTGCGCTTTGCAGTTTCAAATGTGCCAACAGTAATGGCAATCGCTGCTAAGAATAAAGTATGTGCAATAGCACTGATACCAAATACTACAAAGCTGCTTACATAGAAACTAAATACAATACACCACATCCAAGCCAAGACTTGCGTAACCATGTGTCGTGTATTTGTATCTGGAATATGCCGTAGAGGATTGACATCATGATTCATAACGCTGTGCCATGTGTCATAAATAAATTTTCTCATCCGAAGAACCTTTCAATTGCTGCGATAATCACGTGATAAACTCCCCAACCTAAACAAAATGCCAGTGAGGCAAATAGTACAATTTCAACACTGTCAGTATTATTCCACCAGTTTTTCATTTCAATGTCCTGTCAAATAACCAGTTCTTGGCGTACCGCCAATCTTTTCCATTAATTGTAAATCTACAATATCTTTTGGCTCGTTTCTTCTTAACTTCATACTCTTCATTACGTCTAATGAGACATATTTAAATCCATTGTAATATAGATGATAGCGTGGATCGTTTACAATTTGGTCCAAAGTCAACTTATAGTATGTTGGCAGATATTGATTGTGCGAGTCAGTTAGTACATTGTCGTAATCAATTAAGTCTAAATCTTTACACTCTCTCAAACCATATAGTGATAATACACTTGATCCAGTAATCACATGACTATCATTTAGTTTTGCTTCAGATAAAAGTTTTCTATGATTTGGGAACAGAACATTTTTTCTATTATTCAAGAAATGTATGCTATTGTCATTGAATACTGTTTTAGCTACTCTAATAGCTTCTTCATGTGTATCAGTAATATGAACCGAGTGATTGCCAACGTTAAATAATGCTCTAACTTCTGTTTTCATTTCCTTTGCGGTTTCAAGATCTTTTGCGTCTATCACCAGAAACTTAACATCGGTTTTACCCATAAAGCATTGGTTGCCTTTTCTTCTTATTCCATGTTCATTCGCCCAACCATCTGAAAGATATATTTCTTTCATTAAATTAAGCTGACCTTCATGATTTAAATTTTCTTCTGAATGATAAAACAAATTCGAATGCTTGTTAATTACATTCATAACATCATCCATGCGGTCATAACAAATAGGAAATAAGCAGACAACATGTGAGTTAGGCTTAAGCTTAACGTATTCTAGTGCTGTCCTTTGTAACATGTGTCTAGGCATGCCACCGCCCTTTGTGACAAATGTAGTATATACGCTGCCGTCTGAATCACCTCTCTCATCTTCATGCTGATTGCGGACATTAATAGTTCTTTGATGATATAGAGCAGCTGCTAACCTATGTGATCCATTTACAAGATGTCCTTCCGGATCTAACACAACCGGAGTCTGAACATCGTTTTTGATTATAGACATAAAGGCATCATCAAAAGCTTTAAAACCTCTTTTTCTAGGTTCTCCTTCATAATAGCCGTTCCAAACTCTAAGATGTTCTTTATACATGTCTTTATAGAAATAGCTCGACAAATTCGAGGCATACATGTATTTGATAACAGTGTCAAATCTTTTATGAGTTAGTATGTCATTTGGATTTCTAGGTTTCATCATTTATTTCCAATATTATATTTTGGACACAACTCCCAGTTAGTTTTATCTTTATACGAAATGATTTTGATTTGTCTCAACGGAGCAAGAGGTTGAGCTTTTTCTTTACTCTCGATTGTGACTAATCCCCAATCACTCATTAATGTTGCAATTGTATTTCTACGTGCAATATCATTTTCTTCTAGATTAGATTTCTTTCCATCGAGTAAAAACAACTCTTTAAAGTGTACGATAAAATACCTGCCTTGCTTATGCAGAATATGACACGATTGATAAAGCTTGCGGTCTTTTCTAGACGCAACACCGATGCGAGTTAGGGTTTCTCTAATTTTTAGAAAGTCATCCGGCTCGTTTAGAGTGACTTCTAACATCGCGTTAGGAGACCACTCCACAATATTATTTTCTTCCACCTTTGTTCACCTTCTTCTTCAATACTTCAATTTGATCTTTTGTGAGAAGGGACAAGACTTGACGAGCTTTTTCATTGCTGTAACCATAATAAGTCTTGACTACTTCCACATCACTTTGTGTTTCAGGTTTGAACCACTTAGAAAACCTTTTGCGTTTTCTGACTATATTTATAAAAAAGTCAAATTGTAGACGATTGTCAAGATGAGCATTCAGATTCATCTCATTAGCCATCAGCACTGTGTCTTGAAAATAAGACAAGCTTCGATTAACCATGAATGGAACGTATTGTTTTTCTGTGATGTCATCAACCATGATATCTTGTTTATCATAGTTGATTGCATTTACAAAATCAAATGGATTCATTTTTCAAAGACTCGATTATGAGTATCATTACAACGAATAAAGGTTGTGCATTTGCTTAGTTGTTTAAGACCAGCCGCACCGACATATGTACAAGTTGAACGCAGTCCACCAAGGATATCTTGTACAGTTCTATTTATACTACCTCGATATGGGACTTGAACATCGCGACCTTCTGAAGATCGGTAATTTTTCAAGCCGCCAAAATGTTTTTGATTTGCTGTGTCTGAGCTCATACCATAAAACTGCACAAACTTTTGATTTGTTATAACTGGACTATATGACTCATTGCTTTTATCAAACCATTGTTCACCAGTCGAGAAGTACTTTGTAATTACTTCTCCACCTCCCTCATCGTGACCAGCAAGCATGCCACCAAGCATAACGAAGTCAGCCCCAGCGCCAAATGCTTTAGCGACATCACCGGCAGAGTTGCAACCGCCATCAGCAATAATAAAACCTCCGAGGCCATGCGCTGCATCAGCACACTCGATAACAGCACTAAGCTGAGGATAGCCAACACCCGTTTGGATACGCGTAGTGCAAACAGATCCTGGACCGATACCAACTTTAACAATGTCTGCTCCATTTAAAATTAATTCTTGAGTTGCGTCTGCTGTACAAACATTGCCGGCAATAATAACAATCTTTGGATAAAGATCTCTGAATTGTTTTACAAACTCAGCAAATCTTTGTGTATATCCATTTGCCACATCGATGCAGACATATTTGATTTGTGGTGCTTGTTCATATACCATACGAAACTTTTGATGATCTTCATCACTGATTCCCATAGTATACGCAGTGCAGTGTTGCCTATTGAGCTTATGTACTTCTATCCATTTGTCATCTGTGTCAAAGAAATCTACATATTGCGCAACGGGATAAGATTTAAGTAGGCATGTAAATAAGCCTAGCTTAGCTAAAGCATCCGCCATTTCAAATGTGCCAACACCATCCATGTTGGCAGCCATGATTGGGATGTTATAAAATTTTTCTCCATTAGCAAATTCATAGTGACGATCTAGATCCACATCTTTTCTAGAAACAAGTGTGGATCTCTTAGGCCTGAAAAGCACGTCACTATAATCTAATTTTACGTCTTCTTCAATTCTCATTATGTAAACTCCACGTTTGCCATGATCTCAGTCATACACGCTACCACATTTAGTTCGTGATCAGCAACAAAAGCATTCTTGTATTGATAGTCTGCAAGAATAAGAACTAGTTGTGGAATTGAATGCGGTTGAATATTATCCAGCATTCTATCATATATACCTCTGAAAATAGCTGAGGCATCGGTGTCAATATTGTTAGCAACCCATTGCCGCATCTTCTTAAAGTCTTTACCTTTTAGATGTGCAAATAGATCAGAAAAATTGTCGCTGCGATTACGATTAACCACTGCATCACTAATATGACCTGTGACAGAATATCTTTGAAGCTCATTAAGTACTCTCCTCCAATCAGGCGCATACTTCATAATCAAATCAGCAACTGCCATTTGATCATAGCCTACGCCTTCTTCTTCAAGAACATGTTGGCAACGTTTCATAAACTGCGCAGCGAGTGGCGCAAGATCTTTTTTACTTGTGTTGAATTCATACACACCACAACGAGAATGAAGTGGTTCAATAATACGATTCTTAAAATTACAAGTAAGAATAAACCTACAGTTATTTGCAAACTCTTCGATAAAACCACGAAGAGCCGGCTGTGTAGATTGAGGATTTAGGTAATCAGCCTCATCAAGGATAACAACTTTGTATCCACCTTGTAACGAGACAGAACTGGCAAACTGTTTGATTTTGCCACGTAGCGTATCAATGTTACCTTCTTCAGAACCATTGATAACAATATAGTCTAGGCTCAACTCATCGCACATTGCACGTGCAACTGTTGTTTTGCCTAGACCAGCTGTGCCGGTGAGGAGCATATTAGGTAACTCCCCACCATCCACGATTTTTTGAAAAACTTGCTTGAGACTATCTGGTAGGATAGTCTCAGCAATACGGCGCGGTCGATATTTCTCGACCCACAAGAAGTCGTTTGACATTTACAATCTCCATAACAAAAATAATTATATCACAATTAGTCACGATTGTAAATAGTTTATTCTTCTTCTTCGTCTGCCATTGCTGCTTCTTGCTGAAGCTGCTCACAAATCTGCACGATTTGAATGCATTGATCTCTAAGACCACCGATGGTAGAAAGCTCTTCGCCTTTAAATCCACCACGTTGAGTCATAGCATCAATCACTGCAATCGTACTGCGGGAAGATTTGTTTGCAAGATCTTCAAGTTGCTGCATGATTTCTTCTGACATGTCATACTCCAAAAGTTGATGATTTTTCTAGCGCAATCCAATAGCGAACGTTCAACTCTTTATGTTTGAATTGCGTAATGAGTTTAGATGAGATTTGAACTTCGTAGTCTCCAGGCAGAATCTTAAGATTGCCAATGTTAAGCACAAAGTTAAATACAGCATCCGGTTTAAACTCGCCATCCACGTCAATCGAGAACGTATTGGATGTTGAGTTCTGGCTATCCACGACAGAAAGACTTAACACGCCGTCTTTGCCCGAGATGGAAACTTCACTATGACCAAGTGCAGAAGCTGCGCGCTTAAGCTTATTCAAAGTATCATTATCCAACGCAAAAGCCACATCGGCTTCAGGCATGTTAATGTCTTTCTGAGGTGTCGTCAAAGTTTCTTCAGAGGAGAAGAAGTATTTGACTTTTGATCTACCAGTGGAATCTCCAATGTTAACATACTCATCTTCAAATTTAAGACGAGGTGTGTCAACCAGAGATAGAACACTGATAAATTCGTTAAGGTCGTAGATACCAAAATCATTAGGAAACTCTTGATCAACAATTGCTGTTGCCAGCACGTTACGAGCTTCCGAAATAGTTTTGATAGTATTACCAGAACGAATTAGAAGATTCTGGTTAATACCAGAAAAATTCTTTAGTACTTGGAGAGTACCTTCATTCAATTCCATCATATAACTCCGTTTTCATTATGTAGTTATTATATATCAGTTTCACAAGAATGTAAACCACTAAGCTGCAATCTTACTGAAGTTTTTTTCTTTCTTAAATTCAATTTTGCTATTGAACTTTCCATCAAGGATTTCTCCTTTGTGCGAGATAACAAAGATGTTTGTATCATCGCTGAGTGTGTTAAGAATCTTAAGTAGATTTTCAACACCATCATGGTCCAAGGATGAGTCAAACGTTTCATCCAAGATAAGAAGATTTGTAGCCACGCTGTTTTTCATTTTAGCAACCTGCCTCCATGTAAACAGAAGAGCCAAGTCGATCCTTTGCTTTTCACCTTCAGAAAAAGAATCATACGTAAACTCATCTCTATGACGAGAACGAATTGTTTCGTTGAAGCTTTCATCTAGATCAAAGTGGACAAAGAAATCTAAAACTTGTAAGTATTGATTTACCAGTTTATTGATAACCGGCAAATATTGCTTGATGATTTTTGTTTTGATTCCAGTATCCTTGAGCATTTCTGCCATGACAGCATTGTAAGAATATTCTTCTGAAACTTTAAACTTTTCTTCAAGCAAATTATTTCTATCTGTTTGGATAGAAGATAGATCAGCCTCGGCCAAATTAAGATCAGCCGAGACTTCTTTGTTTAAGTAGTCTTGATATGACTTGATATTCGATTGGTGCGTCGAGATCTGTGCGTTGTTCTCAGAGAGTTGAGATACTTTAGATCGAAGCGTTCGAAGTACGTCGCCGGTCTCACTAATCGCTTTTTCCACCGCGGTCCCCTCCGTACCGATCTTACGGCATTCGGATTGTAGGGTATTGGCTTCTTGCTCCGCAGCTGATAGAATGACATGTTTATGCGAGTCTGTGATGGCTTGCTCGCATACGGAACATGCCTCATTCTCTTGGAAAAACTTGATCCTTTTGCGGACGTTGGAGAGAGTTGTCTGCCTATCTTGACCTCCGAGCATAAGGGCCTGGCGTTTATCATGTAAAGCCGATAACCTTTCCTCGGTTTCTCGAATAGATTCGTCGAGGCCCAAGCTAAGCTCACTATTCTCAGCTTGTAGTTCATCGATACTATTCTGCGATGCATGTATCCTAGATTCATATTCCTTTCGATTCTCTTCAGTTAATGTTTTAATGTCGCGGATATACTTTTGTTGTGTGTCAATTTTATTCTTAGTAATCTCGACATTGTAGTTGATGTCTTTTAACTGATCTTTAATCGAACTTTGTTTCTCCTTTAGGATAGTATTCATTTTCGAAAACACGTTAATATCAAGCAAATCTTCAATAACGTCTCTTCTATGTCCACCGGGCAGCTGCATAAACGGAATAAAGGATGATGATCCTAGGACAACAACCTGGTGGAAAGATTTATGATTTAGCTTGAGAATATTCTGCTCAAGAATTTTTTGATACTCTTTAGCATGCGATGACTGATTAATCATATCATCATTTTTCCAGATCTCAAACTTGCCTGGCTTAATACCTCTTACAATCTTATAGTAATTTTTGCCAATAAAAAACTCGACTTCAACAACACAACCTTTATTGTTGATTGAGTTGATAAGTTGTGGCTTATTAATATTACGATGAGGTTTACCAAATAAGCCAAATGAAACAGCGTCTAACATAGTTGATTTGCCAGATCCGTTTTGGCCTACAATCAACGTAGACTTTGTGTGGTCTAAATCGATTTCTGTAAAAGAATCTCCAGTACTAAGGAAATTCTTCCACCTTACTTTCTTAAAAACAATCATGCAATCTCTAACGCCTGTGCTTCTGTCATGAGTTCACGCATTTCAACTTTGATACGAGATTTGTCGAGGTCAGTTTCAACTCCATCAATATAATCATCAACAAGCTGAGGCGTATCATCAACTTCTAATCCGTCATCCTCTACGTTTTCACCTAGAAATTCATTAAAATTTTCTGCGATCTTTAATTCATGTATGTTTCTGTTCTGAATACGATCAATAAATCTGTCAAACAAGAATGTGTCAGATTTATTGACTACCACAACTTTAACAAATTTGTTATCTAAATCTTCGACATTATAGTTATTATAATCTATTTTGTCATCATTGTAAACAATTTTTTTGAACAAAGTGTATGGATTACGAATTTTTTCGATTTCACGCGTTTCTGTATCAATCACATGAAAAAATTTTGGATCTCCTTCATCTGACCAGAAAAATTCCATCTGACTTCCAAGATACCAAACGTTGTCTTTACGTGACGAAACATGAAAATGGCCAGTAAGTACCAGCTCAAACTTTTCGAAGAGCTTGTGGTTCATACCATCATGTGATTCGACACCTCTCATCAATTCAAAGCCACCAAGTTCTAAGTGGCCGCCAAGCCAGTCAGCTTTACAATCACGAATAAAATTCATCGATGCTTCGTAATTATCTTGGCAAATCCATGGGAGCAACGCAATCTTGAGAGATCCGTATTCCATAACTCGAGGTTCCATAACAATATGGATCTCATTCATATAGTGGCCTAGACATTCCTTCAATGAATTAAGATCATTTGTATTTTTGTAATACGTATCGTGGTTACCAGGAATGATATCCATCTTCATTCCACGAGATCTTAGTTCATTTAGAAAATGCTTACGATTGTGGTTCAGCGCTTTAAAGTTTACGAACTTACGATGATCATAGTAATCACCTAAGTGCAAGATTTGTTCGATGCCACGTTCTTCACAGGCAGGAAAAAATACTTCTTTGTAAAATTTAGCTGAGTTTTCTAAAAAGATTTCAGAAGAGTTTCTGATACCACAATGCGTGTCATTCAGTACCGCTATCTTCATCAGGTGCTTTCCTCAAAATAACATAATCACTGTGGATAATCCACTCTAGCTTGTCGCCAACAATCCAACCTTGCTCTTGCACGATTTCCTCTGGAAACTCGATTACAAGATCTTCACCTTCTTCAGTTACTTCAACTGTGTATAACTTTGCTGGTTTCATTTCATAAACTCACTTAAATCAGAATCAACATTTGTGACTCTTCGTTTTTTCTTTTCAGTCTTAGCAAATTCTTTGACTTGCTCGTCATGAACCTTTACTTTATCTATTCGATCTCTAAGGCCATCTACAAACGCTCCAACAACCTGTTGGCTCATCTCATCGCCCAGTTCGTTATCGACAAAATTCTCAATGCCAGATCGAGATAGGTATCTTAGTTTGATGTCTTGCTGTTTCTTTTCTCGAGAAATCCTGCGCAGAAAAGCATACCATGTAATCTGTGTAAAGTATGCGAATGCGTTAGGCTTACCTGTTCTTGTAGCTGCTTCCAAATTATAATTGTGGATTGCCTTTAGGCAATTTTCAACTGCATCCATTACCATCTCTTCGCGATATGTGTAGCGAATAAAATTAGACTTGTGAGACAAGCCTTCAGCGATTCGTAAGAAACACTGAGCAATATAGTCAGGTACGATAGGTACAGTTGTATTTTCAGCTTTGGCTTTGTTACAAATAGTAACGTAGTCAACTACAGCTTGAGAAAATTCAGCATTGTTTACGTAGTGAATGCTTTTTTTCTTAGCCATGATATGGGTCTACCTCCTTAATCAATTACTAATATTATACAAAATTAGGAGCTAAATGTACACTATAAAACTTTTCTTTGATTCGAAAATTTAGTGGTGTACTTTTCCGGAGAAAATGGTATAATAATATTAAGGTTTTCCGGGGAGGGATATACTACCCTCTTCTTCTGTTTTGTACTGCCACTCATCCGTGTGACCTACTGACCATTTAGGTTCTACTTCGACTGCGTAGTTCTGAGTACAAACTTTAAAGTCTGGTTGTTTTAAGTTCGAAGGTGTTAAGCTTGAATCTCTCCAGATAACTCGATTATTAGGTTGAGCAGCAAATTGCCCGTTATCCAATTCAATAATATTGAACGATTTATGTTCCGGGTCATGCTCAGAAAAATTAGTGTTAAGAATACTGTGATCCGGATGTGCGTTGTCAATAGTAAAACAATATTCACCCGCATGCATTTTCTTATCTTTACCAAAGAACTCACAACGTGCTAACAAAGGTTTATGTACAACAGTAACGTGATAATCGAAACAATCCCACAATTGCAAAACATCTAGAGGTAATAAATTTTCGTGATCGACATCTTGTTTCCACACGAATGCAGACAGAGGAAGCTTATCGTATAATGCTCCATAATCTGTTAATAGTGTTTCAAAATATAATGCTTTATACTGTACTGATTTTACTGAGATCCAAACACCCGGCGTTAATTCGCCGTGGCCTTTCTCGTGGTCATACAAATATTCTTTACGTACGAATACAGGAATTGGTGGTAAAGGATGTACTAAAAAAGCCATTAATGAAAAACATCTTTCTTTGGTTTAAAGGTTATGACATTCCCAGGCGCATCTGAGTCTTTTTCCATTGCCTTCTTTTTATTATCTATATAATCAGCTAAGAAGTCTTCGAACTCATCTTCATCCATTTCTTCTGCCTGTGATGCGATTTCATCAAGAGGCATGTCGTGTCTTTCACTGTCGAGGTTAACTTTTATTTTGTCTAGCGTTTCGACATAGTAATCAAGCATTTTATCTGTAGGGTTAGCCTCACAAATAATATGCATGGCATTCAAAGTTTGTAATGTAGTCGGATCGTCGTTAAATCCTAACCACGGTCTGAATGCGTAAAAGCGCACGCCTTTTTGAAAGTCTTCGACAAAAACAATTCGCAAAGCTCCCCTGATGACCATACTAGCATCATCTTCTGTGCTATACGTTAACACTTCACAAATGATTTCATCATCATTGGTCAGCTTAAATTGTTTAATGTCATTCATTTTAAATCAATCCTATAAGACTTGTGATTAAACTTTTCTTTTTCGTATATCTTCAAGCGTTCTGCGGAGTGAATTAGTGAGAAATTTTTCCTGCTTTTCCAACTAATGTCATCACTAATATCATAGAGAATAGTATCCTCACCATTTTCACTTTTTCTCAATCCTCTTCCAATACTTTGTAAAACTCTAATTTGCGATTTACTTGGTGATGCAAATATGATATTATGTAAGTTCCTAATATTTATCCCTGTTGAAAAGGTACCAAGCGAAGCAACGATAATAGCATCTTTTTGTTTTTCAACTATACCTCTAATCGCTTCTCTATCTGTAGCGCCTGTTCCACCGGACACAAAGAAAACACGTCTTCCTTCTTCTACCTTATTATCTATCAATTCGTGCAGAGGCTTTCCATGTTTCTCAACATAGTTGTAAAGTACGAGCGTATTTCCTTTTTGGTCTACGGCCAGATTCGAAATGAATTTGTTTCGTTGTTCCATTGAGACAATGTAATCGATCTCATCCGAATATGCTCTTTTACCAAAGTTTTTACGTACTTCCTCTGCATAGTTAAGTATGATTCGTTTAATCTGCAACCTGGCGAGAGTATCGTTATCCTGTAGCTCTCTTGTTGTGGTGACTTTATAAGTTCTACCGAAGAGTCCTTGTAGGACCAGCTCATGTGTTTGAGTTCCATCTAATGTTCCAGTTGTTCCATACCTATATTCTGCTTCAGTGCATTTATTCATGATACTAGTTAGTGATTTAGATTTAAATCCATGGCACTCATCTCCAAACACAGCACCAAATTGTTTAAACCACGCTTTCGGTAACTTATAGATTGATTGCCATGTTGAAATAATAATCGGGCAATCTGTGTCTTTGTCTTTACCCGAATAAATCTGGTGCGCCAATTTTTCTGGCATGCCATAAGAAATAAAATCGCTTTTCATTTGTTCGACAAGCGATGTGGTAGGTACAATCACTAATGCTTTTTTCTTGTGCCTCGAAAGGTACCAACTGAGTAAAGCATATATGATAAGAGATTTACCCGATCCCGTAGGAGATAGTAAGATACCTCTTTTTCTTTGCAATCCTTTTTCAATTGCATCTAGCTGGTAGTCTCTAACACTAAAGGGCAGCCCCAAAGAATCAAGAAAAGAAGTGAGTAGCTGTATATCAATATCTTGTTTTTCATAAGGTAATCCATATTCTGTTGATACCGGTTCGACGATATAGTCACGTGCTTTTGCGAATTGAACTAAGTGATGTATCAAACCGGCAGGTAACTCGCCTGTCATACGACTAAACAAACGAATCTTTCCGTCCCACATACGATTACGATATGCCGGCATAAACTTATAACCAGGCACGTAAAAGCTAAAGAACTCGTTTAGTTCCTGAGCTACACCGCTATCGCATTGTATGTGCAAATTAGAGTGATCTAATTTCCGGACTGAAATTTTTTCCATTCTATCATATTCTTCACTGTCTGATGTCTCCAAGTAATATTACTCAGAATTTCTTTAAGGACATCAATTGACGTTTTATAGTATTCAATTCTTTCTTCAGACTTTTGAATTTCCGGATCTGAATCATAGTAGTAATCCATTTCACCTTTTAATACTTTCAATCCATTAAAAGGATCTGGATTCCAGCCTTTAGTTTTCAAATCTTCTTCTGACATCTTACCATTATAGTAGAGCCACTTGTCTTTGAGCAATACCTTCTGTTGAGCCTCAGCTCTTTTTAGCTTAAGCTTGGTATGCGATAAAAGTTCTAGGTATTTAGAATGTAGCAGAGGAGCATCTCGTGAGGCTTCATCTAATTTCATTTCATGAATAACGCAGTCTTCATTCCACATTGCGTGGATTTGTTTCAAGTCCATAATGTACCTTCATCATGTTAAAGTCTTGTTCACAGTAATAGATGGCAGTCCGTCCACATTCGTAGTATATGATGCACCTACTAATTCAAAATACGAGAATCTAAAAGATGCACCAAAAGTAATAAAAGATTCTCCACCGGTCGTTGATTCGAACTGAATGTCTGTTAATGCAGTAGGAATACAATCTATATATCTAACCTGCTTAGTCTTATTATTATGGCTGTTAAGAATAGTCAACGTCATGTCTGCCATTGATGGAGGTTGTGCTTGTGTCCTCAATCCAGAAGAAACGTGATCCAGATCTAAATTTCTTCTCATCCAAGAGTACATTTCATCGTAAGCTTTCATGTCTTCGTCAAGAAGAATGTTTGCTTGCAATTCATTGAATGTTAACTTGTCACCGATAAAAGGAACACCGGTAACTTTTTGGTATGGTACCTCAACAGAATTCATAATCATTCCAGGATGCACGAAGCTTTGACAGAAAAACTGTAGGTTAGGATAGTTTTCTCTGTCAACCGTTAATTGGAATGATGTTGGTTGAAGGTAATTGAAATTTTGAGTTAAATCAGCCATATGACTATTTATACAACTTTATATAAAAAAGGGGAGGCCGAAGCCTCCCCAGGGATATACTATTCGTTTTTTATTACGTGCCGAGGATGTTGTCCACGCGGAAGATACGATAGTACTGGTTGGTTCTTGCGTTTGCAAGACCGTCTGCAGGAGCCGAACCAACAAAAGGATTGGAGACCATGCCGTAGCGAGTCTTAAATCCAATCTTCGGCTGGAAAGTATCCTCACCCACTGCACGAACCATCGTAAGCGGAACGTACGGGCAATAGAAGACGCCAGCGTCATATGGGTTGGTTCCCTTATAACCTACGTTGATGTAGTCGGCGGTAGCATACGGATCAATGTATACTCTCATGCGACCATTCAGTACACCAGCAAAGGTGTTACCGGTGTCATCGACGTTCAGGTTAGTAGACATTGCAGGAGTATAGTCCATCATGCCGGAAGCAGCAAGCGAAGAAGCTACGTCAGACGAGCAGACCATAAAGTTACCTTTACCTCTACGTGTCTGTTTTGCAATTACGTTGGCTTCACGCTCGATCTGCATGATCAGGCCTTTGAACTTCTCAACCGACCAGCGGCCATCTGCATCTGTCTGTACGTTGAAGATACCATTGATAGCAGTGTTGGTGGTAAGTGCACCGACCTTAGCTTGTGAGTTAAGGGTACGGATCACTTCACGGTTGATTTCGGCCAAGATCTCAGTCGAGAGAATATTGGCCAGCTCGGTCTCAGCATCCAGACCATGGATTGCTTTAAGATCCTGAGCCAGTTCCAGCGAGTACTCAGCTTTCAGTGCACGGCTCTTGGCAGTGACAGTAGCTTTTTCAATGCTGAAGCCCATTTCTGCGAAGCTTTGAGCACCAGACTCGCCGAGAGATTCAGCGACGGAGGTGGTCATTGCAGCAATGTTAGAAAGCGGATCAGCAGCCGAGTCTGCGATGGTGCTGTCGCCGTCGGTGTCGGTCAGGCCGGAAAGACCAGAACCTTCGCCTTGTGCAGTCGTGCCAGCAGTTGCAGAGTCGCCGGAGAATCCAGCAGCTGCTTCGTTGAACAGTGCTTCATCACCGGAGGACTGACCAGCTTTGGTGGACTTATACTTCGACTTCATTGCGAAGATAAGACCGGTCGGACCAGTCATCGGCTGGACACCACAGATGTCGTATGCCATCAGGTTCGGCATTGCACGACGTACCAGAGCGATCAGAATCGGGTTCCAGTTGTCGGCGTTACCGGTGGCGGCAGTACCAGCACCGGCAGCGTTAGTCGGTGCTTCCATGAGACCTTGCTCGCGCATGGCCTGCTCTTGGTTTTCCAGAACAGCAGCAGTGACTGCTTTTCTGTGATGATCGGCAAAGGTACCCGCAGACTCTTCATTCAGAACCGGGGCCCACTTTTCGATCAGGTTATCGTAAGAAATTACGTTGTGCATTTCTCTGGACTCCTATTATTTTTTACCAGTTGTTTTAAGGGCAGTAAGATACTGAGCCATAGAGCCAGATACTTCAACGGTCTCGCCGTCATCGTCTTCTGAATCAAAGTCTGCAGCTTCAGTAACAGTTGTCGACTTCTTGTCAAAATATGATTCCTTAACGGTAGCAACTTTTGATTCAAAAGCTTCTTCGTTGTCAAAATCAATGTCATCGACAAGTGCCTTAAGTTTTTCGACTTGAGTATCTGCGAGGTCCTTAGCAGCTTCTGCAATAATAGCGTTACGCTTATAAGTCTCGAGTTCCTCAGCCATTGCGATTGCTTTACCAGTTGTTTCGTCAAGACGTGTCTCAAGTTCATCAACGGTTTCTGCGAGTTCG
>Ga0213860_10000144_pt1 | contig 27842 bp, 12 predicted proteins | sample PICome_3_FD_160118 | JGI IMG/M metagenome (GOLD analysis project Ga0213860, IMG submission 160118) | Coastal seawater microbial communities near Pivers Island, North Carolina, United States - PICO550 | ecosystem: Environmental > Aquatic > Marine > Coastal | place: USA: North Carolina...
GCTAGTACCTCTGTTAATAAATGTTGGGTTAGCTAGTGCGCCATTACCAATTTTTGCATTAAGAACAACATCTTCAATATTACCAGGGTCTGTAACTGTAATAGTTGGTGCAGTGCCTTCGTATCCACTGCCTGGTTCTTGCATTCTAACTTCGAATATTTTTTCATTTGCAACACTTGCTCTACCTAGTGCAGGTGCACCTCTGTAAATAACTTTAGCAGTATTTGATGTGTCATCTATACTACAGAATCTACCAATTGGTGTTGATGCTCCAACAGTGTGTGGGTTACCAAATGCAACTTTTTCTCCAATGTCTGCAAGTCCAGTTACATCTGTCCATGTTACACCATCAAAAGATTCAGCAATTTTTGTTTCAATTGAACTGTAAGTTACAACAAATACACCTTGTCCATATGCAAGTCCGCTTGGTGTTGCAGTTGCATCTGGAGTGCTTGCCGCCACCCAATTTGTTCCGTCTATACTGTATGCCATATTGTTGGCGCCTGTATCACTTGATAGTGCTACAAAAATACCATTACCCCAAGCAACATCAATCCATGTTTTACTATTTGGTAGTGTTACTTGTGTCCAAGTTTCACCGTCTGTTGATATAGCACCTGCGGCCTGGCCGCTTCTTAGAGCAACATACAATCCTTTACCATATGTTAAACATGAGTATCCTGTTCCTCCTGGAAGCACAGTAGCAACATTAGTCCATGTAGCACCTGAATCTGTTGAGTATTCAATATCTGTGTCGTTGTTTGATATTGCAACAAATTTATTTGTGCCTGCACCTAAATAACCGTATGCTACACTCATCACAGTACCAGCTGTTAGTGAAAGTGTTCCAGTACCCCAAGTAGTCAATGTTTCATCTGTAGACCTATCAACTGTTGTTGAGCTTGGTCTTGTTGCAACAACTGCATGTGGTTTGAATGTTGTTGAACCGTCATTTTGTAATCCGCTTGCTAGTTTTTGGTGGTTACCTGTTACAGTTCTATTTGTCCAAGTTGCTCCACCATCTACACTGATATAGAAGTTTCCGTCTGCAAGCGCAGTAAAGTAACCCTTGCGTCCAATACCTGCAAAATCGAAATCAACTACAGCACCATTTGCATTTACTGTTGTAATTGTAACTGTAATATCGTTATCAGGAGTTGCACCTCCTACGCTAGTTCCTAGTATTGTTACAGTGTCTAGTCTAGTAAATTCTTGTCCTGTGGCATTTACAGTTACATAGTATTTTGCACCATTACGTGTAACATCAAATGTTGCACCACTACCATCGCTGTTTGATACACTTGCAACACCTGTGTACTGTGCTGATGTTTCAACAAATTCAATGTCGTTAAATGTATCTGTTGCAATTACATTAGATGCATCTGCTGTATTGTTAGGAGCAGGAATAGTAATTCTTGGTTCAACTACATATGTTGAACTACTGTTAGGAGCAACAATTGTTGTACCTGGTACAACATGGCTCCATCCTGAATTGCCATATCTATCACTAACGTTTGCAAGTTTGGAACCTGAATTGTAACTTGTGATATAACCGTAGTTACCAGTAGCCGCACCACCTGTAATATAAATTGCCATACCAACATAAGCACTAGACAAACTACCATCTGTAGCCGCTAAGTTAATACTTGTAAGTGAACCTGCTTGAGCTGTGTTACTTACAACAGTATAGTTTGTACCACCAGCGTTACTTGGAGATTCTACAGTTTCACCGATTTCAATCCTATGAATAGCTCCATCTCTAAATTCGTCTGCTAAAAGTGCTTCACCTGTACCAGCACCAAATATGTTAATATTTGCTTCAGTATAATCGTTACCAGCATGTGAGTATTCTAGTCTTAACAATTGATCTGTATCTGTAAACACATTAGAAATTGTTGCGTTATACTGAGTTGAGTTATCAACAATAGCTGTTACTGGAATTTCTTCTGGATCAACACCTTCAGCTACTGAACCAAATGTACCATATGAGTTGTTACCGTTAGTTGCACGAGCTCTACCACCTGTTTCACACAAGTAACCAATATGTGAGTAGTACGTAAACACTGACACAAGTTCTGCCCTACCGTTGTTTAACAACCATGCACCAATACCATCTGATATTACTTGTGTAAAGTCGTTTGAAACAATAGAGTCATTACCACCGTCGTGTAATGCACCATCAATTTTTTGTCCAACAGCCGCATAACCAAATGTTGATACGTTTTGTACGTATGGAGAACGTGCAGTAATCCAAACTCTTTCATCTTTAGGACCCCAACCTGGATCAAGTGAAGCGTATGCTCCTGCTGTTGGTCTACGTGTGCCGAAAGCGTTTTCTGATCCTAGATCTCCTTGTAGTCCATCTAAAGATTGTAATCTTAATCCTGTACCATTTCTTAGATAGTACATGTCTTCTTCTTGTGAACCTAACACACTATTTGCATAGTATCTTGCGCCTAGTGCTGATCTATACCAACCTGTGTAATCCATTTCTGTATCTGTTCTATCGTCTACATTCAATGGAGCTGGATAATTTGTTTTCCAGTTTCTTGAATACTGTGCGTCCCACTTCATTGCATAGACATATTCTCTTACATCTCTTGCACAAAGGGTTCTGTTAAATGCATAAGTGCTACGAACTTGAACTAGTGCCGCGTAAGTGTTATCAAGATATCTTACTGCCTGCACCGTGATATGATCAGTTTCGTTGTTAATTTGAATTTGTGCTGATCTTAAATCTGCGTTGGCAAAATTTACATCTGGATATGTTGCCGCTGGTAGTCCTGATAAACTTCCTGCTGAAATAATATCTTCAATGATTTGTAAATTTGTTTGTGCTAAAGTACCTTCAGTTGCAGTGGCCGCTGTGCCTGATGTATCTTGTGTAGCGGCATTACCAGTACTTTTAGTAACCGATGTCTCTTGGATAACTTGGCTTGCTACTGTTGCTAGTCTATCAAATGCACCTACTGTTGCTGTTTGTTCTGCACCACTGTATCTTGCTGTACCGCTTATGACATAATTTCTTGCTTGTGCAACACTTGCACTTGTACCACCGTACATGATGTCGTAACATAGTGCATCAACTGCATAAAGTATTTCGTTTTGATGCTCAGTTGTCCAGGTCACTCCGCCATGATTAACTGCAACCCATGCTGTAATTTCTGCGCCTAAAAACGCTCTGTTTGCAATCAATTGAGCTACTGCATTTTGATTATTAGTTGAAGTAGTAGCTGGTACTGGGAATGTTAATGCATCTGCATTTCCTAATCCATTATTTAAAATATCTACTATTTCTGTAAATGCCGCATTTGCTCTTGATAAGCCTGTTGTGCTTGTTCTTACTTTGTAAAGTTCAGCTACTCTTGCTTTAACAAAGTTTATACCAGCTGTAGTTTGTGTAAGTTGACTACCTGTAACAACACTTGAATAACTTTGTCTATACAAGTTACCATTAGTAACTGCATTATAGTTTGTACCTAATGCAACATCATAACCTACACCTTCTAAGATGTATCCGTAATCTCTACGACATTTTTCTTTATTGTATTGGAAAGCAGATTGTGTTGGATCAAATGCAAAACCAGCACCATTTACACTTGTGCTTACTGTGAAAGTCGTATCACTTACAATTTCTTTAACATAAAAATCTGTTTCTGTTGTTGTACCAATTTCTGCAACTGCACTAGCACTATCATCGTAGTTAAAGAATCTTACATTCATATTAGGTGTAAGCCAACTAGTGTCTGCAACATGAACAGTTCCGTCTGCTTCCACTTTTGAAACAGCCGCTCTATAACATTCATCTGCTTCATTAAGTGCTTCTTGTACTAACCATTCTTTGTTAGTTTCTAGCTGATAGTTTGAATTGTATATTTCTGGATCTGCAACTTGCTTGTTAGCACCTTCATGGCTTGCTGTCCAAATAATATCGTTTATCCATTCTAATGTTTCGTCTAACTGTCTAGAGGTGAATTCTTGTTCACTACTTAACTTCTGCTTCATTTGCTTCATTGCAAATTTGTTAGCCGCTATAGTTGCGTCTTTTTGATCGCCTAATACCTTAGAACTTCCTGCTCTTCTATAACTGTATGCATTAACAATACTTGCGTAGTTTGTATCAAGCATAGCATCATAACGTGCCGCATCAAATATTAAACCTAAATCTCTTGTGCATTTTGCATGATTAAATTTAAAGTCGCTGTATGTATCAGTTACATATTGCAGTGTTGTTGCAACAATGCTATCTCTGTTAGAATCAAACAGTGCGTAGTCAGTAGCGGTTTGTCCTGTTTCTGTGCTTGTAACTTCAGTAGTTGCTGTAATACCTGTAGATACACCTGCATTAATAGCGTTGATACTTTCAGTTAAGAATGTGTTAACTTGTGTTGCTTCAGTTGCACTTGCAGGTGATCCTGCTGTGCTTTGTGTTTGTGTATTACCTGTCTGCTTAGTAACTGCTTGTTCTTGTACAATTTGTTGGCAAATGCTTGACATGTGTGTAAGTGCGCCAGCATATTGAGTAGTCTCACCAGTTATGATAATTGCTTCTTTATCTGTACCTGGAAGTTCAAAGAAACTTTTTGCTGTTCTTGTTTGCGCTATGTTGCCGCCGTACATGATATCAAATGCCATACCTTCTACAGCATCGCCAACATATTTTCTTAATCTATCTGCACTGTATACAAAACTACCTGGGGGGTTGTTGTAAGTATTTTCTACATATTGTATTACATCGTCTTCGATAAACACTTTGTTTGCAGTTAAGTTAGTCATTGCATCTTGTTTATCTTGTGCTGAATTGTATGAAGGATAACTTGCTGAGTCAGCCGCATTTCTACCATTTTGAATAATATCAATAACTTCATTAAAGAAACTACGTGTTCTAGTGATATAAGTTGTATCAGTTAAATCGTCAATGATTTCATCTCTTGCTTTTCTAATCGCGCCAACTGTTTGTGTTTTTTGTGCGCCTAGTAAGTAAGCACTTGTGCCTCTTTGATACGCTCTACCTGCTTGTAATGCTAGATAGTTTGAACCAGTAAGCACATCATTTTGTGCTCCTTCAAATAATGTTTCTAAATCTCTTCGGCAAATACCTGAATCATATTTAAAGCTACCAAAGTTTAGGTTTATAAAGTCAATTGTATCTTTACCAACTTGTGCTTTGTTTGTATCTATAGCATTTGAATCTGCGAATGTAAGTGCGTTTGTATTTGCAACGCTAGGATAAACAATTGATACAGTGCCTATACCATTGTCAATTATATCAATAATATCATCAAACAAATTACCAATTGTAGTTGATTCACTTGCGGTTCCACCTGTGCCAGCAATCTGAGCAACGTCAGTTTGTAATAAAGGAGTAACAGTAATGTTACGCTGTACAGTTTGCACCAACTGCTTTAAGAAAGCATATGCCGCTAAAGTTGCCGCTTTGGAGTCTGCAGGAATGTTTAATTGTGTTCCTGTATAATATGCTTCGCCTGCAATAACACTTTGCCAGTTACCACCATATGTTAAATCGTATGCAACTGCGTCTAGTAAAAATCCAATATCTTGCTTACATTTAGTTCTTCCATAATATAGATTTGGATAGTTTGCGTTGATGTATGCTGTTGTTTCTGCTTTAATAAATTCTCTGTTGAGTAAAAATAGATCACGACCTCTACCAGCATTAGTGTTTGTCATATTCCATGCTTTTGGTAGTTCTGCATAAAGTTTTTCACCTAGTTGTGCATCTATGCTTCTTCTTATACCACGCATTTGACGAGTAACACCTTCCCATACTTGCGGAGTTTCAGCGTATGGATATGCTACTGTTTGAGTAAGTGTGTTTCCAGTTGTAGGAGTCATTGTTAAACCGGCGGATACGTTACCTACAACTTTTTCTAATCTTTCAAGAGCTTTGCTTGTGTATTTGTAATCACTTCTTGCAGTTAATGTGCTGTTTGTTGACTTACGTGGTTGTACATTTACTGCACGTAATTCGTCTCCCATAATACAACATTCTGCTGGAACAATAATTGGAAGAACTTCTCTATATTGTCCTGTTGCAACTTTAATAAGTGTTTTTCTTATACTTCTTGCAGGAATATCATTACTATTACCTGCTGTTACAGCATCAGTTATTATCTTTCCTAGATCCTGTATTGTTTCATATACCGTAGCCATTAATAGCCTCCTCCGCCTGGGTTATAACCGCCACCTGGTGTTTGATCAGAGTAAGTACCTCCTGAACTACTTCCACTGATTTGACCCTCATACTCAACAGCGTCTTGAGCTCCTAGTGCCGTTTCGAAATATTGTGGTACAACTCTAGTTGAGTTGTCTCCGTTTGTTGTTTGATAATTTACAGCAGGTGCCTGTTGTGCAAGAACCTTTTGTATTAAGCTAATACCGTAGTTAATACTTGCTACAGTTTCAGCTTCTTGTCCTAATGTATAAAATTTGCCTGGATTAGTAACATATTCTAGAGCCGCTTCCCTTGATTTTATATTACCACCATGTGCTAAATCATAAATAAATGCATCAATGATGTATCCCATATCTCTTTCACATTTCTTTGAATCATATGTAAAACTTGTTGTAAAAGGTGATACGTTATTTGCAACTTGATACTCTGTCCATTCTACTATTTCTCTTTGAATAAATCTTCTATTCATTTCTAGTAGACGTCTTGCGTCTGGTGCTTTTGTACCGCGCTCAACTTGCATTGCGGCATACCTAATAGACTTAAATGGTCTATCTAAACTTTTTCCATATATAGGTGCAGGATTGTCTGTTCCGTGCTCGGCAACGTGATATACATCAACGCTTTTACCTAAGAACTCCCAATTTGGAACTCCATTTGGGCTAACAGTTAAAACTTGTCCATCTTGTCCTACTGGTAATCTAACTGGCGCCGCGCCGCTGTAATAAACCATGTCACCTTTTGTAGTAAGCACACTTTGTTCTGTACCAATTGCAATAACATTCCAGTATGTTCCTGCGGTATCTAGATCCGGTCTTGAATTAGCCGCAGATACTCCGCCTGTGTTATCTGGATCACCTGATGATCCGTCATCACCTTCTGAAATATGTCCTTGCACACAAACGTAGCTATTGTCACCGTAACGAACAGTATCACCTAAATAGTACTCCTGATCATCTAACCATGTACCTCTCCAACTAAATCCTGTGTTAAGTTTTTGCCAATATGTTGTGTTTGGTGGCTGTTTACTATTGTGTCCTGTAATACAACGATATGTGTAACCACCTAATCTTACTACATCTCCAGGTAGATATTGTTCATTTGTACTATCTGCCTCGTAGTCTCCTTTGAATCTTAAACCTTTGGTAAACAAGCTCCATTCAGATATATCATCTTCGTTAATTACAAAACTACCACCTGATGTGTATGCTCCAAATGTTGTAGTGTTTACTACAGCAGTTAATGCACTATCAGTGTATAATTGGAATGTGTTGGCTGTTATTGCACCTACATAGTATTTGTTATTGTTTAGTTCTGTAGTTCCAACTACACCTGTAATTAAAATTCTTGCACCGTTGTAAAGCTCATGTAATGCACTTGTTATCACGCCTGGATTAGCATTTGTTATTCCTGTTATATCGCCTCCGATAACTCCTGGCTTAACTCCTGTATTATCTTCTCTAGCAATATAATTATTGCCGCCAAATTCTACCACGTCACCTGGTTGATATCCTCTAGTAGGCATCCATCCGTTTTCGTATTGAAATCCTTCAACAAACTTTGTCCACTTAGAACTATCAGCGGCAAATGTTGCCTGTGAAGTATGATAGGTATTTACAATCCATAAACTTGCACCAAATTTAACTACATCATTTACTTTATATCTATATCCTGATGCCCAGTCACCTAGCCAATCAAATCCTTGATTAAAAATTGTCCATTTAGATTGATCAGCTTCTAAACCTAATGTATCAGTTGCCGCAGATATATGATATGTGTTACACACATATGTTGAACCGCCATACTTAACTAAGTCGTTTGCTTTGTAATCAAATGTAGTAGACCAAGCGCCTTTGTAATCTAATCCTGTAGCAAATACTTCCCATTTAGCAATGTCTGGCTCTAAGCCTGTGCTTGAATCAACAGCAGATGTATGATCTGTTTTACAAATATAAACAGTAGCGCCGTAACGAACAATGTTATCTCTAATATAAGCTGTCTGTGGTTGCCAGTCGCCTATCCATTTTTGTCCATCACTAACTAAGTTCCATTTGGTAGGAACTACATCTAAATCTGTGAAGAAAGCCGCAGAACTGTCATGTCCAATTACACAAATATATAATTTGCCGCCGTATTCAACAACGTCATCTTTATAGTATGTTGTAGCTGTTGTCCAACTGCTTTTCCATACAAATCTAATTCTACCTAACTTAAATTCTGCCATTTATTTGCTCCGTTACTGTATTTATCTGATTGTTCATTAACTTGATCCACCTTGAACTTCAGGAACGTATTCCATTGTAATTAACATTTGACTTAGTATTGTTCCTGAAATTCCTGTTAAATTGTTATTAGCATCTTTACCACTGAAGTCTACCACTCTATTAAAATATAAGTACGTATCGTCTGTCATACTTATTTCGTTTGTGTCTGTACCAATTTTAACTCTACCAGCAACAATTCCGTTGGCTTCTAGATCTGAACCACCAACTGACAGTCTATCTGCTAAGAATGTTGCAATAGCTTTTTGTGTTGGTACAATATTGTTGCTATCTGCACTAAATGTTGGATCTGTACTAAATTCGTTAATAACAGCTCCTGATCCACCTAATCTCACACCACCTAATGATAGCTGACTAAGTCCATCTAAGTCAAAGAATTCAGCACTAATTGTAACAATACCTGTTGCCTGTTGCACACTAAATAATTCTCCAGCTCTAAAGTTACCATCTTGGTCTGTACTTACATAAAACACTCTACCACCATTAAGTTCTTCAACTTCGTTTTCTGGTGCACTTGTAAAGTATCTTCCGCCTGCATATAAATCAGGATAGTTTGTTTCTATAAAATTTCCTGTACCTATGTCTAGGAAATCATGTCCTGTAATTCTACATTGACTATATCCACTTCTTAGAGTTGCGGCTGTTCCATGACGCATGTTATTCTCATTACGTAATCTTGGACTAATAGTAAATCTAACTTTTCTAGATCCTGTGCCACTACCATCATCTCCAAGATCAGTAATTTTAACTCCTGTATAAAGTTTTAAATCATCTGGATCTTCTGTTTCTACATCAGGCAATGTTGAAAATCTAATTTGCACTCCTGGGCCTGGTACTATTGCAACACCATCTAAAACAACGTCGTTCGTTTCTGGAATTATATCAGCGTATCCATCTCCACTAATAGTAATTGTTGAACTAGATGTTCTATAGCCTGCACCTCTGTCAATAAAATCAGGTTGTGACAATACCCCGTCACCATAGCGCATTTCTATTTCTAAGGGTACAACAAATGTTGTATCTGTGATAGTTAATGCACAAGGATTAGATTCCGAATATCCACTACCTGGGTCCCATATAATAATTTTTCTAAATGCACCTTGGAACACATCAGCTTTGAATCTTGCTTGTTTACCTGTGGTAACTCTTGCAGTTGCATTAGATGTTGTTTGATCTCCTAGAACCACAAATGTTCCAACATTGCTAAAGTTTCCTGGAGCAATTGTGCTATACAATCTAGCATTATTGTTAAGATTACGTTCAGTCCAAATTAAACCGTCTTCTGTTGTAGCACATCTATCTATTTCATCTTGCGATGGTTGTGGAGCACCAGTTCCGGGAACTGATTGATCTCCTACTGCCATAAACACACCTTGCAAATATCTGAAGTCTTTTACATGTAAATCTACTCCTCCTAATTGAGGGATGCTTGTGCCTGTTTTAAATGTTGTACCTTTATCTAGAGAATATAATGTTGTTCCATCTGTTGTTACAGCAATAAATCTGTTGTCACCGTATGCTAGTCCTGCAAAGTCATAATCACCTGCAGGTAGACTATTCAAATATAATATCCAGCTTACACCATCAGCAGTTCTTGCTGATTGATTTCCACTACCTGATATACAAACAAATCTTCCTTGTCCGTAAGTAATTTTTTGCCATTGAGCTGTAGTAGAGTCATCGCTATCAGGTATAGTGCCGGCTGTCCAGTTTAATCCATCTGTACTGTATACAACATTGTTGCTTCCTTCAGCTATCATAATAAATCGACCATTACCATATGCAATATCAACCCAGTTATCTGTGGTCGGAATACTTCTAGTAATCCAATTTTCTCCGTCATATGAAAAACTTACAGTGTTGGTATTATTCGATATAGCCACCCATGCATCTTCACCTGCTACAACTTTCCTAAAATCTCCTATGTAACTCATGTTACCTTCCACCCAAGCTATGCCATCATCTGAGTAAGCACTAAAGTTAGGATCTGCAATTGCAACCATACGCTTGCCTCTAGGTGTTCCTGAGCTACTAAATGTAAGAATAGCATTTGTACTATCATCTGAAACTGTAAGCACAGTAATAGTTAAATCATTAGCTGGTGATGTGCCTCCTAACAGTGTTCCTAAAACAGTAAATGTATCACCTACAGCATATCCAGCACCAGACACAGTTTTTGTAAGATTATAGTTTTGTCCTTTTCTTTGGATATTAAATCTTGCAGGAATTGGATCGTCATCAAATGTATCTCCAGTTCCGTTACTAATTGCAATGTTAGTATAATCCACAGTTTGGTAACCCCAGTCTGCACCTCTCCATTCTCTAGCCGCAGGAACATCTCCGTTTACAGCAACAAATCCTGGATGTGTGGATGCTATCCTTGGTTCTATTCTATAATTAGTTGTGGAATCAAAATCTGCAACTAAGTCGGTACCTGGGATAATATGATCCCAACCTGCTGTGTTATCTGACTCTTTAGCTACTGTGGTATCTCTAGTAATAACATCAAATCCTGTAATATATGCATACTGTCCTGCACCTCTACCCGATGTTATAATGATACGCATTCCGTTAATATCTGATAAAAATTGTGTAGGATCGTTTGTGTTTAATCTAATTGTACTTGTTGCATCTACTGTTATTTGTGCAGAGTTTGCATTTACTTTAAATCCACTTCCGCCTTCTGAGCCAGAACCTTTTGTGTTTATTAGTCTAGGCTCAAATACTCCGCCATCTCTAAAATCTGTGTATTCAATATCTGCATCATCACCTGCTCCTGTAATAACCGCATCAGCTGATGTATATTTTTCTCCGCAATTTTCGTATTGAAAAACAAATAATTCGTCTGATGTACCACCAGCAAATGCACTGTCTACTAGTGCTTCGTTTTCTCTATTGTTCACAGTGACAGCATCTGGAGTTTCCAAAGGATCGTTTCCGTCTGATACCGATCCAAAACTTCCGTATGAGTTATTACCATTTGTTGCACGTATTACTCCGCCATTTTCAGCTAGATATCCAACCGCACAATAGTATGTAAACACTGACACAAGTTCTGCTCTAGCATTGTTTGTAATATAAGCACCAATACCATCACTTAGAACTTGTGTAAAATCGTTTGATGTCATTGATTTATTTCCGCCGTTATGTAAAGAACCGTCAACAACTTTTCCATAACAGCGTGTGCCGATATTTGTAACACCTTGTATATATGGAGATCTTTTCATAATCCACATACGATTATCATCAGGACCCCACCCTGGATCAAGTGCAACACAAGCACCGCCTGTTGGACGCTGATAAATGTCGTATACACCTGGAGGGTTAAGTCCGCCTGATAATCCTTCAATTGTGCAGTTTCTTAATCCTGTGGTATCTCTGCAATAGAACATATCAGTAGTTGTTGACCCTGTTACTGCTCTTGCATACCTATCCGCGGCCTTAAGTGTACCGTAGTTTCCAGGATATTCCAAATCTCTTATCATTGCACGAATGAAACTTTGTATATCATTTCTAATGCGAACTAAGTCTCCTGTAAAATTAGGAAACACATTTGAGATATAAGCAAAACAATCCTGTACAATAAACTCTTTATTTTGATTAATAATTGCCGCCGAATTTGTTAGACCAGAGTCAGAAGTTTTTGTATTAGTTCCTGTTATTGTTGGATTTGTATCTCCACTTTGTGAAAGATACAAGACCCTATCTTTATAAGTTTGGAATTGAGTTGACATGAATACAAATGCATCATTTGATCCTGCAGGCAGTGTACGCTTTTGTTCAAACGTATTTCCAGCTGAAACGACAACCGGTATATTTTGCACTAAATTCTGTGAAAGTGTTATAAATCTCTGTAATATGCTTGTATGGAAAGTATAATCGTCTTGATATTCTGTTCTAGGTCCTGTTGCAGTAATTGTAGTTGCTCTAAGTTCATCACCCATTACAACACATCCTGCTGGAATACTAATTGGCCCTATTTCCTCAAAATTACCTGCGGCTACTGCAACTTTAGTTGGTACTAGAGGATCAAAGTTATCTTCAATCCATTCGCAAGCGTGTCTAATTGTTCTAAATGGATTTTCCCATTCTCTACCATAACCTTCTTCATCTTTACCATTTGTTGCAACATATACAACTTGGCTTTCGTAATCTCTGTTACGCCAGAATATTTCTTGATCTGCTGTAACGCTAAGTATTTGGTTTTGCTCACCAATTCCTAATCTTCCATCACCTAATGAACTGTCATCTTCATAGTTATCAAATCTAAAATAATCATATGTAAGCAAATCACCTTTGGTTGTTAATGCCGCAGAACGTCCTGCCTGAACATTAAGATCCCAATAATTATATAAATCAACTGCTAAGTCGCCGGGCGCGGTAGGATAAGAACTTGTGTGTTCAAAATTACAAGTATAAGAACTACCTAAATGATAGACTACATCACCTCTGCTATAAAGCTCACCTGTTGCCCATTGGCCGATCCATCTTTGCCCTTTTGCTATTAGGTTCCAAACTTCTGGATCTACATCCGTTGCTGAACTATCATCACCGTCTTGTAAGTTTATATCTCTTACAGCTTCATATAAAAATCCACCTCTTTGTACAATATCACCTGTTTGATATTTTCCTGATAAACTCCAGTCTCCTGCAAAGTCATTTGTTTTTGCAAGTATTTGCCAATTTCTTGTAGAATCTCCGCCTACAGCTTCTTTGATCACATTTCCATTTGCATCTATTGTGGACACAAATCCTGGTTGGCTATCCAAATTAGTGGCTACAGCACTATATATAAATCCGCCATAGCGGACAATATCACCTATAGAATAAACAATGCTCGAATCCCAAGTATTTTTAAAACTAGTACCTGTAAATCTTATGCTAAACTCGGTTGTAGATATTTGTGTGCCAGTTGAAGTGTGACTTGTTATGCATTCGTATATAGCACCACCAAAACTTACAAGATCGTTTTTTCTATAAATTGTTGCTGTTGCCCAAGCACCTTTCCATTCTATACCTGGATGAAACAAGTCCCAACAATTATCTGAAGGACTAGTAAAAATGTTGTCTTCTAATTTGGATCCAGCACTGTGCGCTTTAACACAACGATACACATTACCGCTATATTTTACAAGTGCGCCTTCACCATAATCTAAACCACTTACCCAATCACCTACAAAGTCTATTCCGTCAACAAAGTCTTCCCAATAGTTACTTTGCGCTCCAAAACTTGTTGCAGTATGAGGAACTGTACATAAGTGTAAAGTACCTTGATAAAATACTAATTCACCAGGTGCATAATCTTCTCCAGGTGTGTATGCTCCGCTGAAAGTTTTACCACTTACCATTACAATCCAGTATGGATCAGGTTGTGGAGGATTTGATCCAGGCAGTATTCTAGCGGCTTCATTGGCAAAGTTTGATGAACTTGTGTGTGCAGTTATACAAACATAACTTTTACCACCGTTATAAACAATATCATCTTTTTTGTATACAGTGCTTTCTTGCCATTCGCCTCGCCAGTTGTACTTAAACCTATCTAATCTAAATTCTGCCATTTTAGTATCCTATCGTTTCTGAACTGTATTTGGTCAATACTTGGTTGTCAACACCTTCACCGTAACCAGGTGTGCTTACTTTATCTGGATATTCATACGCTTCGGAAATACGCTGTACAAAAAATCCTGTTTCTTCTTCAATATAATATAACAAACTTCTGTTTTCCCATTTGAACTGCTGATATCTCAAGTTAGGATAAAGTTGCTCATGATCAACATCAATACCATCTAAAAAGTCAATACCTTCTTCAAAGTCTGGATAGTTTTCTGATGCAATACCTAGGTCGTTAACAATCACAACGTTTTGATCGCCACCTCTTAATTGATCTAGCACAACTAGAAACAATTCACCGTCTTCATTCCTACGTAGTCCGTAAAAATATCTTTTAATAAAACCTGCGGCTACTTCAGCTGGTGTAGTACCTATGTAATAACTCATTATACAATCTCCACGTAACTTATTATAACGTCAACAGCGTCATTTAAGCTACAACTTACCCACATTTGATTACTGGGTGCTAATATTAATTTTTCACCTGTTGATACAGCTCTCAAACTTGTGCCAGACGGTAGAACAGAATCTTTCAAATAATATCCTCTAACACTATCGTCACTTTGTATTTCAACATCACAATAAACAAACTTATCTGTTAGATTTGTAAAACTAATACCTAACACTGTTGCTCTTTGCGATGCTGTAGTCTCCAATACTTTTACTGGAACCTTGCCTACGTTTTTGACTACTGTATTTCTAAAAAATGTTGCCATCTATTCTTCCTTATCCAAACATAAGAGCTTGTAAAATTCCTATATCCTCTGCTTCTTGTTGGTTTACACCTGCCGCAGTGCCTGCAACACCTGTAAATTGTATGCCATCATATATTTCTACCCTTGAATCAAAAGTATTATATCTCATCATTCCGATTTCTGGTGTTGCTGGTCTTCCGCTTCCATCACCTTTTGGAATAACAAGACCATACGTACCATCAAACTTCCAATATGCATCTGCACCTGTTTTTTCAAACAATGTTACAGCGTCTGCTACTGTGTTGGTAATTGTATTATCTTTGATAGCAAAGTTATCAATAATTACACTACCAGTGCCGTTTGCTGTAAACTGTAAATCAGCATTAGTTGTTACTGTACTTATCACATTTCCATCAATCTGTATATCATCTACGGTTACTCTTGGAGCGTTCAATCTAGTAGAATCTACATCAACTATAGTGTTGTTGTTTACTACAAATCTAATCACATCGTCGTTGCCGCCTTCGGTGTTTTCTGCTGTAACTTTAGTGTTTGCATCTAAATCTTCAACACCTTTGATATTGATCCAATTTGCGCCGTTGTAGCCTTCAAATCTGTTTAGTTCACTGTTGTATCTAAGTTGTCCTGCTACTGATGTTGGTCTTTGCGCTGTAGTACCTGATGGTAGTTTTATAGCACCAGTTGAAGCAAAAATTACATTTTCACTGCCAGGAGAAAATGTCATGTCTCCTGTTGTGCTTATATCATTTACTTGGAACGTAAATCCTTCCGCTTGTACTGCTCCTGTACCTGCGGCTCTAAGTTCTAAATCGCTGTTACTATTAGTTGTTGTTATAAAATTATCATCTATTAATATATCACCAGTGCTAAAACTATTTGCAGTGATATCTCCTGTACTGTTAACATCGCTAACTGTAAATGTTCCAGCAACTGTTAGGTTACCAGTAACCTGTACATCATTGTTCGGAACAATAATTTTACCTGTTCCATTTGCTCTTAATTCTAAATCAGCATTAGAAGTTGTTGTTGTAATAAAATTATCATCTACTAGTATTTCTTCAAATTGTGCTGAGCCGCTGATGTCTAAATTTTGTGTAGCAGTTAAGTTTCCTGTGATAACTGTATTACCAGTTTGATTGTAATCACCTACATGTGTAATTGTTCCTGTTATTCCAGTGTTTGCAAGTGTAGTTGTTCCATCAACTTGTAGATTGTTTGTAACTTCTAGATTGTTATTAGGAATTAAAATTTTGCCTGTGCCATTTGCACGTAACTCAAGATCACTGTTTGAAACAGTTGTTGTGATATAGTTTGTGTTGACTTCAATATCATCAACTGCAATTTCACTTACCCACAGTTTACTCCAAATGTTTGTGCTTGTTCCTAAACTGTACGTATCTGTGGTGTCTGGCACAAGATTACTTGCTATACCAGCTACAATAGTAATGTTGTCAGTTGCTTCGTCACCTATTGTAATATTCCCACCAATTGTGACATCACCGCTAACATCTAAATTTCCTGTAATGTCAACGTTGTCTAGTAGATTAATTACACCGCTTGCGCTGTCTATATTAATTGCACCAGCTGTGCTTGAAATAGTATTACCAGAAAGTCTTAGGTTTCCTGTGTCAATTCTTTCACCATTAATAAATGTGTTTTGCCCGTTGGTTGTAAATGTTGCACCGTTTGTAAGATTGATATTTAAATCACTTGCAACAAAGTTTACAGTACCATCTGCTTGATTAACACGGAATAGATCACCAACTCTAAAATCACCTTTGTGGTCTACGGAATTATATCTTATCTTAGCGTCATTTAATTCTATAACTTCGTCTGCTTGATCAACAGTTCCTGGATCATTTGTAACTTCTTTACCATTACCTATGTATGCTAGATTTTGTCCAATAGCGTATACAATTACTCCAGCGCCATCACCTACCAGTCCTTGATTACCGTATACACTAGCAGAACCAATCATTCTTATTTCTGCACCAAAGTCCTGTAGATCTATGTTTTCAATTGAAGTTGCAGTTGCGCCAGAACCGTTTGAAATACTTTGCGGTGTTGTGTCAAATCCTACTAAATTAATGTTTCTACCATCAACAGTAATTACATCACCGTCAACACTTTCTGCTGTAACATTTACTACTGTTGAACTATCAGTGGATGTAAATGTAATAGTATTCCCTGCGGCAAATGTTCCTGATACTCCGCCTAGTCTAATTTTTGTTTTACCATCACCTTTAATACCGTCATTGCTGTCAAATGCATAAACAGATCTATTTGCAAAATAAGTAAATGAATTTAACCACTCAATTCTAGCACCGTTAGTTGCGGTTAATCCATCAACACCTGGTGTTATAAATGTCACTGAATGGAATAGCATACTTGCTTCTTTAGAATTTGCTGTAGCATATGCACCATCTACATAAGGACCTTTACCAGCATCTCCAGCATTGAATCCTCTAGGATCTTCTGCTGTTGTTGTACTACCTTGTGTAATAACTGTGATGTTTTTTATGTATGGTGAGCGTGTTGTAACTTCAAAATCTGTTGCAAAACGGAATGAATATCCATTGTCTGGAAATACTCTTGTTCCTCCATTACAGCTAAATGTTAGGTTAGAAACAAATACCTCTGTGCCTATACCTAAATCTACAGCAGGCGTAAAGAAAATAGCTAAATCACCTGTAGCTTCATTATAGTTGGTAGGTGCGGTAACAGTATAAGTAGTACCACCTGCTGTTACTGTTCCGCCGCTTACATATGTGTGTGCTTGATCAGTTGTACCAACATTTACTATTATGCCTCCAGCAAGTGAATTTGTTGTTGTAAAAAAGTTACCACCACTGTAAAAACCTGTTAGTGTTAACTCCTCAACTGTTGTTTCGCCATTTAATAATACAGCATCATTATAGCGTGTCGCAGTTGTAGGTTGTATTGTAACAGTTCTAATTCCTTGGCCTTTGAGTGTTACACCTACTGGAATCGTTAAAGGAAATGCTTCTGTGTAGACACCTGGGAATACCATAACTGTATCGCCTGATGTTGCCAAACTTAAACCTTGTGTAATTGACGCTACCGGATCTTGTGGGTGCGTTCCTGTGTGAGTGTCATCACCGTTCTCTGCAACATAAATTATGTTGCCTGCTCTAAGCGTAAGATCAACTCCACCAACAGTTAGATTTGGTGTATTAATAGTTGTAGCAACAACGTCATTAATATAACCAGTTGCCCAGTTTTTTGTTGCACTACCTAAATTGTATGTATTATTTTGATCGGGTATAATATCACTTGCAATGTCAGCATTGATAACAATGTTATCTGTATCAGCATCACCTAATGTAATATCGCCGTCTGCTGTAATGTTTCCTGTTGCATGTATATTACCTGTGACATTCATATCAGAATGTACGTCAACAGTACCTGTTCCGTTAGGACGAAGTTCTAAATTAGCATTACTATCATTTGTGCTGATAACATTGCCTTCAATATCTATCGAATCTATTCTTGCTTTGTTTTGATAAACAACATTATCGAGTGTACCTAAGTTTAGTGTACCTGAAGTAGAACTAATAGTGTTACCTGTTATGTCAATACTATTAATTTGAACATTATTATCTACTATAAGATTAGTTGTTCTGATTGTGCCGTTAACGTCTAATTCATATTGAGGGGTTGTGGTTTTTATACCGACACGCTGGTTATTAACATCTAAATATAGCAGGTCTGTCTCAAATGCCAGATCTATGCCATTACGCAATAGATTTGACTTTAAGAGCGGACCGGATATGCGACCTACAGCCATCTTCTCTCCTCAATACGGGCATCCTGTGCCTCCAACCTGTTCAGACTTATGTCTCTATCGCTGGTTGACCACGGTTTGTACCTGCAGAACAATGGTCGCTGTCACTGCATTAATAGTATTTATCGTTATTGTGAAAATGTATGGTGTTAGCCTAGTAAAAGGCTCCAGAGCTGACCTTCTTCTTCCATATATGCTTCGTCAACTCCGCCAATTTCTCCAGCGGCTGGTATCCAAGCATCTGTAGTTCCGTCGTAAACTTCGAGTATCGTAGAATCCGTATTCCATCTTATTTCACCAGCTATTCCTAATGAACCTCTTGTAGAATTGTCTCCGTAAGGAATAACAATACCTGTTGCACCTACAAATTTATGCCAACCACCAAATCCTGTTGGATTTCCTGTTCCAGATAATGCAAATGATCCTGCAAATGACGCTTTGCTTGTTCCGTCATTTAGAAATGAATTTGAACTTAATTTAATATCACCAAATACTGCTTTACCTGTTCCATCTCTTCTAAGTTCTAAATCGCTGTTAGATACACTTGTACGTATTGTGCTGTTGTCTAGATATATGTCATCTACATCTAGTCTATGTATTGTAAGGCCATTGCCGTTTATTTCGCCTACTATTTTTGTACTGTCAGTTGTGCCAATAGCACCATTTACTGTAAGCAAAATATTATTTGCAGTTGCATCAGCTGTAATACTTGTTTGTCCGTCTGCTGAAAAAATACCTCCAAAGAATACATTATCAGTTGCATATCCTTCAAAACTATTACTATCTGTGTTGAATCTTATGTTGCCTGCTGTTGCTATTCTTTCAGCAGTAGTGCCTTTTGGTAATTGTATGCTTCCTGTACTAGATACTGCAAAGTTTGCATCTGTGGTTAAGACTAAATCAGGTAATGTGCTATCTCCGTGCCTAGTTGTAAGAGTTTCATCTATCACGCCTATATTTTCAAAATAAACATGTCCAGTACCTTGCCCTCTTAATTCTAAATTTGAATTAGAGTTAGTTGTTGTAATATAATTGTTTTCAATAAAAATGTCACCTGTTGAATATGCTTCTGCTGTAACATCTTGGTTTGTGAATATGTTGCTTGTTGATGTAATAGTTCCAACTTGTAGATTATTTGTAATATCTACATCTTCTTGCAGTATAACAAGTCCTGTTCCATTTGCACGTAGACTTAAATCTCTATCTGCTGTTGTTGTGTATAAAGCATTACCTTCAAAGTCTATTTCTTCAAAGGATGCGTTTGTTGCTCCTACAAAATTTCCTGTTGCTGTTACATTACCTGTTATTGTGTTGTCACCGGTTTGTGTTCTATCTCCTACATGTGTAACAGTGCCAGTAATCCCTGTATCACTTAATGTTGTTGTTCCAACTATTGTAGTAGCATTTGTTATTTCAAAATTATTGTTAGGAATTAAAATTTTACCTGTGCCGTTTGCACGTAACTCAAGATCACTATTTGACTCTGTGGTGGTAATATAATTTGTATCAAAAAATAAATCGTCTGCTTGTATTGATCCTAAATGGGCTTTGCTCCAAGTTTTAGAAGCAGTACCTAAACTGTATAATCCGCTTACATCTGGTACTAAATTTTGGCTGAACGGTGTGTTAAAATCTATTGTATCACCAGGTTCGTTACCAAAACCTATTGCACTGCCGCCGATTGAAAAATCTCCAGTCATGCTTATATTACCAGTTACGTTTGTACTGTCTAATAAATTAATTTGTCCAGAAAAGCTATCAAAATCAATACGTCCTTGAATCGAACTTATAGTATTGTCCTTAATTAAGAATTCACCTACTCTAATTTCTTGGCCGTCAATAATTGTTGTGTTTCCGTTTGTAGTAAGCGTCAAACCGTTAAGTGAATCTACTTCTGCTTCAGTAATTGTAATTGTTGTTTCACCAGTATCTTGATTAATAAAAAACTGATCTCCGACACGATAGTTGCCTCTGTGATCAACTGTCTGATAATAGATGTTTGCACTATTTGCTTTGCTAATTTCTTGACTTTGTATTACTTGGCTTGGATCGTTTTCAACACTTTTTCCTAAACCAATATATGCCATATTGTGTTGTATAAGATAAAATAAAACACTAGAGCCATCACCTACTGCACCAAAGTTTCCGTATACATTTGCACTTCCAATTGCACGTAGTTCCGCACCGAACACAGTTGTACTTCCGTCTGAAGATAAATGTCCTGTGCTTCCATTTGTTGCATACAATCCTCTATTTGCAAAGTATGTAAATGAATTAAGCCATTCAACCCTGACTCCGTTTGTCATTGTAAGTGCATCAACACCAGGAGTAATAAATGTAACTGAATGAAACAACATGCTTGCTTCTTGGCTTGTGCTTAATACGCTTGCTCCGTCAACCAATGCACCTTTACCTGCATCGCCTTCATCAAAGCCTCTTGGATCACTTGCACTTACAACACTACCTTTTGTAATTACAGTTACGTTCTTTATGTATGGACTTCTAGACGTTACAGTTGCGTTACTAGCAAAACTAAATCCGTGTCCTGGACTGTAAAAATCTTTAATTGTTAGATTTTGTACAGTTGTTTCTCCATTCAGTAAGAAACAATTGTTTGTGTTTGTAGCAGAAGTTGGTTTAATTATTGTGTTTCTAAAATCTAATCCGGCTACTGTTACATTTGTAGGAATTTCCAAAGGAAATATTTCTTCGTACTCTCCTGGATATATGTAGATTGTTACAGGACCTTGTATACTAGCATCTGCTCTTGCAAGTGCTTGCTTTACTGTAAGCAAAGGTGCATACATATTATCGCCAACGTTGGTATCGTTACCTCCTTTGGCTACATAAAAAATATTTCCTTGTGGTACATGGAAACTTGTTGTTCCTGATGTTACACCTTGTGCTGTGACTGTTGCAGATTCAATTGTATCTATATTAAGACTATCCCATTTTTTACCTGTAGCACCTATGTTATATGTGTTTGTTTGATCAGGTATAAGATCAGTTGCTATATCTGCATTAAGCACTAAATTATCTTGATCGTCATTACCAATTGTAATATTGCCGTCGGCTGTTATATTTCCTGTTGAATGTAAATTACCAAATACTTCTAATCCATTTGTAACTTCAACAGTGCCAGTCCCATTTGTTAATAAATCTATGTTACTATTTGTATTGTAACTAGAAATAATGTTATCGTCTATATTGATATTATCTGTTTGTAATGCACTTAAAACTATAGCTTCTGATGAATTTAAGTTAATTGGGCCAACTGGAGCACTAATTGTATCTCCGTTAGGACCTAAGCCAAATTCTAAATCGCCAGTATCTAATTGATTGTTGATGCCAAATATGACACCTTTTGTAGTTCCAAGAACATGTAGATGATCTGTGCCGGTGTTACCTGCGATAGCAATTTTACCGTTTACTACATCAAAATGGATCAACGCTGTATCAGATACAGTGTTTTTAAAATTTAAATTGATATTATTTCGTAATAAATTTTCTTGTAATAAAGGTCCGGATATTCTACCTACAGCCATAACTACTCCTTGTAGTAGTATTTATTGGTTATTTGTCAAAGTTATGTAGGACAGTAATAGGTTTGCCAACATCTGGTGCTGATGTAAACTTTATATACCAGCCGTCAGCATATGGTGAATTAGGACCAGCTAAGTTACCGCTGGTACTTTGTTCAAGTGTGTAGTTGGTTGTTGATATTTGGAAAACATTCTCTACTAATACAAGAACATTTTGAGCGGCTAACGGAACTGGAAAATCTGCATCGCCACTTGCTAAAGGACCAAACACTGTTTCTGTAGCATCGCCGTTACCTAGATTTTGTTGTGTAATGCCAGGATCTTGATTTGGTTCTTTAAATCGTAATTCTCTCCACGCACCGTTTTGATACGCTTCAAATTGATCATCGTCTGTGTTGTACCTCAAATGTCCGTTTGCAGGACTGCTAGGACGTTGTGCTTCTGTACCTTTTGGCACAAGCACTACATTTGTGCTGTCCATAATAACTTGATCGTTAATATCGTACTTCACACCTTTTCCGTATATATTACGTAAGTTTGTATTTTGAGCTTTTAATAATCTCATAATTATACTTCCAAATAACTTACAACGGCTGCCAAGTTTCCGTTTACATCTCCAACGAAAGAAAGTTTATCTCCTGCATCTAAAACAATCCTTTCAGAATCAAAAGTAAAAGTTTCTCCTGCAGGTAAACTTAGTTGTCTTACAACACAGTTTAATGCTGTAGATAGAGCTTCACCGCTTGGTAGTAAATGCATATCAAATAATGCAGTTTCAGCTTCTGGACTTGCACCGTTTGGATCATATGTGTTACAAACCATTATGTTTGTTATTGCATATGTTTTTCCTGCGGGTACTGTTATAATATCTTGTTGTGCCCCTGTGCTTATTGTTAATGTTTCTATAGCCATATCTTTTCCTTAAAATAACATGCTATAAACTAGCGATCTGTTATTGCTTATTATTTCGTCATTTGTGCTACTACTATTTACAAAAAATAGCCCACTTCCGCCAACACCCTGAGATTTGGCATAAATGATAGTTCCGTCTGATGGTGCAGATGGATCTGTTTGTGCATCATCTGCATGAGGAGTAGCTCTTATTAGTAAGTTATCGTTTATTTCAACATGACCCGATGCTGGTGATTCTAAAATCAAATTGTCATTTGTGTTTATTGCTTGAATCTTGTTATCTTGAATTTGAATTTGGTCAAGTTGTAACCTATTTTGATAGATGTTAGCAATTACAGTTCCGTCAACTGTAACTTCAACCACGCTTTCATTTCCAGTAGTGTCAATGTCTCTTGTTCTTACTTTAGTATCACCGTCTTCAATACCTGGCTGTAAAATATTTGATGCACTAAATGCTACATAATCTACAAGAGCTTTTGCATTTACAAGACCATCATTTTGTAATGTAGGGCCGCCACCCGGATCTGTAATAATAAAGTCATTCTGTATTGCATCAAATGTATAATTAAATAAATTTCTTTCATAATTAACAGTGCCTGCAACATTCACAACACTTGCTGGTGTCGTAATATAAAGTGTGCTTTCAGCATTGATACTATTTGTTGTAATTGGCATAATGTCGCCATTTACATCTTGGAATCTAAATGCTCCTGTACCACTACTGCCACCTGTAATAAATGCTGTTTGTTCATTAAAAACTAAACGTGCGGCAGGTAAACTTCCTCTATCTATTTCTATACCAGAAATGTATCCTAAAGATGCGCTTACTCCTGCTCCTGCTTCGCCTTCATTTAAAGTAATAATATTATCAGCAATAGTAGTATCTGTAGATTCTACAGTTGTAGTTGTTCCTCTAACTTCTAGATTTCCATTTATTACTGTAGTTCCTCGTATAGAACTTGCACCTGCTGTTGTATCAAGTGTAATTGTTCCTGTAGCACCATTTGCAACTACAATTTTATAATTTCCGTCTGTTACTTTTACTATTTTTGACATATAAAAATTCCTAATTATAGGGGGACTAGCCCCCTATATTTTAGATAGCTGTTAGTACTAACACGTTTGCAGTTGAGTCGTCAGTTACTGACCATGTATAACGATTGTTATCAAAGTCAAACATTGTACGATTGTGTACCTTACGAATGTTTTTACCGTCGCCGCCTGTTGTAAATCCTTGTAGGATCATTTCGTTGTCGCCAAGTGCTCCAAACGCTTTATCTACTAGTGTACAAACACCAGAGTTTCCAGATGTACCATCTGGGTCATCGTGACAATTAAATTTTGTCTCTGAACGTTGTGACAGTATACATCCATTTGCTACTGCTGAGTTAGATCCAACCTTACACATTACTGTAAGATTGTTACCTTCTGTGCCTACTGCACCTTCGGTAGCACCAAAGTGTCTTTTATTAAGTGGTCTTCCCATTTGTTTTCTCCTTTTTAGAAGTCCGATGCGGGTTCTATCCGCTACGCTGTGGGTACAGCATAAGTCCGCCTTGCGGCACACTATCTGACGTATGTATTTATCAAAAGAGAAAAAAGGCTCTACCAAGTTAATGATAGAGCCTCAAATAAATATGATAGGTAGGACTTAATGATCACCTACAAATGCCAGTACAGATCATGTCTGTGTTACTAGCATAGCCCAGCATCGGATAGTTACTTCCAAATCTACATCTCTGTGTCTCCACAGTCATGCAATGCTACTACAGCTACTAGCCAAGTTACGCCTCTGTAAACGCCGTTCCTTGCACTATCTAACTAAAGGATATCTCCTAAGTTATGTTTTTAATATAACATATAAAAAATAAAAGTCAACCTTTTTTTAATAAAAAGTTAATCTTTTTTTCACGATGCTGTTTGATTAGTTTTTGAAAGCACCAAAACGTGAATCTATCCATAACACTTCTCCTAGTTAAAGGTTTAAAGTGCGTTCCTTCGCTTATGCTACTTCCGTCCCGTAGGATGAACGTACAAATATTTAGTCAAAAAAATAGGCCCCGTAGGGCCTATTTTAATTAGTGTAAAGCTAAACTTAGCTGAAGCTTACGTTACCGTTTGTGATAGCAACGTTAGCTAGATAGTCAGCCGCGTTACCTAGTGACGAAGCTGTGTTTGATAGCTCAACATATCCGTAACGAGTCATAAATGATACGACTGGTTCGAATGATGTTGGATCTAGTACAACACCGCTTGACATTAGTGGGATGTATGGGCAATAGAACGCTGCCGCGTCTGATTCGCTTGATCCCTTGTAACCAACAATTACGTTTGCGCCGTCGCCAGCATATGTGTTTACGTACACTTTCATTGCATTGTTCAATGTACCAACCATTTTAGTGTTAGTTGGAGCTTCGAACGAACCTTCTGTTGTACGTGCAAATGCTGATGTTGTAGCAGACTGTAGAATTGTTAGCGCAAGTGGGCTAACAACTGCCCAGTTACCAGCGCCTCTACGTGTACGCTGAGCGATTAGGTTAGCCGCTCTGTTGATTTGAACTGCTAATGCCGCATGTTCGTCACCAACGAAAGTTGCTGTACCAGATACCGCTGCCTGGTCATATGTTTCTACTGCTGTACCAGCAAGTGTATTTAGAGATGCTAGGACCTCTTGGTCGATCTCAGCAGTAATCTCTTGAGCCAAAGCGGCCATGATTTCTGCTTCTACATCGATACCATGCTGTGACTGTGCGTCCTGAGCTGACTCAAAAGTCCAACGTGCTGATAGCTTACGTGATTTAGCTTCAACAGTTTGCTTTAGAATCTGGATGCTTAGTCTGTTACCTGCTGAACCTTCACGAGCGGCAGTTGCTTCTGCTGTTCCGCCTGTTGCACCTGAATATGCTTCAGCAATTTTGAATGGTGAAAGTGCTTCTTCACCTGCTACTGCACCGCTGGCGCCTGAGCCAACTGTATCTGAGTAGCGTACTCTTAGTGTGTGGATTTGACCCACTGGACCTGTCATCGGTTGTACACCAACTAGCTCGTTTGCTATAACTGTTGGCATTACACGTCTGATAACGGGTAGGATAACACGATTAAGTGTTGCGACATTACCGGCAGATGTTGCGCCTGCTGTTGCAGTCTCTGACAAATACTTGCGAGTATTTTCAAGAGTAGCTGCCATTACAGATTTCTTTGTGCCTTGTAGGCCTTCAAGAAGTGCGCTTTTTGTATCTTGCCAGCGACTTTCTAGTAGTTCTGACATAATTATCTCCTTAATTTAAACCAGCAAGACGTCTAATGTCAATGACATTATCATCTGCTTTTGAACTAACGTTAGTTTTTTCTCGGTTGCCTGTTACTTCTGTGCCTTCTGTAATTACTGCCTTCTGCTTCGCTGGAGTTTTACCGTCGATAACTGCCGGTAGGTACTTATCAAACGCAGACTGTAGTCTGTCCGTTTGTACTGATTCCAGTAAATCTGTCATGATATCTCTTTGACCCTTGTTTAAAGGATCAATTAGTGATTCAATTTTTTGTTTGCGTTCAGCGATCTGTGCCATACGCTTGACTTCAGTATCTTTAGCTTCTGCTAAGTTCTTTGCTTTTACAGCAAATGCTTTTGCTTCTGCTAGTTGTTTGTCTTTTGCCGCTACAACCTTAATAAGTTTTGCAGTCTCTGACTTTTCATTCAGATGACTTGTTGCATACTCGGCTGCAAACGCTTCAAACATCTTACGACCAAAATCATTTTTACGTGCTTCTTCAATATCTTCTTTCAATCCTTTAATTTCACCTTTGAGTGTGTTTTCAACGATTGTAGATACTTTATCGGCACTTTTCGCAATGAAGCTTTGTTTAACTTCTGCAAATTTATTTTTAGCTTCTTTAATAAGTTTTACCTTAGTTTCAGCTAAATCTTTTTTGTCTTCGTGGAACTCTGCAATTTCTTTTGCAAGTGCATCTACAATGAAGTTCTCAAGCATTGAAAATTTATTAGCCATTGCTTTTTGATCTTCATGTAGTTCAGAAACTTCTTTCTTTAGAGATTCCATTACAAAACCTTTAAGTAGGTTGGCATTTTCACGCTGTGCTACTGCATATTTTGCTTTGGCTTCTGCTAGTTGCTTACGGTCATCCGCAAACTCTGCAATTTCTGACTCCAAACGCTCTGAAACCATAGCATCAATAGCTTCTACCATAGTAGATTTATCATGCTCATATTTCTTAGCAAATTCTTCGCGAAGTTCAGCAGTCACAGACTGCTTGTTCTCTTTGATCTTTGCTTCCCAAGCGTTTTCGATTTCGGCACGTACTTCTTCTGAAACTACATCATTTTCAAAAAGTGTTTTTAGTGCGTCCAACATATTGTTCTCCTTCTATTGGAGTCTCGTGATTATATTAATCAGAGATTCTTTTAAGTACTTTTGTGCCTTTGTGTCATTTCTTGTTGCCTGTGCTAATTCGTAAGCCTTGTACCCTCCGCGGGCGTTCATTAAGTGTTCGTATATTGGCGTAGGGTACGCTCCTGGAGCACTTGGTTGTGCAACAACGTCCACTGTAATAATTTCAAAATCAGAGACAGTATTACTACCGTCTTCTGAAACATTTCCACTACCTCTAGATGAGACACCTAGTTTCACACCGCTTTCTAGCATAGTGCGAACTAGGTTTCCCATTGGTGTTGGTAGAATTTTTAGTTTACCATAACCGTTTGCGCCATCCATCCAAGTTTCTTGAATCATATGACTTACACGGTCTAAGTTAATGTTAAGTCCT
>Ga0213860_10000145_pt1 | contig 27804 bp, 34 predicted proteins | sample PICome_3_FD_160118 | JGI IMG/M metagenome (GOLD analysis project Ga0213860, IMG submission 160118) | Coastal seawater microbial communities near Pivers Island, North Carolina, United States - PICO550 | ecosystem: Environmental > Aquatic > Marine > Coastal | place: USA: North Carolina...
TAGTAGCTTTGTCCATGTTGACATCCGCGACCTTGACGGTAATGAGTCTCCTGTAATGTGGACGTACTAGCTTGACTGATTTAAAGGTTGAGTTACTGCCGTGGCAACAAGAGGTCTACAACGATCCTACACGGTTTAAGGTTATTGCCGCAGGTAGACGTACAGGTAAGAGTAGGTTAGCTGCTTGGTCACTGATACTGAACTGCTTGTCAGCTAAGAAAGGTCAGGTGTTCTACGTTGCCCCTACACAGGGACAGGCTAGGGACATCATGTGGCAGATGCTACTGGAGCTAGGGCATAGTGTCATAGCCTCTAGCCATGTCAACAACCTACAGATTAAGTTTATCAACGGTGCGTTGCTGACGCTAAAGGGTGCTGATAGACCAGAGACTATGCGTGGTGTTAGTCTAAAGTTCTTGGTTATGGATGAGTACGCTGACATGAAGCCAGAGGTGTGGGAGCAAATCCTACGCCCTGCTCTTGCGGATCAGAAGGGTGATGCGATGTTCATTGGTACGCCAATGGGACGTAATCACTTCTACGAACTATATACATACGCTTGTGTATCTGAAGACCCTACATTCAAAGGTTATCACTACACGAGCTTTGACAACCCGTTGCTAGACCCGAAAGAGATTGAAGCTGCTGAAAAGAGTATGTCAGCCTTCTCCTTCCGACAGGAGTTCATGGCAAGTTTTGAGGCTCATGGTAGTGAACTCTTTAAAGAAGAGGATGTTAAGTTTTGTGAGGAAGAGCCTGTTGACGGTGATTATTATATCGCTGTCGATTTGGCAGGATTTGCAGACGTACAGAAAGTCACAACCAAAACAAAGAGGCTTGACCAAACAAGCATTGCGGTTGTTAAATGTGGTACTACTGGTTGGTGGGTTAGCAATATCATCCACGGGCGGTGGGGCGTTGAAGAGACAGCTAGACGTATCTTCCAAGCGGTACGAGATTATCAGCCTGTTGCCGTCGGCATTGAGAAAGGAGCGTTAAAGAACGCTGTGTACCCTTACCTCAACGATGAGATGAAGAAGAACCAACGATTCTTCCGTATAGAGGAACTCACCCACGGTAACAAGAAGAAGACAGATAGAATCGTGTGGGCGTTACAAGGACGCTTTGAACACGGTAACATAACATTAAACAAGGGTAAGTGGAATACTCAGTTCCTAGACGAGTTGTTTCAGTTTCCTAATCCACTAGTTCACGATGACTTGATAGACTCACTAGCATACATAGATCAGTTAGCCAAAGTTAGTTATGCTTATGACTACGAGGAAGAGGACTACGAATTTTTAGATAAATACGCAGGGTATTAACTATGGAACTAGAAGGCGCAGATAACTTTACTCTGGAGCAAGACCTAGAAGGTTGGGTCGTAGAGAAGTGTGACAGTTGGCGTGATCATTACGAAGCTAACTACTCACAACGATTTGATGAATACTACCGCCTATGGCGTGGTCAGTGGTCAGCACAAGATCAGACCCGTCAGTCAGAGCGATCTAAGATTATATCTCCTGCACTACAACAAGCCGTAGAGTCCTCTGTTGCTGAACTAGAAGAAGCTACCTTTGGCCGTGGCAAGTGGTTTGACATTAAAGATGATGTCAGAGATCAGAACCCTGCCGACATTGCAGCCCTACGTAACTACCTAGAGGAAGACTTTGCTAAGAACAAGGTGCGGAAAAGTGTTGCAGAGTGCCTAATTAATGCGGCAGTTTTTGGTACAGGTATTGCGGAAGTTGTATTAGAAGAAGAAAAAGAAATGGCTCCCGCTACACAGCCTGTCATGGGTGGTGAGCTACAGGCGGTAGGTGTCAGCATTAAAGACCGTACTTGTGTTAAGCTGCGCCCTGTCATGCCACAGAACTTCCTGATTGACCCAGTAGCTACGGACATCAACTCTGCACTAGGCTGTGCTGTAGATGAGTTTGTATCTAGCCACTTGGTTGAACAGCTACAGGAAAGCGGTGTATACCGTGACGTACCTCTGTCAATAGCCTCTAGCGACTTTAACCTAGAGCCTGACCAAGACCTCACTACCTTTGCAGAGGATAAGGTTAGACTGACCAAGTACTACGGCTTAGTCCCTACGCACCTGCTTAAGGCTGCTATGGAAGACCCTGAAGCAGTAGATGAAGAGGTTGTAGAGTTTAGCGAGGAAGAGGAAGAAAGCTACTACACTGAGGCAATGGTTGTTATTGCTAACGGTGGTATTCTGCTCAAGGCTGAGAAGAACCCTTACATGATGCAGGATCGTCCTATTGTCGCATTCCCTTGGGATGTCGTTCCTAGCCGCTTCTGGGGCAGAGGAGTATGTGAGAAAGGATACAACAGCCAAAAGGCGTTAGACGCAGAACTACGCGCTAGAATTGATGCTCTTGCTCTGACCATACACCCAATGATGGCTATGGACGCATCACGTATGCCTAGAGGTGCAAAACCTAGCATACAGCCAGGGAAAACTATTTTAACCAACGGCAACCCTGCTGAAGTTCTACAGCCGTTTAACTTTGGTAACGTAAGCCAGATTACCTTTGCACAAGCACAGTCTCTACAGACTATGGTGCAGACTGCCACAGGTGCTATTGACTCAGCAGGTATCGCAGGGTCTATCAACGGTGAAGCTACAGCAGCAGGTGTCTCTATGTCGCTAGGCGCTATCATCAAGCGTCACAAGCGTACACTGATTAACTTCCAAGACTCCTTCCTGATTCCGTTTGTACAGAAGGCGGCATGGCGTTACATGCAGTTTGAGCCTGAGCTATACCCAGTAGCTGACTACAAGTTTAACACCTCTAGCTCACTAGGCATTATTGCCCGTGAGTATGAAGTAACACAGCTTGTGCAGTTGCTACAAACCATGTCACCAGATACACCTATGTATCCTAAGTTGGTCATGTCCATCATTGACAACATGAATCTGTCTAACCGTGAAGAACTAATCGCTACACTTGAGCAAGCCAATCAGCCTAACCCAGAAGCACAGCAACTGGCACAGGCGACACAACAAGCTCAGATTGCATTTCAACAGTCACAGACTAATGCACTCAACGGACAGGCGCAAGAGTCACAAGCTAGAGCGCAGAAGTTGGCTGTCGAAGCACAGGCTATACCACAGGAGCTTGAGATTGACCGTATCAAAGCGGCCACTACTAACCTCAAAGCAGGTGACGCAGATGACAAAGAGTTTGAGAAGCGTCTAAAGATTTCAGAGCAGTTACTGAAAGAAAGAGAAGTAGCAGTAAAGGAGGGTAATGTTGCTAATCAGGCAACTCCTCAACCAACACAAGGACTACAGTAATGGTAAGCACAAGAGATTTAGAAAACGTAGTAGCTCAAGTAAATGTAAAGTTTGAGGAACTGTTTAATAAGATTGTACAGCTTGAGAAACAAATAGCTGAGAATACAGGAGCAAAGAATGCCAGTAAAAAAAGATCCAAGACTAGCTAGAGCAGGTGTAAGTGGTTATAACAAACCAAAGCGTACCCCTAACCATCCGAAGAAAAGCCATGTTGTTGTGGCGAAGGAAGGTGACAAAATCAAGACGATTAGGTTTGGAGAACAGGGGGCAAGCACAGCAGGTAAGCCTAAGGCGGGTGAATCTGCTCGTATGAAGGCAAAACGTGCTAGTTTCAAAGCTCGACACGCAAAGAACATAGCTAAAGGTAAAATGTCTGCGGCATATTGGGCAGATAAAACTAAGTGGTAATCATAGGAGGCTATTATGCCATACGGTAAAGGTACATACGGTAGTAAAGTAGGCAGACCACCGGCAAAGAAGAAAGCAAAACCTAAGAAGAAGCCTGTTAAACGATGAAAGGTCAGACCCACGGTGGTAAAGGTAGCGCCCAGAGAAAGACAGACCAGAAGAAGTTTGCAAGCAACTGGGACGCTATATACAACAAAACTGCACAGAAGTCAAGTAAAAATAAGAAATAATGCTTGACTTTCTTATGCTTTTATGTTATAATAACAGGGTACACTAACATTAACTCAGCTGTCCTAATAGGAGAAACAGTATGATAGACCCTAAGCTAGAACTATATTACCGCAACATGAAAGATATGTTTCGTTCAGAAGGTTGGAAACAACTGTTAGAAGACCTGAACTCTAATGCGGTAATGATTAACTCAGTAGAATTAACTAAAGATGTGGAAGACCTGCACTTTCGTAAAGGCCAACTTTCAATCGTAGCTAATCTACTTAATCTTGAAGCACAGCTTGATACGGCTGAACAGCAACAAATAGAAGACGCACAACAAGAAGCTACAGAGTAATGCGTATTCTGGTTGACTTTAAGTGTGATGACGGTCACATCAACGAAAGACTAGTTGATTCTGAATGTACTCACATACCGTGTTTAGACTGTGACAAGATAGCACAAAGAATTGTAAGTCCTGTGCGTTCCAAGTTAGACCCTCTGTCTGGTGATTTTTTAGGTGCAACTAGACAGTGGGAGAGGAATAGAGCGCAGAAGCTACAACAAGAGCGTAAGGCCAACTCCTAACCGAATCCTTACATAATACACCTCCATAATGAGAAATCACGGAGTTTAATAATGGCAACACTAATAGACGAGCGTCCAGAAGAAGAACTAGACAACAATGAAGAAGTAGTAGAGCAAGTAACTGAGGAACCTCAAGTAGAGGCAACTCCTCAAGAAGAAGAAATCCCTGACAAGTACAAAGGAAAGTCAACTGCTGAGATTGTACGGATGCACCAGGAGGCTGAGAAGTTATTAGGCCGCCAGAGCAGCGAAGTAGGGGAACTACGGAAAGTTGTTGACGACTACATACAGACACAACTCGACACGACAACACAAGCACCACAAGAAGCTGAAGAAGATATAGACTTTTTCTCTGATCCCGACAAGGCTGTCGAAAGAGCGATTAAGAATCATCCTTCAATCAAAGCTGCTGAAGCACAAACACAGCAGTACAAGCAACAGACAGCGCAGTCTCAATTGCTACAACGTCATCCTGACATGCAAGAGATTCTGCAAGATGGTAAGTTTGTTGATTGGATTAAAGGATCAAAGATTCGTACTCAACTCTTTGCACAAGCGGATACGCAGTATGACTATGAAGCCGCTGATGAACTTTTCAGTTTATGGAAGGAACGTCAACAAGCTGTTGGTCAAACTGTAGCACAAGAGAAAGCAAGCAGGAAGCAAGCTGTTAAGACTGCCTCAACAGGCGGTGCAAAGGGAAGTGGTGAAACAGCAACGCGAAAGGTTTATAGACGCTCAGACATTATTAAACTAATGCAGGATGATCCTGAAAGGTATTTGTCTTTGTCTGATGAAATCATGCAAGCATATGCTGAAGGGAGAGTCCGAAACTAATTTCATTATAGGACTTTTATTATGACTGATTCAACTTATCCCGCAATGGGCGGAGCAGTAGACAACACATCTGCTGCTAAATTTATTCCAGAAATCTGGAGTGACGAAGTAATTGCTGCATACAAGAGCAATCTTGTTCTAGCTAACCTCGTTAAAAAAATGAGCATGACTGGTAAGAAAGGCGACACCATCCATGTTCCTAAGCCAACTCGTGGTGCGGCTCACGCCAAAGCCGAAGGTGTTGCAGTTACTATTCAGAACGCTGTTGAGTCTGAAGTACTGATTAACATCAACAAGCACTTTGAGTTTTCACGTTTGATTGAAGACATCACCGAAGTACAGGCTCTCGCTTCTTTGCGTCAGTTCTACACTGGTGACGCAGGTTACGGCCTAGCCAAGCAAGTAGACGATGATCTGTTTACTCTTGGTAAGTCTTTCGGTAACGGTGACGGTTCTTCTTGGGTACACAACGCTGCATTCCAGATCACTTCTGGTGGCGCTTTGGAAGCCTACGATGCTGACGGCACTGCTGACGTTAATGCCTTCACTGACGGTGCGTTCCGCGCATTGATTCAGAAGATGGATGACGCAGACGTTCCTATGGACGGACGTAGCTTTATCGTTCCTCCTTCACTGCGTAACGCTATCATGGGTATTGATCGCTACACTTCTACTGACTTTGTTAATGGCAAAGGCGTAGAGACTGGCAAGATTGGTAACCTCTATGGCGTAGATGTATTCGTTTCTACTAACGTACCTACTATTGAATCTGGTGTACGTGGCGCACAGCTAATCCACAAGGACACCAATGTTCTTGCAGAGCAGCAAGGCGTTCGTTCTCAGACTCAGTACAAGCAAGAGTTCTTGGGTACTCTCTACACTGCTGATACGCTTTACGGTTGTCAAGTAATGCGTCCTGAAGCAGGATTCGTATTGGCTGTTCAGTAAGCTGATGCAACTAAGGGGATTCTACGGAGTCCCCTTTCCCTTTTCCCTTTGTTTGTTTTCGTAGGAGTTATTAATGGCTATATTTAGAGGTGACGGTGGTGCAGGTGATTCCAATACGGATGCCACGCTATTAGCCGTTACAGAACAAGCTGTCATAGCTACTACGAAAGCAAGCGATGCAGCGGCCAGTGCTGTTGAAGCGGCTAACTCTGCAACCACAGCATCTACCAAGGCAACTCAGGCAGCTACATCTGCAACTGATGCGGCCAACAGTGCTTCAGGTGTTGCAGGGTATGCCACTGCCGCAAGTAACTCAGCGACTGCCGCAGCTACTTCAGAGACTAATGCGGCCACTAGTGCCACAGCGTCCGCTACAAGTGCTACAGCAGCCAGTGCCTCTCAGACAGCCGCAGGAGCCTCTGAGACAGCTTCCGCTGCTAGTGCTACCACTGCTACCACTAAAGCCGCAGAAGCCGCTACAAGCGCAACCAGTGCGTCTAACAGCGCATCTACGGCTACGACTAAGGCATCAGAGGCTGCTACTAGCGCATCTAACGCTTCCACCTCTGAGAGCAATGCGGCTACGTCAGGATCTAATGCGGCAACATCAGCTACGAATGCTAGTGACTCCGCTACAGCATCAGCAGGTTCAGCAAGCGGTGCAGCTACTTCCGCTACTAACGCAAGCAACAGTGCTACAGCGGCTAGTACATCAGAAACTAATGCCGCTAGTTCAGCTACAGCAGCATCTACGTCAGCTACTAACTCTGCTAACAGTGCTACTGCGTCAGCGACTAGTGCGGCAACGGCAACAACTAAGGCAAGTGAAGCAAGCACCAGTGCCACAGCAGCCGCCTCTAGCGCATCTACAGCGTCTACCCAGGCAAGCAATGCAGCCACTAGTGCTACAGCGGCATCCACTGCTCAGACCAATGCAGAGACAGCAGAGACTAACGCAGAGACTGCTGAGACTAATGCGGCAGCTAGTGCAACAGCAGCGGCTAGCAGTGCTACGTCAGCGGCTACTAGTGCATCCAATGCCGCTAGTACATTAGCATCAGCGGCACTGAAGGCTAACAACCTGTCTGACTTAGCTAGTGCAAGTACAGCTAGGACTAACTTAGGCTTAGGCACTGCGGCAACTACAGCGTCTACTGACTACCTAGCCTCTACAGGCGGTACAGTGACAGGGACTGTGGAGCTTGTTAGTACAGACACTAGCTCCTCTGCTGCTCCTATTCTATGCCTGTATCGCAACAGTGCATCTCCTGACGATGGTGACTACTTAGGTCAGATTAAGTTCCAAGGAGAGAGCGACACAGGTGTAACAAGGCTATTTGCTAAGATTACTGCCAAGACTTCAGATGTCACTAACGGGTCAGAAGATGGCTTGATAGAGACAGCAGTGAAGCAAAACGGCTCTAATGTTATTGTTTCTCGTCAGACAAGTTCAGCTTTAAAACTTATTAATGGTTGTGCTATAGAAGTAGATGGAACAGTGACAGCGACAGGCGGTACATCTACTAACTGGAATACAGCCTACGGTTGGGGCAATCATGCTTCAGCAGGTTATTTAACATCTTCATCAACTTTAAATGCAGACAACGTGACTACTGGTACGCTTGATGGCGGCACATACTAAAGGTATATAAACATGGCAACAAAAATTGTAACAAAGAATAGTTCAACTGCTTCTGCCGTCCCTACAGCAAGTGATCTTGTACAGGGTGAACTGGCGGTCAATGTAGCTGACAAACGATTATTTACTGAGGACAACGGTGGTAGCATTATTGAGCTTGGTACTAACCCTAGCACCATAGACATCAACGCAGGTTCTATTGACGGCACAGCCATTGGCGCATCCTCTGCATCCACAGGCGCGTTTACTACGCTGACTGCTAGTGGTGCATTCACAAGTGTTGGTATTGATGACAATGCAACAAGCACTGCAATCACTATTGATTCTTCAGAGAATGTGGGCATAGGGACTTCAGCCATCATGCAGGACTTTGGTGGCGGCAGGACAACGCTTGCACTCAAAGGCACAGGTAGTGCTGATTACTCGACACTACAGCTAGGTAACTACGGCACTTCGTCCAACGGCCAGATTCACGGCCTCATAAACTTCTATGACGGCACAACATCTGTATCAAGAATACAGAGCGTTAGGGCTTCAAATACCTCTGATGCTCATCTTGCGTTTTACACTGCGCCTTCCTCTGGTGGAATTACAGAGCGTATGCGCATCGACTCCTCTGGCAAAGTAGGCATAGGGACTACATCGCCTTCTACGGAATTGCACGTTGATGGCTCAATAACTTATGACGGTAGATTAAGACCTCACTCAACAGCATCAGATGGCTCTGCGGCTGTTCCCGCTATAGTAGTGGGTTACGATTACGACACTGGGTTTTTTCACCCCGCTTCTAACACTATTGGCTTTACAACTGGCGGCTCAGAACGCATGCGTATCGACGCCTCTGGCAACCTGTTGGTGGGCCAAACTTCCGCTAACAACACTGTTAATGGTGTTCGTTTAAGTGGAAGCGGAACATCGTGGTTTACAGCAACTAGCGATTACCCAATGGGATTAAACCGTCAAACCTCAGATGGGCCAATTTTATGGCTAGGTAAAGACGGCTCATTAACCGGCTCAATAGGCACAGTATCAGGCGACATACGCATTGGTGGCCTTGATGACAACCACGCATCATTAAGATTTGCCGCATCATCTAAGGCTGTACTGCCTGTTAAAAACAGTGACGGTGGCCTGAGCGACAACACTACTGACTTGGGTGCTTCATCTGCCCGCTTCCAAGACATCTACGCCACCAACGACACTATCCAGACATCTGACCGCAACGAGAAGCAAGACATTGAAGAACTCTCTGAAGCAGAGCAACGTGTCGCTGTAGCCGCTAAAGGCTTACTGCGTAAGTTCCGTTGGAAGGACTCAGTAGCTAAGAAGGGTGATGACGCTCGTATCCACTTTGGAATCATTGCACAAGACCTACAGGCCGCCTTTGAAGCTGAAGGCTTAGATGCAGGTGACTACGCAATGTTCATCAGCACTACGTGGACTGACGAAGAAACTAACGAAGAAAAGACTAGGATGGGCGTTCGCTACAGTGAGCTACTCGCCTTCATCATCTCAGCAATTTAATTAGAGGAATAAAACAATGGCAGTAACTTGGACAATCTCAACCTTAGAACGCAACACTGATGACGGTGTTGTTGTAGCACACTGGCGTGCCTCAGACGCTGATGGCGACTACTCAGGTAGCTCATACGGCACTTGCGGCTTTACCCCTGACAGCACTGCTGATGGCTATGTAGCCTATGACAGCCTAACAGAAGAAACTGTAATAGGATGGGTAAAGGCTGACGTAGACGCTGACGCTATTGAGGCAAGCATTGCGGCACAGATTGCAGACAGCAAGGCTCCCGCAATTACTGTTGGAGTGCCTTGGTAATGATTGATCCCGTCACGGCCATCAGCATAGCCACTAACGCCTTTGGCACGATTAAGCGTATGGTAGCTGCGGGTCGTGATGTGGAGGATACATTATCACAGATAGGACGTTGGTACGGAGCAGTAAGTGATTTAAATGAATGTCAACGAAGAGCAGAAAACCCGCCCTTGTTTAAGAAGATTGTTGCGTCACAGTCTGTTGAGCAAGAGGCAATGCAGGTATATGCTCACCAAAAGAAGATACAGCAACAAGAGAAAGAACTCAGGGAACTCCTGATGTATTCCTATGGGCCAAACGGCTACAAAGAGTTAGTAGAGTTACGTAGGAAGATTAAGGAGCAACGAGAAAAGACTATATACGCACAAGAGCGTAGACGTAAAGCAGTATTCTGGAACACAATACAAGCCGCAGGTATCCTGGTATTAGCCTCTGGTGTTTACTTAACAATCTCTTGGATCATAGGACAAGGAAATGGATGAACAAACGAAAGACATGTTGGATGTTACTGCAATATCTACGGCTATATTATCGCTAGCATCTTGGCTACCGCCTGTAGCATCACTGCTGACAATCATCTGGCTAGGTATTCGCATCTATGAGTCTGACACTGTACAGAAACTTGTGCATGGTGAGACAAAAGAACTTGACAAACAAGACTAAATAGTGTATAATATATGAGTATTTTAAATAGTTTAATAGGGCCAGTGACAGGTCTTTTAGATAAATTCATAGAAGATAAAGATAAGAAAAACCAAATAGCCTATGAACTATCTACTATGGCTGAAAAACATGCTCAAGAATTAGCCAAAGGGCAGATAGAGGTCAACAAGGCTGAAGCGGCACACAAGAGTTTATTTGTCGCGGGATGGCGTCCTGCTATTGGTTGGGTATGTGTCTTAGGTATGGCAGGGAACTTCATCACTATACCAATCACTAACATGATCTTAGAACTAATGGGTTCAAGCGTTACAGTCCCACTAATCCCTACAGCAGAAATGATGCCTATACTGATGGGCATGTTAGGCTTAGGTGCTATGCGTACAGTAGAGAAGACTAAGAACGTACAGAGAGAACGATAATGGCTTTACGGGGAAGAAGTAATATACTCAGAAAAGGAAGAGGCTTTACTGCTCCTGTTCCTACTGTACAGCCTGTAAAAGAAGAGGTTGTTTCTTTAGCGAGTCCTTTTGATTTTAATGCTACTCCTTTTGCGTCTACTGTTACTTCACCTGTTATTAGTGAACCAGAGCCTATTAAAGTTATGGGTTCTAGGACTGAACCTACAACAACACCTAAATTAACTGAGTCTACTATGTATGGTACTCAGCATAAATTCCAACCTAAAACTCCAGAGTTGCTTCAATATGAAGCTAATTTAAAAGACCCAGAATACTTAAATAAATTAAAAGAAGGACTAAGTAATCTTCCTGAGATTGGCCCTATAGGTTCAGGAATAACACCAGAGTTTTTAGAAACTATTGAACCTAAAATGCAAGACATGCAGCTTGAAACTTTAGGTCTTACAAGAGAAGAAGTAAATCCTGATGTGTTTAAAGATACAGAATCTTTTGTTGAGTTTAAAGAAAAAGCTACAGAAGAAATGCAGGACATGCAGCTAGGTAATTTACAAACATTAGCGTCTGAAGATCCCACACAGTTTAGCACAGTCTGGCCTACGCTTGACATACAAGATCAGATTCGTTATGTAGATGAACTAAATCTTGACAAAGATGACCGTTTAAACACAATGGCTCAATCTTTACAATCACATGCTAATAATTATATGTATCAAGAAGATCCTATACATTATTATGTAGTAGATGAAGGAAAGGTGTGGCAAACTAGCATGGATTCAGAAGGGACTTTACGCTTTTTTAGAGAAGCAGACATCCCCGGCCAAGAAGCAGGCAAGCCCCGCTCTACTGGTAGTATGTTAGAGTTTGCTTTAAACAACCCTGTAACTCAAATAGCAGGTATAGTTAATCCTGCTGTTGCGTTAGCAACCACAGGAGCTAAGTTAGCTTCAGGTGTAGACGTATCTCCTGTTGAGTTAGCAAGCAGTTTAATGACTGGCTTAAACATGACAGGAGTAGTTAAACCTCCAGTACCTAATGTAGCGGGAGATAAAGGCACTGGCTTGTTTGGTACTACTTACGGACAAACACAGACTGCATTAAACGTAGCAGCCGCAGGAGATGCCAAAGGTGCTGCTCTTGCTTTGGTTGGTAACGATCTTATTAAAGGTGGTTTAGATAAAGTAGGGCTAGACCAAGCAACTATTGAACGCGCAGGTATTCAGTACGATGACTTTGAGGCAGGTGTAGGTAAAACTGTACAAAAGCTAGCAGCAGGTGAGGAGCTAGATGAGGCTCTTGCTCATGGCTTAGGTAAGTATATTAGAGAAGGCGGTACGCTAGGTTCTATTGACTTACCTGAGACTAACATAGACTTAGGTGTTATTGAAGACGTTGTTAGAGATTTAGTACGTCCTATTGGAGAGATAGGTACTGCACTTGCTAATGTTGTTGAAGACGGAGTACAAGCAATAGGCGATGCTACTAGACCTATTATTAAAGCTATAGAAGAACCACTAAAGCCTATTGGTGATGTCATTGAAAATGTTGGTCAGGTTACTGGTGACGTTGTTGAAGACGTAGCTCAGGTTACTGGTGACGTTGTTGAAGACGTAGCTCAGGTTACTGGTGACGTTGTTGAAGATGTAGCAAGACCTGTTGGAGATGTTATAGAAGATGTGGCTCAAGAGTCTGGTGACGTTATTGAAGACGTAGCTCAAGCAACAGGTGATGTGTTGTCTGACTTAGACACGGCTGTTAGAAAACATCTACCAAAGGTTAGTTTATCTGGTTTTGATTTACCTTTTGAGTTAAGACCTACACTTGTTTCAGACACAGGTGAAGACTTTATACCATCGCCTACACGCACAACAGACAGCTTGTTTAATGATGAGCTATTTCAGTTTGAAACAGAGATAGGCATCAGCGATTATCCTATAGAGTCACAAGGAGAAGAACTAGAGTTGTTTTACCCAGAGTCTGCGCTACAGTTAGACTACGGGCGAGATGCTGACAACTTCTTTGAAAATACTATTTACGAAGCTAAACCACGGAGTTACAATTTCTAATGACTTACTTACAACTGGTAAACAGCGTACTACGCAGACTGAGGGAGGATGAAGTAACTACTGTTGCTCAGACATCCTACTCTAAACTTATTGGTGAGTTTGTCAATGACGCTAAACGCACCGTTGAAGACGCTTACGATTGGACTGCACTACGCACTACTCTCACTGTGTCAACTACAGCAGATACATTTAACTATGTACTCACTGGCTCACAGAACAGAATGAAGTTGTTAGATGTTGTTAATGACACATCAGATTGGTTCATGCAGTACCGTGGCTCACGTTGGATGGACAATGCTTTCTTAATTGAGACTCCACCTATAGGCGCACCACAGTTCTACAGCTTTAACGGTGTTGATGCTAATGGTGATAATGCTGTTGATATTTACCCAAAGCCTGACGGTGTGTATCAGTTACGCTTTAACGTGGTGTTACGTACAGCAGACTTTACAGAAGACACAGACAAGCTAGGCGCACCTTCATCACCTGTCATACAACTAGCTACTGCATTAGGTGCTAGAGAGCGTGGTGAGACTGGAGGCACTAGCGCGGCAGAGTTGTTTGCACTGGCAGATAATACCTTGGCTGACGCTATTGCTATTGATGCGTCACAACATCCTGAAGAAACTATCTGGTATTCTTAATGGCTCAACAATTACAGAACATTACCGTTGCCGCCCCTGGCTTTGCAGGTCTTAACACACAGGACTCGCCCATTGGTGTTGATCCATCGTTTGCCGCTGTTGCAGACAACTGTGTTATTGACAAGCTAGGCCGTATTGGTGCGCGTAAGGGTTGGGAAGCAGTGTCTACTAACGGCTCTTCTGTGCTAGGAAGTAGTCGTGGCATAGAGATGGTGTATGAATACATTGATAACTCTGGTGACAAACGTATCATATCAGCAGGTAACAATAAATTATTCACAGGCACTACAACACTAACAGACGCTACACCAACAGGTTATACTCCAACAGCTAATAACTGGAAAGCTGTTACTTTAAACGATCATGTGTATTTGTTTCAACGAGATCACGAGTATGTGTTAGGTACAGATCATGGAGGTTCTTTTGTATTAGAAGAACACTCAGCACACAGCCACGCTACAGGTACTCCTCCAGAAGCTAATGAAGTTTTAGCGGCCTATGGTAGACTCTGGGCAGCAGACATTACAGGCAACAAGCACACTGTCTACTGGTCTGATACGCTTAATGGTCATCACTGGACAGGTGGTACGTCAGGCTCGTTAGACGTTACTACTGTATGGCCTACAGGCTTTGATGAGATAACGGCTCTAGCGGCTCACAATGGCTTCCTAATCATCTTTGGTAAGAAGTCTATACTTGTGTACTCAGGTGCATCTAGCCCCGCCACTATGACGCTTACAGACACTGTAGAAGGCGTTGGCTGTATAGCTCGTGACTCAGTACAGCACACAGGCACTGATATTATATTCCTGTCTGATTCAGGTGTACGTAGTTTTGGTAGGACTATACAAGAAAAGTCTATGCCTATGCGTGACATCAGTAAGAATGTACGCACTGACTTGTTAAACTTGATACCGCTACAGACTAACCCTATCAAGTCTCTGTACAGTTCTGAAGAGGCTTTCTACCTACTGACGTTACCAGACAGCAACACTGTGTACTGCTTTGATATGCGTACTGCACTGCCTGATGGGTCACAACGGGCTACAACGTGGTCAGGAATGTATCCTCTGTCGTTTGCTGTGTTGGAAGGTGGTGAGATATACATAGGTATCTCTAGCGGCATAGTTGAGTACAAGGGCTACATGGATGGTGCTGTTAAATACGAGATGAGATACTTCAGTAACCCTATGGACTTTGGTAACACTTCCAACCTGAAGTTCTTGAAGAAGTTTAACATGACCATCATTGGTGGACAGAACACACCTACTACATTGAACTGGGGCTATGACTATACTGAAAGCTACACTAAACAAGCGTTTACATTCGGCTCTAGCAACATTGGCGAGTACGGTGTTTCTGAGTATAACACTACAGCAGAGTACACCTCCTCTATTCTAATCAACACACCAAAGGTTAACACTAGCGGTAGTGGTGAGGTAGTAACCATTGGTATTGAAGCAGAGGTTAATGGTGCTGCTTTTTCTATTCAAAAAATTGACATACACGCTCTACTAGGGAGACTTATCTAATGTCTAATTACACTAAGACAACTAACTTTGCTACAAAGGATTCTCTCCCTTCAGGCAATGCTGCTAAGATTGTGAGAGGTACAGAGATCGACACTGAATTTAACAACATTGCCACTGCCAGTGCCACTAAAGCTGACACTGCTAGTCCTACTTTCACAGGTACTGTAACAGCCGCTACCGTGAACGTCACAGGAACACTGACGGCTGACACAATTACTGGAGGGTCATACTAATGGCTTTAACTGATCTACTCCGCGCAGGTGGAGAGTATTACTTAGGACAAGAAAACATTGCAGGAGCAGAACAGCTAGGGCGTGAAGCTCAAGCGGGAATGCAAGCGTTAGCTCAACAAGTACCTGAAGCTACACAATTTAGACCATACACTGTTACTAGTGGTCTAGCCAATGTAGCCACTACACCTGAAGGTGGCTTAGGTGTTACGTTATCTCCTGAGCAACAAGCGGCACAACAGCAACTACTAGGCCAGGCTACAGGTTTGTTTGGTCAGGTAGGTGCAGACCCTGCTACAGCACAGGCAGAGTTATTTGAGCAGATGAGAGCCGTACAGCGTCCTGAAGAGGAACGTCAGCGTCTAGCATTAGAAGAGCGTCTGTTGTCACAAGGCCGCTTAGGGTTATCCTCTGCCGCCTACGGTGGTGCTTCTCCTGAGTTACTGGCTCAAGAGACTGCACGACAGGAAGCTATGGCACGAGCGAACCTAGCCGCTAGACAGCAAGCACAGGCAGAGCAGTTACAAGCAGGTCAGCTAGGTGGTATGCTACAGGCCGCAGGTTATCAGCCACAAGCTCAAGCGCTAGGATTATTTGGTGCTGCTCAGATTCCTGCACAGCTACAGCAGAGAGGTCAGTTAGCAGGGGCAGAGTTAGGTACTCAGCTACAACAAACAGGGCTAGAGGCTCGTCTACAAGCAGAAGACTTAGCTAATCGTTTACGTTTACAGCGTGATCAAGGCTTAATGACTAGCTTGTTAGGTCAACAGCCTACAATGCAAGAACAGCTAATGAACAGAATCATTGGCGGTGCAAACGCTACAGACAGCGGTGGTTTCTTAGGCTCTATTTTAGATTACTTTAATAAAGACAAGCCTTCTTCTCCTAGTGCTTCAGCTTCTCAATTAATGTTTGGTAACGCAATGGGATTAACACCTGCTCAGTTACTTGCAGGTATTAGCGGCCCTAGTGCAGAAGAACAACTAGCACTAGAAGACTTAACAGATTACTAAGGAGAACAACAATGGCTAGAACAGATATTGCAGGACTCCTTACAGGCGTACCTAGCGGTGGTATTGATCCAATGGCTGTAGGAGGCACTCCTGCACAACAGAGGTTAGCCTTTGGCGCACAACGCGCACAAGGACTACAACGCGCTGCTCGTGGTTTAATGGGACAAGACACTAGAACTCCGTCAGAGCAACTACAGATGGCTATGGCGCAGTTGGACATGTCTAACCCTGATGACCTACGTAAGATTGCTCAGATACAACAAGCTACTGGCGACTTAGCAGGTGCTGCACAGACTGCGGCCAGGATTAAGCAGATGCAACAAGAAGAAGCATCTATTAAACAAACTTTAACGACTAGACAATCTTTAATATCTCGTTTGTCTCAAGATAAAAAATATGAAAATGTTATTCCTTTAGTTGCTTCAGGTGTTTTTGATAATAATTTTGCTGAGTTGTTGCCTATGTTAGCTCCTGAAGAAAAAGGTGTAGAGTTAAGTAAACCTTTTGCAGGTGAGCATAACGGTACTCCTATTATGTTGTCTGTCAAAAGCGAACAAGGGAAGGACGATGTAGTTGTAAATGCTTTAACTCAAGAACCTGCACCTGCGGGTACTACTATAGATAAAAATGGTACATCAGTAGAAGTAAACTTAGGTCAAGAAGGAAGAAGCGCGTTTATAGAAAAACTAGGCGAAAAAAGAGCAGGAAGTCTCATAGATCAGTTTGAAGACGCTAAAGCAGCTTCTTTAAAAAGCGATGTTATAGACACGCAATGGGATACAATAAGCCAAGGCGCAGGTATTCTAACAGGAACAGGGGCTGAGATAAAACTAGGCGCAGGTAAATTATTAAAAGCTGTCGGTCTAATAAGCGGTGAAGGAGAAGAATTAATAAGCAATACCGAAACATTTATAGCTAATGCAGGTAATCTTGTTGCTGAAGTTATTAAAGCGTTTGGCGCAGGTACTGGTCTTTCTGACGCTGATAGGGAGTTTGCTAAAGGAATTGTAGGCGGTACAATAACTCTTGATGGTGAGTCTTTAAAGAGACTTATTAAGTTACAAGCTAGAGCAACTAGGAAAAAGATACAAGAGCATAATAAACAAATAGCTAAATTAGGTGGAGAAATAGCTCAATTTGGAATGACTGTGGATGTTCCTGAATTTGCTTGGGCTTATGACCAAAAGCCTAAAGTAGATGCTGAAATTCAGAAACTTATTGATTTATACACACCAAACTCAGGAGCGTCTAGATAATGGCTGAATTAGACCCTGTATTACAACAAGCGGCAGATGCTTTAAAGGCAGCACACGCAGCTGGTGATGCTGAAAACGCTCAAAAACTTGCTAATTATATTAAAAACTATAGCCCCGCGCCTGTTATAGATACTGCTGTAGAAGAGCCTGTTGGTTATCTAGATCAGCTTGCTACAATTCCTGATTTAATTCCTGACGCTGTTAATAGTTTTATGGAGAGTTTTGACGAAAGAGTTGAGTCAGCTAGGGGAACACAGCAAGCAGTGCGTGAAGGTAGAGTTCTGCCTGAAGTAGGAGCTACCATGAACACAGTAGCATTAGGTTTCGGAGTTCCTATAGACGTAATAGCAGAAACAATAGGCACAGGAGTTAAAGGAGTCAGTCTGTTAATTCCTGACGCTATGGAAAAACCTGTTGTTAATGCTTTTGCAACAGCAGTTAATACTGTATTAAGCACTTCAGCAGGACAACTAGCTTTACAGGCTTTGGACGGAGGAACAGAAGAGTACCAAAGACTAAAAAAAGAAAACCCTGAAACATTTAAAGCAATAGAAGCCGCTGTAAACATACCTTTGCTTTTAGGGCCTAGCGTGTTTTCTAAGCCTGTGTCTAATTCAATAGGTTCGGCAGGGACTAGAATTGTAAACACTAGTGATAAAAAAATAGCTCAAACAAAAGAAAAGTTTGTTAATGACCTAATAAAACCAGTACAAACAAAAAAGGTTTTAGAGGAACAGCTACCAAGAACAAGGGTAGAAGGTGTTTTACAGAAAGCTGTAGTAGAGTTAACTCCTGATGAGAAGGAGATGTCTGTACTATTACAAAACATTCCTAGCGTGTCTTACGGTAAAACTTTAAAACATAATGGGATTGTTATTCGCAATAATATATATAAAAAAGCAGACGATCTTATTAAAAAACTAGATAAGCAAGAAAAAAACAGAATAGCTGCTACAGGAGCTACTGGTCGTATTGATGTACAACAAGTATCTGACCGTTTAATAAAAGACGTACAGGATTTAATTGAGACTAATCCTTTAATCAAAGGACAAAAACCTTTACAGGACACAGCTAATGCACTGCTAAATAAAACTTTACAGCTTTTAAAAGATAAGCCTTTAACTCCTGCAAATGTTTTAAGAGTTCGTCAAGACTTAGATAAGTTTATCTTAAAAAACAAAGGTAGTGTGTTTAACGCAGCAGACGAAAATGCTTTGAGTGTTCCTTTCAGAACAATTAGAGAAACTTTAAACAGTGTTGTTGACGAGGCTGTGCCAAGCGCAGGAGTTAAAAAGTCTCTTAGAGAACAAACGCTGATGTACAGAGCGTTAGATAACATAAACCCTAAAGCAGCGGAAGAAGCCGCGACAATACTAGGAAGAACAGTACAGAATATAACCAAAGTTCTTCCTTATGATAGCCAAAGAGGGCTTTGGTTAGCTAATGCCGCAATGTTAGGAACAGCAGGGACTGCTTTGTCTTTTCCACAGTTGATACCGTACATGGCAGGTGGTTTAGCTTTGACAGGACTAAGCAGGGTCACTATGGGATCTGCTGCTCCTGCTAGAGTTAAAAAGTTATTTGGTCAATTATTACAAGCTACGGATAAAGCAATTAAAACTTCAAAAGACACTACAATGATAAAACAGTTACACGCTGATAGAATCTATATTGCTGATGCTTTAAAAGGATTGGCGACAGAAGAGGAAGAAGACGTACCAGAGTTACTTGCTAGACCATAACAAAAAAGCCCTATGTAGTCATCTACATAGGGCTTTTTAGTACCTACAACATTTACACTATCTCACACGCACCACCTACACAGGCCAACTCCTGGCTACCTGTTGTGTTGTCATCCTGCTCAAACTGTTCCAGAGCAGACCACTCTACATTCACTGGCATAGCCGCAAGTAACTCCTCATACTTCTCAGCGTCTATGTCCTCATACGGAGCTTGTTGATATACATGATCGCTATACGGCAACAGACTAATACCACTACACAGATCAAAGTTATCCCATATCCACTGTGCAACTTCCAAGAACTCATCGTCTGTATAATAAACAGTAATGCTTGGTTTATGTTCACACCAATGGTTCTGGTAGGCTTTCCACAGCTTTAACTGCTCCATAGCACCTACTTGTTTAACTGTGGTGCAACCCTGTGGAGACTTGACAGGAAAGCTGAACACCAATGACGCTTGACTCATCAGGTCTTGCTCTACTGGGAATCCTGCTGTTTGCATAAACTGTGCAAGTGGGTCTTTCTTGTCACTACGTACTCTGCGAATGTAATGCTCAGAGAAGCGAGGATGGATGCCACTAGCAGAATCGACAAGCTGAGATACAGTACCGCTTGGCTTAACACATGTAATAGCCGCAGACTGATTAATCCCAAGTTTAGCCGCCCACTTCTCGTTAGTTTTAACAGCAACGTCACGTATCTGTTCAAGCCACTTCTCCAAGTCAGGTGATTCGCCTTTGCTCAACAGGTAGTGATCCATGATGCCTGTCATGCTTACGCCTAGCAATGCTTCCTCTTCCGTATTTCTCTTCCATACATTCCGTAAATAGCGGAAGTCTGTCAACGTAGCCTGTAGTGTACCAATGATAGCCGCTACCTCTGCCTTCTTCTTCAGCGTGTCTAGGTCATCTTCAGGACGCACTACAATCTCTGACAGGTTACAGAACTGATTACTACGTAGGATGATTTCAGAGCAAGGGTTAGTACCAAAGTCCTGCTCAGGGTCACGCCTACCGTTACGTCCTGCAATCTTCTGAGCAGCAACTCGACTAAAGATACCACGCTCTCCTGCCTTGCTCTCGTACATGTTCTGCATCTCTGCCAAGAAACTCTCAAAGTCTGGCTTCTCAGTGTACGCCACAGAGTTGTTAGCAAGCCTACGCTGTCCTTCTGTGTCCCACCAGTTGCCATTTTTAGCCTTAGCCATGCGTGGATCTGACAAGTTAGACAGGCTAATCAGGGCTGACCTACGCACACCACCAACGACTACAATGTCTGCAATCTTACAGCATACATCATGGCACTCAATAGAGGTTAGCTTACGTCCTGCTGACTTCTGGAATATGCCTACACAGAAGTGAAACAGATCATCAAGAGGCTCTGGCCCACTAGCACGTCCACCGAATGTCTTTAGCCTAGCACCAGACTCTCGTATCTTGCTCATGTCCCACTTGGGTATCTTACCTGCGTACAGCAGACTGATTAGCTCACGGAACGCAGAAGCCCAACCAATCTTGCTGTCAGCTACGACAATGGTGCTGTCGCTAGGGTGGAACTCTTCAGCAACGATGGGTAGTTTGTTAATGAAGTTACGCTCAACGCTGAAGCCTACGCCTGTACCGCACATCAGAACATACATCAACTCGTCAAAGCTACGTGGTGAGTCAATGTGTAGGTAGCTACAGTTAAACCCTGCTACGTTGTCTTTAGCCAGTGCAGCCCCTGCTGTCATCATACAGCGCATAGAAGGCATTACATCCAGGTGTAGGATAGCTTCTTTGAGTAGGTTATAGTCTTTACCTTTTAGCTGTCCACGTTCTTTAAAGAAGTCTACATAGCGTGTGACTGTCTCTTCCCAAGTCTCTCGTCTACCTTCCTCTGGCAACCAACGAGCGTACCTGCTCTTGTGTATAAACTGCTGATACTGATCCACTAGTTATTCTCCTCTGTTACCATTGCTGTTAGTTTGTTTAAGTACCAACCTGCCTTCTGTAAGTCCTGTACCTGCTTACCTTTGTACTCGTAACGCCACAGATACTTCATGCAGTTGCCCTTGAGGTAGCCTTTGAATGCAACACTGGACATGGACTCCTCTATTGCATCAATACACTCTATGTTGCCTGTGTTGTAGTGGCTAGGGTTATTCACTGGGTCTATCTCTTTAGCTTCTTCTTCAGCCAACTGTTGCCACTTCTCTAGTCCTGTCTTTACTGTCTTCTCGCTGTAGTCCTTGGTTACTCTGTCCCACTCAGCGGGGCTTACGTCATTGAGTCTCATGTTTAAAATCCTCTGCTAATTCTTCAAATCTGTCGTTGATGCGATCACTAAACTTGTTGACTAACTCTTCTGAGCTTATATCTAATATCTCTATGATTGTTAGCTCGTCTAGCATCGACATCTTCTCTAGTAATTCATAGTAGGTTAGAGGCATCCTAGTCTCCGTACTTCTCTCTCAAGTAGTTTATACTAACAGGTAGCTCATCACAACCACCGTCTTTAACCTCATTAAGCATCCATATCCCTGACCAACTGCCATTAGTCTGTGGGTTAAGGTAGTCTTCATCGTGCTGATAGAAGATACCAGAGAACAGTCCTAGCATATTAGTACCATCAGCCTTCCTAGCATAGGCAATGTCCCTGTCCTGTACGTGTCCCATCACACACGACATATACTTCTTCTGTAGCATCAGCTTTGCACTGCTTACTGGTCTGCCCATAACACCACTGGTGAAGTAGTGGGCATAGGCTATGTCGTCAATGATGACAGGCTCCAGGAATGGATAAACTTCCCAACCAAACTCTTCTAGCTGAAAGTCTTTGTAGCTAATTAAACCGTCTAGCTTAGGGTCTGCATTGGTTGCTCTTTCTATGCGGTTCTCGTGGTTGCCTAGAGTGAACACTAGTCTAGGATTCCAACGCTTGTCTTTGTTGCGTATCAGGCGGTTCTGCTCATCCTTGATAGGACGCATGAACATCTCCATAGCAGCAACACCTGCTTCTATGTCGTTGGTGTAGCGTCTGCCTTCAAAGCTACGAGTGCCTACATCGTATGATGAGAGACTAGGTAGATCAAACCAATCACCTATCATCACAATAACGTCAGGCTTCTTGTCTACAGCGTACTGCCCTGCCCATCGTAGATGCTCTATAGACTGGTCTGGCTTTACTTGCGTGTCTGGTATTACTAAATGTTTAGTCATTAAAAGATTCCTCTGCTAAATACCACGTAACACACTTTCTGTTGCATGAACTACATACACGAGCTAGTCCTTGCTTGGCTAGCCCTAAGTTTTTTAAATCAGGCAATCGTCTGCTGAATATCTGACGCTGTTGATACATATCTCCCTCAGACAAATCAGCCAGTTCTCTGCTTGTCAGTCCTTGATTATCAACTAAAATGTCATACACCATCGCTCTTTGTGTATCCATAGCACCAGAACTAAACATCTGTTGTGCTGCTAATTTACTTGTTTCAGGGTCAGTTGGTCTGTAAAACATCTCTACTTGGTTCATTTTTTACGCCTCTTACGTTCTGCGTTAGTCTTAGCAGTGTGGCACTTGTGACACAGTACTTGATACCCTTCAGCTTCTATGAACATTCTTTCAATGTAGGTGTTCCAATCTACAAAGCCTACTTCTGGATCTACTACTGGGTCTATGTGGTCTACTGCTGCGTTATTACGTCTACGCTTCTTTCCTTCTAGCGGTGGTAGTGTAGCGGGAGAGCCTTTGCCACACTTGGCACACTTATAAACTCCCCTAGCTACTCTAGCCGCTGACTTAACATCGTGCTTTACACCCCACTTAGCGTGAGCCTGACGGAGTGCGGAGACGATAAAGGAACGAAAACGTGCTTCTGTCCATCTACCGTTATTCCTTGTCTTCATTGAAGCTCCATACCTCACCTTCGTAGCGTCTTAGCCAGAGCATCCTACCATTCTCTATCACTCTGGCCTCGTCACCATCGTACATCTCTACGCATTTGTCATAGAGTTCCTTCTCTGTAACACAGTCCTTCAATATCTTCTCTGACTTCTTATCGCCAATACCTTTGATACCTATGATGTTATCAATCCTGTCACCCATCAGTATCTGGCGGTAGAAAAAGCGTAAGCCGTCCTCTGGCTTTACATAGTACTTGTCCTGCTTTACAAAGTTGTAGTGCCATCCTGGTATCTGGTCAAAGTCCTTGTCTAACGTAACCATGATAGCCTTGTCACCATGCGCTGTTGCCTGTATAGCTATGGCATCGTCTGCCTCTTCTCCTTCAGTAACTACAGCAGCCCATTTGTCGATAAGGTGTTGGCGTAGTGCCTGAATATGCACTGGCTTTGCCTTATCTTTTCGGTTTCCTTTGTATTCAGCAGTGACGGCATATTCCTTGCGGAAGTTTCCTTTGCCAGTGAGATACAGAACATAGTAGTCTGTTTCCTCGTCTACGTTTAGCTGTAACAAGATGTCGGAGATGAAGCCATCGATGGTGCTGATGGCTGTCTTCTCTGATTCCTCGTTGCATGACCAACCTATGCGATAGACTAGAATGTCTGCATCAATTAAAATCACAACGCTTCGCCTAAGTCCACATCAGCTACGTCAGCACCGCCACCATAAGGAATGAGGTCAGTGACTACTAGCTTTAGCAGTGTAGGGCTACGTCCCGCTTGACCCGCAGGAGACTTCCAATCGTAGTAGCTTACTACTGCTTTGGCTTTAGAACCGTTGCCTACTAGGATGCCTTTGATCTCAGCACCGTCAGTGTCGTAGATGCGGATAGGGTGGCTAGACTTGGCGGTGATAAAGTCACCTTGGCCGTCTTTGTTTCGCACACTCAAGCCCATCATCTCCAGTGCCTCTACTGCTGCCTTGGATAGGTTAGCTAAGTCTACTTGGTACTTACCTGACATACGGTTTACTTCAGTCAGACTAGACCACATCATGTCTGCGTTGATTGTTACTGGTTTTGCTTCACTCATACTAATTACCTCTTGGTTGTTTTAGATCACAACTGATCTACATATATTATACCATGAATGGTACGGATTTGTCAATGTGTTTCAGCCCAATTGTTTCCTACATTGTACTCAGCATCAAGTGGGCATCGCAGGTCTAACACATCTCCTGCATTCTTGATTGCTCTTACTGCCGCTTTGCCTACTACATCAGCAAAATTCTCTGGTGCTTCTATCTGAAATTCGTCATGCACGTTGGCCACTAGTTTGTGCGGTATATCGTATCTATGTAATGACTCTGACAACAGCACCAGTGCCTGTTTCATTACAATAGCTCCTGCACCTTGTAGCAATGTGTTCAGTGCCGCATGTTCACTTCTTACACGCAAGCGTCTACCATCTAGTGCAGGTAGTGTTCCTGCTGTGGCGTGTTTAGCTACCTTCTCACGCAGTTTAGCCAGTGCGGGTGTGTTGCGTAGGAACGAGTCTATAAGCTGTTGTCCTTCTCTGTAGCCACCGCCTACTATCTGCCCTATCTTGGCTGCTCCTGCACCATACAGGAATGCGTAGATGAATGTTTTAGCTTGGTTGCGGTCAGTGAGTCCTGCCGCCTTCATGTTAGCTGTGTGGATGTCACCACTTAGTATCTCGTTAGTGTATCTCTCGTCACGCATATAGTGTGCAAGCATACGTAGTTCTAAGCCACTGGCATCACAGCCTACGAGTTTATGTCCTTCAGGTACACGCCAGAATGAACGACACTCTCTACCATACGGTGCAGACACTGATGGCACTTGCGCCAGGTTGGGGCTGTGGTGCGTCATACGGCCTGTCACAGCACCGTTGGTGATAACCCTACCATGCACCCTACCATCCTTCTCATGGGTTAACCAAGAATCTATCTGCGCGGCACGTTTCTGTAGCATCAGGTACTCGTATATCATCTTAGCTTCTGGTATGTCGATACCTTCTAGCACCTTCTCATTGACGATGGTAGCACCTTTCTCAGTCTGTAGCTTAAACTTCACACCTACACCTTCTAGGCGTTCTGCTATCTGCTTGCGAGAGCCTACGTTAAACTCTGTCACCTTGTCCTTCAGACGCTTCCCTGTCTTCTCGCTCCAACGCTCCTCCACTATTGGTGGAAACACTTTCTGTAGTTCCGCTGTTATCGTCCTCATCTTGTGTGTTATGTCTTGCCACAACAAAGTTGCTTGCTCTACGTCTAGCATGAAGCCGTTGCGCTCCTGTTGAGCCGTAATGATAGCTACCTTCCTTTCTAAATCTACGCATTGCTCTGAAAATTCCTCCCGCTTCAGTGAATCAGTTAAGTGTTTATACAGCCTAGTTGTTAGTGCTACATCTTGTATGCAGTAGTTCACCATCTCTTGTGTTAGTCCACCATCATAGTCATCAAAGTCTATCTTAGGATCGCCAAAGCGTTTGCCCCAAGAGTCTAGGCTATGACCGCCTTCCAGAGAAGGGTTGTATAGTCTGCTGAGTACTAGAGTGTCTATTAGAATGTCTACTGGAATGTGTATTCCCCACACTCTCTCTAGCACTGGCGCATCAAAGCCTATGATGTTGTGGCCTATAACGCCTTCACAGTTGAGCAGCAAAGTCTCTAGGGTGTCAGAGTTGTAATGCTCTAGCACCTCGCCAGTGTCAACGTCCTGAGTAACCACTACCCAGATGTTGTCGTGACTGGTATTTGTTTCTATGTCCAACGTAATCAACATAGTATTGCCTCGCTGTGGTGTCTTTGTTGCTGTGTCTGTTGTACGGATTTACGTACGCTAGTTGAGCCTTGCTCTCTTGCCTCTCACTTATCCAACTGCCAATCTTGCTCATATTCTTGACTCTCCATTACGTAGTCTGATTCTGACCGTAGGTCTTCTCTGTCGATAGTGTCAATGTCGTCAGTGTAAAAGTAGCAGTCATTGCACATATCTAAATACTCACCGCTTTGTGCGGATTTCCTAGTAGACTCAAAGTCTGATAAAGCCTTGTTACACGCTATACATCTCATTATAACATCCTCTCGCTTAAAACTGAATATGCTTTTGCTGCTGTCTGCGGGACTACTGCGTTTCCCAAGAGCCTAAGTCTGTCCACCCTGTTTCTATTCCCATCAAGTGTTCCACCCAGTAAGGGTTTAGTTTTCCAAACTGTTCTTGGTTGTTCCCACTCGTGTTGTTCTTGACCTGGCCCTGACGGCCAAGCCTGTCTTTTTGCATTTTGGGACGATCCACAGTCTGGCCATGTACCTCTGGGTGATTCGCCAAGCCTAGTTGTCCGTAATTCGGTCTGTTGCTTACCTTCTGAGCTTGCGCTACATCTGGAGTTGGCCACATTTTCTCCGCTGTCTCTACAGCATCCTTCAGCTTCGCTCCGTACCACGGGCTGTCGGGGTCTTTGCTGTGCTTCGATCTCCACTGTCCGTTGACTAGCTGTGTCGGGTAGCTTCCACCAGTTACATCGAACACCGTTGCGGTTGGCCATGATGTAAACTCGCTTTCGTTGGTGTGGTGCGCCAACTTCACGCGCTGAGAATATTCCCCACGCTGTGCTGTAACCATCTTCTTCCAAGTCGCTAATGACTGTGTTGAGTCCAAGCGAGATGTGGCCTTCGACATTTTCAAAGAAGCACTGAACAGGTCTAATTGTTTCAACGTGCTTTCTGATGTATGGCCAGAGGTGTCTTGGGTCATCTCCTCCTTTGCGCTTTCCTGCTGCTGAGAAAGGTTGGCAGGGATAACCGCCAGTGATGATGTCAACTCTGTCTCGAAACACTTCTGACGGGAAGGTTTTAATATCCGTGTAAATAGGTGCGGGAGGTAGCTGTCCTGTTTCCATTTTCGACACCAAGTTTGCAATGGCATAGGCTTCGATCTCCACATAAGCGACGACTCTATGTTCAAGCCCTGCAAGGTCAAGTCCTCTTTCGATTCCACCATATCCTGCACAAAATGCGATGACAGTGGGTAGTTCTTTGGTAGTATCCACATTGTTAATCTCCACGTTATAGACCTTCTTCTTTAATTTCAGTCATTCTACCTGTAGTCTGATCAAATAGCAACCCACCTGCCTTTCCTGTAGTGCCACAGAAGCGATTCTTTAGCACCCTGACATGGGTTGTATTCCTCTCTACAGGGTCATCAGCCTGACCATTTCTCTCCAGTCCTATCACCATATCAGATAGCTGTGCAATGGATGCAGAGCCTCTGAGTTGCGATAGACTGCTCACAGCACCTTCCTCATGGCCTTTGCCGTCTGGCCGCTTGAGGTGACTAACCATAAACAATGTTATGCCTGTCTCTTGCACTAGCATTCTCAGCTTGGTGCAGATTTCATCAAGAGCCTTGCGTTCATCACCGTTGCTCTGCGCTGACACAACAATACTAACGTGATCTAGAAACAGAAACTTTGTGTCTAACGCCTTAGCCATGTAGCGACAACGTGCAATGATGTTATCAACACTGGTGCTACCAAAGTGGTCAAATAGATAGAGTCTGTTAGTAC
>Ga0213860_10000147_pt1 | contig 27614 bp, 32 predicted proteins | sample PICome_3_FD_160118 | JGI IMG/M metagenome (GOLD analysis project Ga0213860, IMG submission 160118) | Coastal seawater microbial communities near Pivers Island, North Carolina, United States - PICO550 | ecosystem: Environmental > Aquatic > Marine > Coastal | place: USA: North Carolina...
TCATCACCCGATACTCTAGGTGTAGTATATCCTTTATGGTCTGCAAGTAGTGTTACTGAAGATGCCATTCTTAGTCACCTCAGGCACTCTTTAAGTTAGTTATCTTACCTTGACCTTTAAAGAAAGAACAACATGTTTCTGCAATTGTTCTATACAAACCTAAGTTTCCAAGTTTACCAACACCGAATGGGTTTCCATTTGAAATACCATCCTCGAAGTATTCTGTAGGCTTCATAACTGATAGCCATAGATGGTCTGTATCTAAGACAAAGATATCACTTAATCCATTTGTTACACCGGCAGCAGTTGTTGAACCCATATCCTTACAAGGGATAATTGGTATATCATAGTATGTTGCAACTCTGAAACCAACTTCAGCACCTTTAACTCCACGAACACCGTTATGTGTAGGAACTACTTCTTTCCTATCCATAAATCTCTCTTGGCTTTGTAGCAAGTCAGAGATATGTTGTATAGTATCGTATCCTGTTAAGATAACTTTAGGGTTTCCACCATTTTGACGGATTCTACGAATCATGTCATTTAGTATTGTTAAAGTTAATACTCTAGTAGAACCTGCTGCATAACTTGCACCGAAGTCAACTTCAGCATCCAAGAAATCAGATACAACTGTAATAGTTTCAGTACTAACTGTAACTCCTCTATCTTGTCCATAGATTCTTACTAATGTATCTTCAAGGGCTTCATTAGTACCACCTGCACCTAAGTCAGTTAAATCATCAGTGTACATTTGACCAATTTCTTCAGCACTTGCTACAACCTTATACAAAGATGTATAGTTGTTAACAATATCTCCTGTTCCTGTTTCTGAATATACTTCAAGAGGTGTTAATAACATCTTGTTCTGTACTTCAGCGTGGTGTTTACCCATATCCTCACGGATTATAGCACGTATATCACCAACACCATCATCAATAGCAGCAAGTTCCATTGCAAGTTCAGAGAACTCGAATTTGTGTGCTATTGTTTTAGGGCTTACATTCAGTTTTGTGTATTCAGGGGCTAATGCAGTAATATTACTTAGAGACTCATTTTCTGCAACTCCACCAATTACTGATGCTTTAGGTGCAGCACTTCCTGCGTTTCCACTACCAAGTGCGAAAGCAGAACCACTACCACCTTGAGGTCGGCTCTTTAGAACTCTCCAACCACTTGAGGTATATGGCCTCTTAGCAATCATTGACAAAGCATTAACCTCTTGGTTAAGCATTGACCATACTTTCTGTCCGTAAAGAACATTGTATAAATCCGTTAGTCCTGATGCACCACTAAAAGCAGGTTGTAAATCGTGTCCTACTCCTCCTAATCCACCAACGACTCCGGCAGCCTTCAACAAAGCATTACCATTACCGCCTCTTAAGCCGTATGATGCCGCTTCTAAATCTTTCATTGTTTTTATATATCCACTCATTTTTTATCACTCCTTAATTATATTTCCTCGCTATATCAGCAATCTCATTCCATGATAGGTTACTTACATCACTAGGAATTTCTACAGATTGCGATTTAACAATCTCATCATTTTGTGCAGTTAAAGATTTGCGTAGTTCTGCAAATTCTTCTTTCAAAGCAATTACATCAGAACGAGCATCATATGCTGCTGCTTCTGCACTTGCTTTCTTAACTTCTAATTCTTCAGCAAGTCTTGTTTCAAATTGCTTGCTTAGAGAATCGTATGCAATCTTTTCCATTCTTTCTGCTTTGAATGCTTCGTATGCTTTTTCAACATTTTCTGCACTCAAGTTAAGAGTTGAGAAATCAGCATCTTCTAGACCTTTAACAACATCTAATGCAGCAGGAGTTGCAGTTGGGTTTCCACCACTTACTACTTCTTCTCCGGCTTCGTAGTCTCTTGTTGAATCTTCATCAAGAGCCTTCTCTTCCATATCCATGTCGTCATCATCCATGTCCTTGTCATCTGTATCCATCATTTCTTTATCAGAATCCATGTATTCCATATCGCCCTTTGTTTCAAGGGTGGCATCTGTCGTATTATCTTCAGTTTTTTCGACAATTGAAGAGTTAACTTGTTTCATCAAGTCATTCAACTCCTCAAGTGCTTTTTCCAGTTTTTCACTCATTTTATTACCTCCAACATCTTGTTTTAAAATGTCGAATTTCGCTTCGGGGTTTATCCCCTTTTCACAAATGGTTACTTCATGAAGTTCTAACTTTTCTATTTCGTTATACTCTCCATATTCATCATTTGTCTTCTGTTTCTTAGATATTGCTTGTCCACCAATACTAAAGGAACGAAGAGTTCCTTTCCTAATACCTCTTGAAATTTCTTTTGCCTTTTCTATATCATCTCTTAATTTAATAACAACATAAAAACCAACATCATCTACACCTGTCTTATGTAGTATACCATTACTATCTCGATATTTTTCTACAACTTCTCCAACCTGTACATTAGAATGGTTTGACATTACATTTCTGTATTTTGTTTCTTTCATATATTTTTGAACGGCTTCATCTAATGCCTTAAGTGTAATTAAATCATTTTGTTTGTCTACAATTTCTATAGAAGCATATCCACCAATGACTAAATCATCAGACTTTAGAATACTAAATTCGTGATTACTATCTGCCTTCATTAAAAGGGATTCTGCCATAAGCACAAAACAAGCACCTTCAACTTTTACTATATAAGTTAGTCGCCACTTTTAGGAGGAAATTGTAATTTTGCATACTTATCTTCTCTTATATCCCATAAATTTTCATTGTCTTTATTGTCTAACATTTCTTGCTTTTTTCCTGTCCATGCTATCCAAGTATTTTTCTCATTTAATGGTACAACTCTAAGATGCATTCTTGTATCAAATTTATCTCCTTCTAATTTGTATTCGTGATAACCATCTTTTTGAACACCTAAAATTAATTTACCACTATCTAATAAATCATCTTCATCAACTTGTTGTGCTACTACAGCAGGAAACTTACCTGACTTACCAAACAAATTGTATACATCTTCAGCATCTTCTATGTCAATAGTCCATGCTAATTTCTCATCTTCGATTAATATAACAAAATCTAAATTGCCATCTTCACGTTGGTATATTTTAAAACTCGCTTCTTTTACTTTTTTTTGTAAGTCATCAATATCTTTTTCTAAAATATCTTCTCTTGCTTGAAATTTATTAGGATGTATATATCGTATATCATCTTGTTTTTTCATCCAAGACATTAATTTTTCTTCTCTACCATCAAATAATTCTTCATACTGTTCTTTATAATTTTTAACAACAAAATCTAATATTTTATCAAAAGGTTTTGGGCTATCACCATACTCTATAATATCATTACGAATAGCAACTCGTAATTCAGACCTTTTCGTTTTCAAAATTGATGTAAGTTGTTCTTTCCATAAATCTATGTTGTATAGTGCATTTTTCTGCATAAGAGAATCACCTTCAAATCCATAAATAGTGAATCCATCAATATCTTCTTTTAATATAATTTCAGCAGTTCCATGTATATCATCAGTAATATAATATGATTTCTTTATTCCGGCCTTTTTCTTTTTCTTTTTACCATTTGTTACTGCATCAGAAAGTCCGCTACTTACTCTAAATAATCCACCTAATGTTCTACCTGCCACAAACTCTACAAAATCAGATAAAGATTTTTTAGTTTTACCTGCAAGTTGTTCTAATGTAATAATATTATCAGACTCATTTACTTCCGGTAATTCAATTACTTTAGCAGAATATAGACTAAATCCGTCCTTAGTTTTCTTTACTTCATCAACTTTGACTCTAATAATATCTCCTATTTTTACACTTTGTTTTGTATTTAGTGCTTTACCTACAGGCACATATGCTTTATCTTCTAATTCTACTGTTTTGTATTTTCTAGCAACTTCAGCAGTTACAGGCCCAATTCCCATAGTATAACTATGTAAATTACTTTTAGTCTTTTTATCATCTAATACTATTACATCTAAATCAATAAATTTTTTCCACTTGACCCACTTTGGGTTTTTCTTTTTCCCTATTAAATAAGTAGATTCAATATCTTTGATTACGACACCTTCAGAGTTAGGTAACATCATAATATCTTTAGCATAGGATTCTATTTCCTTTAGAGAATCTGCTATACGAGTATCTTTTTTAGAAGGGAATGCTAAATTTTCAGTGGAGTGTTGACTGTATTGATAAAATAACATATTAATTCTTTCACGCAAAGGCTCATCAGCAACCATCTTACCTTCATGTTTCATAATATCAAAAACATGAGCAGCCAATCTACCTTTTGTTTCTTTTTTGAAAACATGTGAAATTGTATCTGCTCTGTGTAATGGTTCATCATTTAAAAATAAAGTTAATTCAGCATCTAAAATACAATCTCCGAAATTCTTCTTTTTCATTTCTTTAACCTGTTGAGGACATTTATCAGTTATATCTTTTTTATTATAGGAATAAATAGTTACAATATCATCTGTTTTATGAATTTGTATTCTCATACCATCATATTTTTCTTGTACAACCCACTCACCACTAAAGCCCTTTAGTTCTTTCATATCATCTATTTCAAAAATTCTATACATTGGTTTGTTAGGAATTAAAAAATCAATTTCTGCTTTTTCTTCTTCACTTTTTTCCGCCTTTGTAATGTTTAATTCTTGTAAATTTTCCCACTTAGATTCAGGATATATTTCTTTGTACATTTCTTCTAGTTTTTTCATTCCTGCTTTTACTTTACCTTTTATTCTAGAATTGTTAGTATTTTCTTGACCATAATGTTCTATCACAAACAAAGGAATATCTTGAACTTTTAAATCTAAACCCATAACTCCTCTTGTAACTAAATCAGGTTTCATTTCAAATTGTTCCCACAATTTTTCCGGTAGTGCATTTGAATGACTTCTCATAGCATAATGTAAAAATGCAAGTAAAACTTCTTCTTTTTCTATAAAGGTTTCAATAACTTTATTATTGAATTGTTTAACAAACGGGTCTGTTATTTCATCTGATTTAAATCTCATATCTTTTATAGATTCAAATAATTTACGTGCTTCATCAGATGTTGCATCCATAACATCATTATCAAATAAAACATCTTCATCTATAAATTCTTTAAGTTCTGTTGCAAAACTGCTGATGTTATCAAAATCTTCTTTCATCATTCTTATGATTTTTTTCCATTCAGATGTATATTCAGAAGGGTCTTCTCTTGCAGAAAGATAAGCATACCTAGCACGTTCAAAGAAATCTAAAATCCGTTGTGTCAAAGAATCTTTTTCTTTTTCAAAGGCTAAACCTGTTTGAGCCATATCTAACTCCTCAAATTCTATTTTCTTTTAAGAAAGTTAAAATTGATTTTGATAGGTTTTCATATTCGTCTGCAAATGCATTATCATAAGGTAGGTCATTAGCCATAGTTTCTAATGTTTCATATGTTTGTTTTATAACATCTGATTTTTTGTCAGATTTTAATATAGAACTAGAATCTTTTATTGTCATTTCTTGTAAAGCCAGTAGACCTTTGAGAACAACAGACTTGTATATTTCTGAATCAATATCTTCTATAGACGATTTTAATCTATCTCTTTCGGATAATAGTCTTCTATATCCCTGATTTGATTTACCATCCTTCATAGAATCATAAGATTCCATTTCTTCTTCAACATTATCTAGTCTTTCTTGAAGTCTCTTTTTCCTAGAAGCAGTATCTTTTTCCTCTTCTTCATCTAAAAATGGATTATCTTCTTTAATCATTTCTTTGTTTGCATCTTTAGGCATATCTATTTTTTCTTCTTTAGGATTTTTTGGAGGTCTTTTTACCTTTACTTCTTCACCTTCAGAATCATGAAGCCTAGCAAATTGACTATCTTCTAAAACTGCTTTTGCTTTTTCTATGGCTTCTTGTATTAATTCTAACTGATTCATTTTATCCCTCTATTGTTTCCATTATACTGTGAATATCTGCCCAATCCATCTTTGCTATTTTATCTCCACTCATTTGGTTTGAACCGCTATTCATTGCAGGTTTAGGACTGTCTACTACAACTAATCCTGATTTCATTAATAGATTATCTTTATTGTAAACTGCTTCTTCAAGTGTTTTTACCTTACTTACTAATTCTTTTAATAACATCAGCATTTCATTATTTTCATCACTCATGCTTGTTCCTCCCTATATTCTTTAACTTTCTCTTGTATCCTTTCTTTTAAAAATGCTTTCCAATTCATGCTATCTATCTCTTGCTTTCTTATTACGTTCTAATATTCTTGCTAACAGTTCTTTTTCATTATCTTTAGTTCTTTTAGCGGCTTCTTCATCTTGTCCTGTAGAAGTTGTTGTTGTAACTCTATCCATTGGGTCAGATTTTTCTGTTCCGCAATGAGCCTTAAGACTTTCAAACCAATCCATTTTACCAAATTCTCCTAGTGTAGTTTGACGTTGTTCTTGTGGTTGTTGTGGTTGTTGTGGTTGTTGTGGAGGTGGAGTATTAAATTGGTCTAATGTTGTTTGTTGAGGTTGTTTTTTTGCTTGTAGGTTTGCTTTTGCTTCCTGTACTACTTTATCAAACGGAGCACCTACTTCTTTAGGATTAGAAGATATTATTTGTTTATATTTGTCTCTTATACCAAAGGCTCTACTAAAAAACAACCTTAAGTCGTTAATATGGGTAAGAAATAGTTTCTCCATTTCAGCAGCATCATTCAAAGCATCATCATAATATCCTGCTCGAATCATAGCAAGATATTGTCGTCTATCATTGGGAATGACTTGGGGTTGTATTGCTCCATAACCTATTACTATTGCCTCCTTTAACGAATTTTTTGCACCACCTTCATCCCAAATATCTTTTCCTGAAGGATTACGTGAAAGGGTTTCCATAGCACTTATTAAATCCTTAATATTTTGAGCATTATTAATAGACTGTTGAAATGTAGATTTAACTTCTTCATTAGAATTTTGCTCATCCTTTCTACCAAATGGTAATCTTATTTTAATTATATCTTGCCAACTCATTCTAAATCACCTAATAAACCTGCTTCATCAAAAACTAAATGTGCAAAAGGAAATCTATTTCGTAAGTTGCTAACATCACCATTACTAACTGCACTGATAAGTGCTTCTAATGCTTGGTTTTGGTCGGGAGTACCATACTTCTCATAATGTTGAGTTTGAAACATATCTAGGTCTTCAACAATTTTCTTATTTTCATTTCCTCTTTTTGGAGTTGTATCCTCATCCTCATCCTCATAAGGGTCAACTTTGATTATTTTAAACCAACTCATTCTAAATCACCTTTCTTCTTTGGATAAACTACTGTTCTTAATTGATTGTAAAGAGTCTCGTAACCCTTCCTTAGTTTAGATGCGGTGGCTACCAAGTCTAAGTTACTTTCGTCATATTTCTCTAATTTCTTTCTTAATACCTTATCAGACTTTACTAAATCTAATGACTTCATTTCTGAAATCAAATCAGTTAATTTAGTTACTTCTTGACCCATAAACTCTGTTGGTTCAGCAGCCTGTAATAGTTTTTTGATTCTCTTTTTTTGTTTAGGTTCTAACTTAGCAACAAGACCCCTATCTTCCTTTACTAATTCAAACCAATCCATTTAATCATCCAACCTTTTTCTTACGTTTGTTTTCTCTAGATAATTCTCTCCCGCTTGTTCAAGTTCAGGAAAGTCTCTCTCTAAATCAATGTCTCTAGGTTCATCTATATCTATTAAAGGTTCTTCTATTTGAGGTATATCTCTATAGTCACCTCTAAGTTTTAAAACTGCAATAATAAATTCAGCAACATCAAGATATTTTTCTACAGAATCTAAATCACTTTGAAGTGGTTTTTTAATATGAGATTCTAACTTATCTTGTAGTTCAATAGTTTCCATTGCAATTTCCATCAAAGCACTTTCTAACTTACTATAGTTACTACGGAATAATAATTTCTCATCTTCTTGAGTATATTCATCTGCATTTTTAACTACTAATGTCATAAGTTCCTCTATTAATGGTTCATAATTATCTAGTTCAAAATGTTCTAATAACGATTCTCTAGTACCAACTACATCTCTACTAGTTAACTCACCAAAGCCTAAACCTTCTTGTAATTCTGTAAATAATTCTTTACTGTTTTTAGTTCCATATTTTTTATATGCAATTTTACCATCTAATAACCAATCTTCTTTTTTATTATCCCATTTAGCCATTTTGTTTTCTAACAAAATATCATGTAAATATGTTATAGGTCTTCCTTCTAAAAAGAAATCTTGTATTTTATTCATATCTTTTTGTGCCTTAGTATTTTTGAGATTTTGTATATCTACATCTTGTTCTCTAAATCCTGATGCAGCAATTGATTCAAAGGCTCTTGTTAAGAGTTTAGATAAACCCTTTACTTTTCTTTCAGCAGATGATACTTTTTTCTTTTTACTTCCTATTTTTATATCTTGACCAAGCAAAGCCAATCTGTATAGTGTATCTTTTATTTTATCAAATTCATTTATATCATCTTCAGTTAGAGTTTTGGTATCTCTTAATTTTAAATTACTAGCAAATTCTCTTATCATTCTTGGAAACATTACCTTAGATTCATTCATATCTGTAAATTTATAAGATAATGGATTAGTAATTCCTTCTGTGCCTTTTATATCTAATACTGCATCCATAACAGTTTTATATCCTGATAAAACGTTATTTATTTTTACATTTAATTTGTCTCTTTCTGATTTTAGTCCTTTATAACGGTTTAGTGACCCTTTTACTCTTAGCCTTCCTTCGTTAATATTACCATCTTTATCTTCAAAAGATTTCAATTTTTCTTCAACAGTTTCTAGTCGTTCCTGAAGTTTTTTTCTTTTGCTAATATCGTATTTTTCCTTTTCAAAATAATCATATGCATCATTAATTTCTTTTTCTGATACTCTGAGTTTTTTTGCCTCTTCATATAAAATAGGGTCGATTTCTCTCGCCTTTAATATATACATGAAACTCATACTCTCACCTTAAAATGGTATATTTTCACTTTGTTTTTTTCTCTTCTTTGGTAAGAGTATTGCATTTGGTACTTCAGCACTATTAGGTGCAGGTCTGTGATTTTCAGTAGGTCTAGCGACACCAACAGTAAAATCTCTATTTTTTTCTATCCTTGCATCTGCTATACTTTTCTCACGTATTCTTGCTTCCTTTAGTTCTCTTTCCAATTGTCTTACACCTTTATCTTCGTTCATTTTTTTTCCTCCCTTATTTGTTTGAAGTCTTTTTCATCAATGTCTCCATCATCGTCTTTATCTAATTTTTTTTGATTACCTACTAATTTTTTAGTCAAATTTTCTTGCTCTTGTTGTAATCTTTGTTGTTCAGCCATTAACCTTTTTTGTTCTTCTAGGTCTTTCTTTTGTTGTTCTACTCTTTGTTTTAGTTTATCTTTAGCAAAATTCCCTGCTGCCCCAATAGCCGCTTGACCCATTGGAGTTCTAGCAGCAGCCAAACCTGCCCTTCCTGCCATTTGTAATGCAGGTAAAATCTTCTCTACTTCTTCTGTTTTTAATGTATTAAACCATTCATCTTTTTCTACCATACAATCACTACTCTGTTCTTCTATCTACATTTCTATTTCCTGCTTCAGCAGGGAGTCCACTAAATCTCTTATCAGGCCCGACACTATTACGAGCCTTATTCTTTGTGGGGTTTGGATTCATTTGTGGTGTTGGTGTTCCCATACCTGCTTCCATCATTTGACCCATTTGACTAGCATCAATATTAGTTCCTGCATAAGGGTCTGTTTCAACCATTTCTTCTTCAACTGGCCCTTGTTCTTGAGGAGGTGGAGGAGGTTTAACAAAAGTAAATCTACCCTCATCATCCATATTTACTTCAAATCCTAAGTTCTTAATTGATGCAGCAACATTTACTTCTATCTCTCTTTTTCGTAATTTAGCAATTTCATCTTCTTCTTCAGAAGGAGGTAATCTTAATTCCCAATCTGTTATACCAAATTCTTTAGTAACAAATGGGAAAACATAATTATTCCAAATTGTTTGAGCCATTTCTACTGCACGATTAGTAACAAGTATTTGCATACCTTCATTGTTTAATCCTCCACTTGCAGAATTATCAGACATGAAAATTTTACTAACTCCATAAAAAGCAGATATTCTGTCACGTAAATCTTCTTTCACTTGTATGTAATCCATCTCTTTGAGACTGTCCATGAACTTAACCCACTCAATAGACCCCTTTCCATTTTCAGATTCAATCCCCATAACAGGAATAAAGTGTGGGTCTGTTTCCATTTTTTCTTTTACGCTTCTCCAAAAAGATTTCATAGAATCCATGTTTCTAGTTTGTACTGCTAACAAACCTTTTGGCATTCTAGCCTTTGTGTAAGAAGAATTTACATAATTTTCCATTGCAGTTAAAGTAGTAACTTGATTCCACAATGTAATTATTGGAGACATACCATATAATCTAGAAGGTGAATATTTACTAAAATGTAAAACTTCTCCTTTAACAAAATATTGTTCTTCACCATTTACTCTGTTTACATAATGTACAGGATGTAACTCAGAACCACATTGTTCACAAGTTTCACTAGGATTTTGTGCTAACATATTTCTATGCTTTAAACATGTATATCCATCAATACCTCTTTCTCCTAATTCATTAGCATAAATGTGCATAGTTACAGGGTCTCCACGATAAATCTCTTTGATTCTATGCATACGAATATCTCCATTATTATCCATAAAATATTCTTTAACCATAACAAGATAAGCATCATCCATGATATTTAGGTCATCTTCCATTTCTTTTAAGACATCAATAAACATCTGTTCTGCTTTATTTACATAGCCTCCTAAAAGGTCTTTAGCATACGCCAATTGATTTTCATCTGCTTTTGCCAAATCTGTAGAACCACAATTGCTACATTTAGAAACAGGACTTTTATGTTCCTTTCCACAACTATTACATTTTCTTAAAAATACTTCTTGCCATGTATATCCTCTTCTAAACACTTCTTGTTTTAATTGAGTAGTACATGTTCTTACAATAGTAGAATTCGTAGCAAGTTGATAAATAATTGGTGATGTCAATAAATATGATGAATTTTTTTCTTGAATTCCCATATTATATATTTGTCTATCTGCGGGTTTAGGAGTAGTTCTCCTAAATAAATTTCTAATACTAAAAGTACGTTGTTCTTCTACCATGTGTTCAGTTCTCCTTGTGTATGTTTTCGTAGTCTAATTTATCCATCAAAGTCATTTTACAATTATCGTGCAATTTTGCTACAGTTGTTGGGTCTATTCCATATTGAGAAAAATCATAACCTACGTGGTCTTTATGGTTTTCATATTTCATTAGTTGAAATAATTCTTCCTTTCTTTGTGAGTACCAATCTTCTTTTTTGTATGACTTTTTCATTCGGATTAATTCTAATAAAATATCTGCATTTGCTCCTTTCATTCTAAAGTGTGGTCTACATTTTGTAAGGATTTTTACAACATCATCTCCCGAATAAAAGTTTAATCTATTTACTGGCCTTGTTGCTTGTGGAGATTTTTGGTCTAGGTGTAATCTACCACAACCTAATGACTTATGCATTTCCATCATAAATGCCTTGCCTCTTTCTCCGGTTGCTATTAATCCAACTCTAGGATTGTAGTTTTTGTCCATAGTAATATATCCATCTGAATCAATAAAGGCAGCAGTATATGCATAAATATCTTTTTTAATATCATCATGAATTTTATAGAATGCCCCATTGACATTAGTAATATTCATACTGTTAGCCATTTTTGATATAATTGATGGAGAAGTTTTTCTGAATAAATTAGATGGTAATCTTTCGTGTATCTGTCTTGATGATATACCATTATCTTCACAAACCGCTTTCAAAATCTCTTGTTTGATAACATCTTTAGGGCTAACTCCTAACATATAATCTTTCAAGGTTTTCTTAAAGGCTTTTTTAGTATTTACCATTTCTTTAGATAATTGTGCATATGATTTGTTAAATGGTAAACCCTGTCTATCTAATTTTGCTTCCCAATATTTACATAAATTATCTATCATATCTCTTCGTGTATCTTCATCTGTAACATATGATAATTTAATTAGTGTATCTTCATTACAAGTCATGTCTTTAACAAGAGGTTTGTATTTACTTATCCAGTAAGCATTTTCTATTGTATTGTCTAAATGTTCTGCATATGCCTTAATTAAATTATCAATAGAATTAGTGATGGCTATTTTTTCTTCACCCTTCAATGTTCTTCTATATTTTCTAAGTTGTTTAATTAAAGATGGTACATCATTATCTTCTACTTGTAATTTTTTTACATTAGTAGAAAGTTCTTTTCTAGCCTTTGACAATGATAATTGATACTCTGCGGCAAACCTTTTTTCCACATCAAAATGACTAGAAACTCGTTGTTCTTTTAACCAATTTTTTTTCATTTGGTCAGTTATTTCTTTTTGTCTATCAACCAACTCTTGTTCTTGGTCAGCAAGGTCTGCTGCTTCACGAAGTCTGTTACCTTTTTCACTCATTCAGACACACCTCAAAGATTCAACCCTGTCACTCCACTTGCCATCAAGTTAACAGGCTTTTGGGTCGAATTGAATATATCCATGTCATCAAGTAAGATAAATGTTTCATTGGCTGACTGACTTGCAGCATTGGCTAATGCCAAACTCATAACTAAATCGTCATGTGCTCCAACCCCTTCAAATCTACCTGATTCAGTAATACTAAACATTGACAATTCTTCTATTAACATATTAGTAATTTTTTTACTATTTGTATCTCCATATGGGAAATGTAACTTCTGATTTTCTATATTCATTTGTAAATTTAAAATAATTTCTTGTTTCTTTCTTCTAGTAGTATTAAAGTCATGTACATTTAAATCAGAAACATTTCTAAGTTCTTGTGTAAATGCTTTAGCGAATGTATTTGTTTCGTAGAATATTTTATCCGGTTGGAATATTTTCCCAACGATACGAATCTTTTCTATATTTTCTCTGAACTCTACGTTTTTTGCTCTATCAATATGTACTATTGTTTTATTTTGATTTTCATCTACTTCTAAAACTGTAATAACATTATAGTCACCATCAGTAGATATAGCAGGGTCAACTCCTACATAGTATCTATACCCCTTTTCTCTTCTATTTCCTAATTTTAAAATATAATCTTTATTTTTACATTTTTCTATGTAGTCAGGATTAAACAATGCTGTACCTGTAGAAATTGGAACACATAGATATTCTCTTGTAAATTTCAAAGAACCTATCTCAGCCTTTCTTTGCATCAATGATTCATAATCCCACCTTGCCGGCCAAAGTGGTTCATTTAATGAATTTAGACAAGGATATTTGTTTACAGTATATGCATCATTTTCTTCTAATTGTGCAAAAATATCCGTGTAAGTAAATGGTGTACCAATCATTCTTAACTTAGCGGTATGATGTAAAGTAGGTATCATGTCTCCAAAAAACCAATCTGTAACACGTTGAATAGCAGACAAACTAAACTCTTTCAAAGGGTCGTCAATAATAATTTCCTGTGGATGAAGACCACGAATCTGCGAACCAACGGAACGTTCCAATATTTGATTTCCATTTGTTAATTGTATATTTCCAATAGCCCATCCCCTAGTAGGTTTAAATCTTTTAAGAGCAGGGTGATTAAAATATCTATCAATTTCTCTCATGTGAACAAGAGTCTGCTTTTGATTAGAAGAAATGTAAAGCATTTGATATGGTGGTTCTTGAAATATTAAATTCCATACAACCCAACTATGCATAAATACAGACTTACCATGACCTCTAGAACATATAATTACACTTCTTTGTGTTTTATTCATTAAGTCAAACCATTCTTCTTGGTGTTCTGCAAAATCCCAACCTAAGACATTTTTAAAAAAATAAGGAAAAGAATTTTTAGATAATTCCATGTCCATATCAGACATGAAATCTATACCACTAACTTCCATTTTATCTCCTCTGCATAATATAAAACCAATTTGATATCGGTTTAAAGTATAACTTTCTAATAGGGGCTACTTCATTTGGGATAACGCCTTTAGAATATACTTGTTCTATTACATCTTTTACATCTTGTGGAATATCTTCTTGACCTACAACATTACCATTTTCTATTTCTATGTCCTTAAATCCAACTTTAGAAAATAATCTTTTTCCGGCAGGTTTAGCCATACCCACTATTGGTTTGTCTCCATGTAAATCTATTACCTTGTTACTTACTGCTGAACCTGCACCTCTTGTATCACTTGCATCTAATTTACCTGCATAATCAGAACCGTGACTAACTAGTCCTAACAATAAATATATTCCGTTATGTAAACCAATTCCTTGCACTGCAATAGGTTTACCTTTACTAAAGGATATCCAATATCCACCATTGGTCTTTTCAAACATTGTATCATTTAGAAGTTTATATCTTTCATTTCTTGTTTTATATTGTATACCTTCTTTTGCAAAGATATCCACCACTTCCTTTTCACGAAATGGCCCTTGTATTTCAAACTCTGCCATTAATATCACCTAAAATTAGCCTTTAGATAATATACACTTTCTACAGGAATTCCATGTGTTTTGCTTATATTTTCCATAGAATCTATTTTATTTACTATTTGTTCTATCTCATTAACACTTACATCTATGTGATAGTTTTCTTTTAATATTTCAATAGCACGATTTACGTGAGTATAATTATCTAATTTAGAAGTATTATAATAGACAGGTTTATTCATCATTTTTCTAATTGTATCATGAGCATCTAATATTTTCATTTCGTCTTCTGATTTTACAATCTTCATGTCATCAATGGCACTGAAGAAATTTTTGATGTATGACTTTGTATTTTCATTTTCTGTATACTGTCCTCTATTTTTATTCAGATGAGATTCAATCGCCTCTAATGGGTAAATTTTTTGTGGGTTATACAATTCTTTCCATTCTTCTGTATATCTATTAAATATTTTAACATCGTTTAATTTGTTCTTTTTAAGAAGACCATTCAGGAAAGCACCTAACTCAACTTTAGAATCTTCATCAAAATTACCTCCTAGTTGTCCTAGAATTTCTACAAGTTTTGATTGTAGAGCAATTAATTTTGCTCTTAAATCTATAAAATCTTTATTCGCAGGAGTAGTGATAAATTGTAATGTGTCAGTAATTAATTTCAATTCATCTTCATCTAATAGTAAACCACCATATTCTGCTTCCATTGCTAACAAAGTAAAAAAGGAGTTATCATTTGGTTTTATTTTAGTTAATATTTGCATAAGTTGAGTGTTTGCAAATTCTATTTTATCATCAAAGGGTTTGTATCTACTATTTAGTGGCACAATATAATATTCGATAATGGCTTCCATCATTGCTTCATGTTCATTTGTTATTTCTTCTATTTCTTCTAAGAAATTCTTTCTATCTTGCCTACCAAATGTAGCAGAAATCATTTGCGGAGATGCTTGTGCTTTTGTGCCAGTTTGTTCTACAGTAGTAGGAGAAGCAAGTCTATCTAAGTTTGACCCACTAGATAAAAATTTACTAACTATTTCTAAAAAGTTACCAATATTTTTTATATTTTTAGCCTCATCTATTTTATCATTATCTTGAGTTTGTAATATCCCACTGTCAAAAATTCTTTCAGAAATAGGAAGATAAAATTCTTGCATCCCCACTACTGCTTGTTCGGCTAATCTATCAACATATTTTTCAATATCATCATCTATTTCTACAACAGATTTTATACCTAAAATTTTCATTTGTTTTTTAATTCTATTAATTTCTTTGCTAAATATAGGCCACTCTGCCCACACTGAAGAATCGGTTCTATTTTTATTTTCACCTGCATATACATAATAGAACAACGGGTCTACCTTAGTAGTTTCATGTAGTTTACCTAATTTTCTGCCTAATCTTGATGCTTGTGTATTTTCCTCTTTAGCCTTTGTTGCATCAATTTCTATAAATTCTCTTTTTTCCCCTGTTTCTTTATCTGTCATACTTGTACGAGTAGCAAGTCCACGACCTTCAAGTCCTAAGTCTTCGTCAGAAATATCTGAATCAATTCCTAATTCTTCAATTAGTTTTTCTCTTGTTCTATCAATATCCACATCTGCTCCTTTTTCATCTAAACTATCTAAAAATGTTTCAAACAAAACTTGAACTTTATCTCTACCTTTTACCCAATCTTTCATAGGTTTTCCATCATATTCTATAATATACTTGTAATCATTTTCATTTGAAGACAGTTCTTCTGCAACAGTATTAAACTCATCAATAACCTCTTGTAGTTTTTTATTATCAGTTTTTATTTCTTTCAATCCCCTTGCAAATTCTTCTACAGTTCTTTGAACATCTTCATATTTTGCATCAATGTTTTTCCAATATTTGTAAATTTCTTCTCTTCTTGTTAAATATTTTAAATCTAATTTTCCAATTAACATATCTGCATCTAATTCTACACCCTGAAACATAATACTACTTTCTGTTGTTAATCTACTTTCTATTATATTCAAAAACGGTTCTACTAATCTTCGCATATTTTGAGTAGGAACACTCTCTAAAGTGCGTTGCCATTCTTTTAACTCTCTTTCAGAAAATTTTGATGTAGCCCAACTAACACCTCGACTAGGAGCATTCTCAGCATTATTCAAATTATATCTTGTAGATTTACCCTTCATTTTAAAATTACGAAGAACATCATTAATTAGTTTTGACTCTCCTCTTTCCATACCTTCCTCTTTATCTTGAGTTTCTGCTTCAGAAAGTGTTTCGACTTTTTGTTGACCAAATGCTTCTTTTCCTACCAACTGTGAAATCACATATCGTATCATTTTACTTTTCATTTCATCAGGTCTAATAGCAGCAAAACCTTGATATTTTTCTCGAAAATAATTGTTTAACATCTGTTGTGGTTCACCTTCTAATGCAGATTCTAAAAAAGATTGTTGAAGTACATAACCCTTTTTGGTTTTTCTAAGTAAAACATTTTCGTCTTCTTTAGAACTAGAGGAATTCTCTACTAGGAAATTAAATAACATTTCTTTTGCAAATTGTTTTCTAAGTGTACTAGCAGCAGACCTAATATCTTCTTGTTCAATGTTAGTTTTATTTTCTAGATATTTTTTAAGCCCGACTAGACCTTCTGTCAGTAAAATAGAAAATGCTTCTTGCTTATCTATTTGACTCATATCTTCTATTTTAGTTACCATCTGCTACCCTCGCTTTTACCCAATTATAAGGTTCTATCTTTTTCATACCATGCAGTATACTTTTATCGCCACTACCCATATAGTCTACAATAGTTTTCCTTAATGCATCAAGAAAATAATTTCTTATTTTATCATAATTTGATTGAGATAATGAGTCTCTTAAGTTTGTTTCATTTTCTTTAGACTGTTCTTTACGATATCTTCTCATTAGTTTGGATATACTTGTTTCTCCACCAATAGTTTTTCCTCCTCTTTCGCTTGGAGTTATTGATATTAAATTTATAATTTTTATAACGTTTGATAATGTTACAGATTGATTTAGACCACTCTCTGAAAGAGGATTTTTTGCTAAATTACCATCCTTATCCCTTTTTACTGCTAAAGCCAAATAACTATCAAGAGAATCTTCATTTGTATCTACAGTATCAGTTGAAAAAGTTTTAGGCTCTCCATCTTGACCAAATAATCTGATTAATTTTTTACCATCTTCTTTAGATGCTGCTCTCATTCCTCCACTTCTATTATCTTTCATACGATTTATTTCTTTTTCATATTGTTCATAAAAATCAATTACTTCGTCTTCATCTATATCAGTAAAATATTTTTCTAATATTTTTAATTGTTCTTCATTTAATTTTTTATTCTTTGCAGCCATAAGAGCATCATGGTCTGCTTTAGGAATACTATAATCTATATTTTCTTTCCCACTAACTCTAGAAGAAAATTCATTTTCTAAAGAAAAACTGTTAGGATTATCTTTCATCAATTTTCTAAACTCCTTAATATTACCCTTTGAATCATTCCATAGGTTTTGTATAACTTCAGAAACATTTTCTCCTGTTTTTGGTATAATTTCTGCGTCTTCATCTACAAACAAATTGTTTCTTAACATTTCATATACGGCTTCTTGTTGGCTGCTTTGTTTTACTGTTCCTTTTTTTGGAAACTTAGATGGTTCAAAATTAGGATTTTCCATAATCCATTCTAAAGAAGGATTTACTCTTCTACCTAACATCTTTACAAATTGTTTTGGAACATAAGGAGGTTTCATCATGTTTCCTACATTGTACAACATCTGTAAATATTCTACTAAAAATTCAGGAGTTAATTTACTTTCATCTACTTTAACCTTCAAATCTTCTTCCTCTTGTGGAAGTTTAAATTTTAATTGTGCAGCAAGTTCCGGTTTATCTTTTAGATATTCAGATAATTTATTTTCGTTCTTTTCATCCCATACTTTTAGTCTCGATAATTCTTTAGGTTTACTATTAAAAAATTCCAATGCTTTATCATGATTGCCATCTAATATCATTTGTATATACTTAGAAAAATATGCCTTTTCATCTTTAGGTTGTAAGTCAGAAGGTGTTTGTCCTAAACCTTCTATCAACATTTGAACAAGTTCTTTTTCATCTTCATCTCCGGCTTCTTTCATTTGACGATTTGCTGCTCTTAATATTTGCACCCTATCATATGTGTACCCTTTACTATCTGTACTATTGTCTTTAACACCTTGAATAAGTTGTTCAATACCTGCTTTATTATCTGACAACATTAGAATGTTAATCTGCTTATCCCAATATTTAGCAGGAGGTTTTTCTGCTTTTTCAAAATCTCCTAATGATGTTTGTGATGTACCTTTTGTATTATCTACAGGTTTAGTTTTCTTTGGTTTTCCTTTGAACCATTCTTCTATAGGTCTTGTAGCAACAGTAGCACCTTCAGGGATTAACTCTTTAGGTAACTTAGATTGAGTTGTTTTCTCATCTTCGTTTTTTAGTACAGATTCCCAACTCATTGTAAATCACCTATTGCCGAAAACCAACTCATTTTATACAAATTTCTTTCTCTTATTCTAGTACGATAGAAATCCTTAATATCGTCTTTATAAAATTCCTTTGCATTTTCAAGAGCATTTCTCAAATCACTTATTTTTCTATCAACATCAAACTGTTCATAATTTGTATAATCTATTTTTATTTTATCATGTCCAAGAATTCCTATATCTTTTAAAGCCTTTTCATAGACTTTTCTAAATATCCTACCTTCTTGATTGATTGTACCTAATTGGCCTACTGATGTTAATTTTCTATTTTCTCCTACTCCAAAGGTGTCCACATAGTTAAGATATTCTTGTATAACTTCTTCCTTCTTTCTTTTAAATTCATTCTTCTTGTCTAGTGCTGCCTTAACCTTTTCCGGCGTTTTTTCAATATAGTATCCACCACTATCATCATCATCTTCTTTCAGAACACTAAACCAGTTCATTGTAACTTCTCCTGCATTTTATTTCTAACATCCAACCAAACTTCAGGATGGTTCTGTGCAAGAACTTCTTTTACAATCTGCATCTGATGAACTATAATTGTGTCTTGTCTCTTGTGAACTAACTTACCCTTGAACTCCATAAGATATTTTAGACTCTCACGAATCTCTTTTGCTAACTTAGTTAACGAATCAATATACTTAGGGTCTGTTCCTTCTTCATTAAACAACATATCAATCCTACTTTCAAGTCTAGAAATATTATTACTAAGAGTATCTATTTCATCTACTTCTTTAGTAGCAATTAATTGAGCAGCAGATTCTTGAACTAATGGTTGAAGATGATTTTTCATATGTCTAACAATTTGGTCTTCTGAACAATCAACAATACTAGCCGCACCTGCGGGTGTCATATTACCATCGTGAAGTTGTTCCTCCAATTCGGCACGAATCGGATTAACACACAATTTGCATCTTGGGTTTGATGAATTAGTATAATTGCCCATATGATTTCTTTGATGTCTTGAACTAGTTCCACTAGGCCAATTCATTTGTTGGTCTAACGCATCAGTAGTATAACTCATTGATTCTAAATCTGCTTCAAGTTGACTTCTATCTTCGTGAGTACACAAAGGACATCTCTTTCTAGTAATCACCTAGTCCACCATCCCAACTTTCCCATAGAGCAGGGTCATCCCTTCTATCTTGTTTTTGTAAATCCATTTTCTTTTCTTCGTCTTTGTCTTCGACTTCGTCTTCTCGTCCTGCTAAATATGCACTTGTTAAGCCACGCCCTTCTTTCTGTCTTTTGAACGCTTCAACTCTTTCTTTTTCTGTAAGAAGTCTTGGTTCTACTTTTTCTCCAATTAAAGTTGCTTGTTCTATATCGGCTAATATTTCTGTAATACCTTCTTTAGGTAATTTTTCAAACCCATCTATATTATATCTATCTCTTAAAATATTATTTATTTTAGTTCTGTAACCTTGTTGGGTTCTATATTGTGTTGGATTAACGTTTTCTTGCATAAAGGCATCTTTGACTTTTTGAAACATTATTTCGCCTTCATCTGATACATCATATTCTTCTATAGCCGTATCAGCATAACCCCTTTCCATATCTTTTACTTCACCTGTTTCGGGGTCTGTATATTGACGAGGTTTATTTGCTCCAATTGCTTGTTGTTCCTGTCGGAACTTAACTCTCTCTGCAATCTTCTTTTGTCTCTCTGCAATACGTTCTTTTTCTTCCGCCTCTTTCTGTTGTTGTGGATTTTCATATCCACCATATACTCTTTCATTTCTTCTTTTAACTGCATCTTTCCAACTTTCTTTAGTCTCATCCCCCATTGCTCGCAAATTTTTCTTTGCTTCCCTTACTGCTCCCTTTGGATTTGCTATGGCTTGTTGGCCTGTTTGAAAAACCTTTTTTCCTGCATCTAAAACATTCTTTCCTGCTTCCATCAATGTATCTTTTTCTTCTTTTAAACCCTGTTTAATATTTTTTGCTCCTTGTACTAATTCTCTACCTGTTGCGGTATCTGCTACTGCTGCTTTTGCTCCACTTGCAAGTTGTATTGCTTGACCCATTCTACCTTGAGGTAAACTTGCTCCAACTGCTCTTTGTGCTTGTTGTCCTCTGTTTGCACTTGCTTGACCTAAAGCCTGTTGCATTTGTGCATTTCTTTGAGCGAGTAGCCTATCCTGTTCTTTTTTTTTATTAGGGTCAGGTTGCGGAGGTTGAAATTCTGATAATGTAGTTTGTCTTGTTTGTTTTACAATAGTGGAAAACCATTTATTTAATTTAGCATCATCTTCTACTTCAGGGTCTACAGGAAATTCTTCTTCTCCTGTTGGATTTGGATTAGTAGGAGTTTGAGGAGGAACTGCCATACCTGCTTGTTGAGCCATAGGGTCTAATGGTAATCCTGTTGTTGGGTCAACCATAGGTTCTTCCATTGGTGGTTGCTCCATTGGTGGTTGTTGTAATTCCGGTTGTTTCAATACTTTTTCCCAATTCATACTTTCACCTTCATTATAGTTCTCCAATCTGTAGGTTCTACATTTGCACTAGTTCTAACAGTATCTTTAGGTTCTTCCTTTTTAGGTTCTTCTTTTACAGGAGGTTTCCATCCTGCTAATATTGCCATATTTTTCATTTGCCCTCTAGACATCTTAATGTAAACTTCTTCAATCTCATTTGGAATTTTCAAATCTGATTCTATTTGACGTAACACATTTTGATGTTGTTTGGTTGTTAGATTTATTGGAGTGTTCCTAATTATTCTTGCTGCTTTATCTGTACTAAAATTACCCGCAGGAGTTGTAAATTCATCATCTCTAGCAAATGCAGTAAACATAGATTTGATTTCAGGGATTTTTAATGCGGCTGCTCCACTACCTCTTCCTTGAATTGGAATAGGTGTATCCTTCCTAAATGATAATCCTAAATTAGCAAATGATTCAATTGCATCTTTTACAACTTGCTGTAAACCTTTTGATTCCTTTCCGAGAATTTTATCTTCTCCAAACAAGGCTTGCCACATAGGAGGTCTTGCTGAACCATCATCTTGATATGAATACCAACTTTTGTCAACCGCAGTTAATTTAGTACCTTTGAATTCATTTCTATATTCTACATAATCTTCTGTTAAATAGTGACCATATACATTTCTTCTTTCTAAAACCTCTCCTGTTTCATCATCCCAATTAAGAGGTTCTTCAAATACAATGTTAGCAGGATTAGCAGGACTGTTTGGTTTTTTATATTCTTCCAACAAATTATCTAAGTTCTTCAATAAATCTAATTGGCCTTTATCTATTTGTCTACCACCCTTCAAACTAAATATTTTTCTCAATTCTCTATCAATGTATGTCCAACCTCTATCACTCATTGGCCCACTATTTCCTGCAATTCGACCTAACTTACCCATACCTACAATTAAACCTAATAAACTCTTTTTGGTTTTAGCAACACCAATTGCTCTACCTCTTAAACCGGAACAAGTTCTTCTCCATATCTTATAATTCTCTGCAAACGATTTAAAATCTCTAGTTGCAGTAGCCTTATACTTTCCAAAGGTAAAAGTTACTTCATCTTTCTTTACACCTTTAGTCACAAGAACACCTCTTTTTATCTTCACACTTCTTACAGTAACGCCTCAAAGTAACTCTTTTTGCCTTACCACCAACGGCTTCATTATTAAATAAATCAGACGTTCCAGTGCTAGTTGTAGTAACTGCTCCTTCACCACGAATAACAGTAAACCAACTTGCTTGATTATCTGTTTGAGTAAAGTCGAGACTACTCATATGTTTCTCCCCGACTATAACCTAACTAATTATCATATCTGTTCTAAGAACCTTTTCTCCACTTCTTGTTTTTCTTTTCTTTTGTTTTACTAGGACTCCATTTAACCTTATTAGCCCAATAAGCACCGGAGAATTTTCCTCTCTTTATATTTTTAGCATGTCTTGATTTAAACGCTTTTCTTTGTCCAGCAGTTTGATTAGTTTTAACTCCCTTTTGACCGAACCTAATAGTCTTAACTTTGTCACCATCTTTCACAACAACAATGTGAGATTTACTCTTATGGTCAGGAGTTCTTTTTGGTTTACTAAAACCACTTACACCTGCTCTCTTTAATGCAGGATGTTTCTTAGATTTTTTCTTTTTAACAACTTCAAACCAATCTAAACTTTTATTCATCTTATCTTTATATTTATGTTCAAAAAGATAATCAGAAGCATCATCAACAGAAGACCACTCATGTTCAGTTAAATCAAACTCTTCAACTATTTCTTCTAATTCGTCAATAGCATCATCAACATCGCCTTCATCTTTGTTAATTGAATCAAACCAAGTCATTCTTTCATCCCTTCTTTCATATAAAATTCTAAATCTTTCTTAAGGGCGTTTTCACGTTCTTTTAAATCTTTAAACAATGGAGATAATATTTGTCTTGCAGTATTTCTTGCATCTTCTCTATTAAGACCTGCATTAACCATTCCATCAGCAATTTCTTCTGCATCATTTACTAACTTTTCTCTTGTTTGTTGAATCTTTTCTATAAGACCTAAAGTTTCACTATACAGTGTTTGTGCTAACTTATTGTTTTCATTCTTAAAGAGGTCAAACCATTCCATGTTAATCTCGCCTCATTTGATTCTCTTTTGATTTTACATCTTTAGTTATTGGGCCACCTTTAGCCCATGTATAACAAGTTCTTGCTGAATGACATTTGAAATCATGCATCCAACAATAGCCTAATCTTCCATCATCATCAGTAGACAATGGCATACAATCGTCCATTCTAGGAGATATATCAAAAGCAATACAATTACTACAATTAGATTTCTTTGCTACATCAGCAGTAGTATTCCACTTCTTTGCATATTCTTCCCAATACTCTTCATCATCAAGATTTAGTGGGCCATATTTAATATTTGGATTCTTAATTGCGTCATCTCTATTCTCTGTGTTAACCATTAGGTCTTGTGTTGCTATAGGACAAGATAATTCTTTCAAAATTATATGCCAACTCATAATCCTTCAACCCTCTTATACTTCTTCTTTGCAGATTTGCCTCTAGGAACATGTTGTTTGCCTTTTTTCGTTCCTTCTCTCTTTTTTCGATTTTCATACGCCTTTTCAGACGGTGTTAACGAATCTCTAACAGCCTTTGGAGCATATCTTCCCTTCTTTTTGGATTTAGGAGAAATATAATCCCATTTTTCCCTCGTCCACTCTGTTAACGCTCTTTGACCCTCTTTTTTAGCCTTCAACATACTAAACCATTCAGTCACGATAGCCCCCTCCTGCCTTTTTATACGCTCTAGCCAACATTTGAGCCTTTCGAGCAGACCATTGACCTGCATTTCCACCTTTGCTCCCTGCTTTTATCCTATTGAAGATTCTTTTACGCATAGTTGGCTTCGTATAATTTCCAGCCCTATTAACAGTCGACTTTTTCTTCTTTTTTAGAACAGTGAACCACTCCATCGTCTAAATCAGCCTCCGTTAATCCAAACCATCCTAAAAATGCCTCCCTCATAGGCTTATCGGTAATAAAACCCCTAACCATTTAAACCACTCTTGTCCTCTTACTAAAAATTCGCACAACTTTAAGACAAAATACAACAAAACGAACAATCAATCCTTTCTTTCCGAAAAAATATATGGCGAAATTTTTTATACCACTCTTTTTTGAAAATTGAGGTGACATTTTTTTACCACTAGCCGATTATTTTTTTTCCTTTTTGTTCTATTCCCAGTTTAAAAATTGTTATTATAGCCCGAAAATTTTTTTATTTCTATAAGCACGTTAAAAAAAATCTTTTTTATTATATGATTTGTATAGTGGCAAAAAACTATAGGCACATTAATTCAAAAGACTTTTTTTATGTCGAAATGAACGCTTTAAATTAATATTGTGATTAAAAAATGCAAAAATCTATAGAAAAAAACAAATTTTAATTAAAAATAAGAAAAAAAATTTTTGACTACAAAGCCATATGGTTGGGTACTTTGTCACCAAACCTTGAAGGGTTTTTACACCCAACAATTTTAAATAAAGTTTTCAAAACCTACTTCTTCATACCACAATGGTTCTTCGCCCCACTGTTTACACCATTTCTTTAATTCATCTTGATGATTAAAATAACACATACGGCTTATATCATGTCTATGAATATGTTCGCCTGTTGTATTTGGTTCATCAAAAACCTCATTATGTATTTTCCAAATAGGTTTAATGACTACATCTTCAGCATGGCTCTTATTGCCATATTGAAATGGATGAACCGATATTAAGTTCATATGTAAATTATATACTCTAGCACTAAAATATGGATTACCATTTGTTCTATCATACCAATGTTTAACTTCAATAATATATTTTATAGGTTCTCTACTCATTCTTAAACTCACCTTCCCATCCACAATCTTCACACCATGCACAATCAATAGTACCTAAATAAGCACCTGTAATTGTCACTACTTCATTACATCCTTCACATTCCATATCGTATTCCATTTATTCTTCCTCCTGTTTTAAATCATTCTTAGCATTCCGTACCATTTGTATAATATCGGGAGCACATTCAGATGAAGTATGATTGATAGATTCAAACTTACAATCAATAATATGGTCATCAACCATCTCTTGATTAAACATACTGACTAAAGCACGTTCAACTTTATATTGTATTAGTGCCATTAATTCAAGAGGTACATTAACGAGTCTTCTTTCAATAGCATCTTTACGTGCTACTTTAGGACTATCCCATGATATAATGAATTCAAGTGCTGATGTTCTAGACTTCAGATGAAAATTAACTTTAACAAAAACATCATCATCTAATTGAAAGCGAACTAAACTCCAATCAATATCATTAAACAAATCACTTTCTAATATTTCTGTTTCCTCTGTTTCATCATTCCATTGAGAAAGAAGAAGCCTTTCTCCTCTTGGAGATTTTAATGCTTCTGAAGTTTCAATAGTTGTTGTTTTGTTAATTGGAAATAAACCTTCATCAGGAAATACCTTCATTAATTGTTGTTGTGCTCTCTTGGCATCATAATTATATTCAAATGTTAAACCATTTTTAACACCGTTAATGTCTATACCATATTCTAAATATTCTGTTTCATCTGTTTGCATTCCTTGTGTATTTTGCACTATGCGATTATCATAAACAGCAGCACAATAAAGACCTTCTCTTTGAAAGAAGGAATTTAGTATTCCATAATCGCGGGTATTTATCTCTATGTTGTATTCTATATTATATCTTCTTGTGTAAAGCATATTCCATGTTTCAAAAAATAAGATATAAGGTCTTGCGACAAAGTACAATACCATATGGTTGGTGATACTTTGTGGAACTAAAACCCCGAAGGGAATTAGGCAGATGCAGCAGCCAATTTTATCATGTATTCTGCCCTTTTTGTCTCCCATTCTAATTGCTTAGTTCTAGGATAAGGGCTTTTACGGGCTAATTGTAGGCATTGATATTGATATCGGCTTAATTTACCGATACCATAGCCTAACATTTCTTGTTCCTTTCTAAGGCTAATAATAGCCATAGGAACATACATAGGATTCTTTGTTTCCAATGCTTTTGCCTTTTCTTCCTTAGTGGAATATCTGTCAACATCATCCCATGTAATATTCTTGCTTTCCATTCTAATCTTGTTTATCATTTTGTTTAATTCTGCTTTCGCTTTTGCCTTTTCTTCTTTAGTCTTAAAGTTCATACATCTCAACCTCCTTTTCTGCTAATCTTGCTATACATTGTAGCCTAGAACCTGAAACAGGTAGGCCATATTGTTTCAATCTTATTTTTATTTCCGCCGTTGTATCATGGTTGAACAACGCTACTATGCTTTCACTTATTTGTATGTCATTTGATGAATCCCAGTTGAACTCATTTGTTATATCTCCTTGCATGTTCTAGGTTTCGTATTAGTAATATAAGGTAATACTCAAAGTTTCTTACCATATGGTAGTGTAACTTTGTGGAGCACCCTAATAAAAAAAGGAGAAGTTGTGAGGAGAACCAAATTAATGATTCTCCCCACTTTTTGAAGAGTTCCCGCCGGAGAGATGCGAACTAAACTAGTTAGCCTCCTGTAAGAAACCAACTAGAGAAGTTGCTTCTCCATCCCAACCTTTCTTAGTGGCTGAGATAGCATTTCTCTTCATTTGTGCTTGCAAATAATCTGCAAACGCTTTGCCATTCTCGAAAACTACTTCTTCACTTCTTCCGTGAGGTAGTAATAATCCTTGAATAGCGGGATTACTATCAAATATAGCAGCAAACGCCGAAACGTCATTTTGAGCAACTGCTAAAGTTGCTGATGCTACAGTATTCAATGCTGAACTTCGGCGACCAATAGGAGCACCTTCAACATCTTCTAATATGCTTTTTATGGCAGAGGAGAATTTTGTTTGACGGCTTGCGTCATTATCTCCCTTAGTTAGCATAGTTGATACAGATGTAACCATCCAATCCTCTACATTACCATTATCCATAAATGTCGTTATTTCATTTTTCCATTCATTCCAATTTTTCATTTCACTCATATATATCACTCTCTCTATTTTACTTCTCTCCA
>Ga0213860_10000148_pt1 | contig 27410 bp, 26 predicted proteins | sample PICome_3_FD_160118 | JGI IMG/M metagenome (GOLD analysis project Ga0213860, IMG submission 160118) | Coastal seawater microbial communities near Pivers Island, North Carolina, United States - PICO550 | ecosystem: Environmental > Aquatic > Marine > Coastal | place: USA: North Carolina...
TTGAAGTTGTCTTCAAGAGCATCACATAGCATCAGAGTATACTTTCTGATGTTCAGTTGGATGGTGTTCCGTGCGTCCATCTGGTCTTGCATCGTGAGCGTCATCAGTGCGTTCCTTTCAACATAGCCAATATACGATAAGGCAAGGGCAAAGTCAAGGGGCTTACAGACGATTTTAGATAAGTGTTACTTATCGTTCACAACCATCGTGATAGATTTAATTAATACCACAATTCCAACCGCTTGCCATATGGTAAGGTACAAATTGAACCAACTGAATATCACAGTCATGAACCATGCTTGACACCACAGTATCAACAGAGTGGCAACTGTAGCGCCAATCATGTAACCTACTTTTCTCTCTTCCATGAGTCGTATATCTCCCGACGAACAGCGTATGCAGTAAATTCATCAGTGAAAGTGCATACTTTCCTTCCACTGGGTATACAAAGTGCCCATTTGTCGTTGTTAGTTTGTCTAACAATCAGATGAGTTGGTCTTGTCATTCGGACAGAGGGGATTCACGTTTGCACATAATGTTCTCGCCTTTGAGTACATCCTCAACATAGCGTTTGTTGACATCTAGGTCCCTACCTTCACTCTCAGAGTTGTAGTAGTCCCAGGTGCCTTGTTTTTCTGGTGAATACCAGAAATCCTCCCAATCTTTGGGGGAATCGGTGACATCTTCGATGTTCTTTTTGTTAGTCATGGCAACAGTTTAACGTTGATTTCTTTCCAGTTGGGATACTGCTTCATTGCATAGTTTTCCAACTTGGTGTTGTGTGATTTGATGCCCTTCTGTGTCTTTGGACGTGTGGGCATTGTCCTCAAGAATGACAACGTACCCTCGTCAGTTGTCACTGAAACTTGATAGGTTGCTGTTGTAGTTTCCATCAGAAGATGTTAGTCCAGCGAGTGTGTTGTGCCTTGGTGATAACACCAGAGTGCAATGCATTGTCACATACATTACAAAATACTTGCCATTTCTCTTCTCGGGAGAGATTGTGTTTAGAGGCAGTTTCAGAGATGATCTGAAGCATTTTGGTCTTTGTCATGATCAGCAACAGGCGGGAGAGTATGCTTGGGGTTCAGTCAGAAAGTCGGTAACAGTGTAACCGTGAAGATCGAGACGTGCATTGACAGTTTCGATCATTTCCTTGCGTGACATCAACCGCATGGATTGTGACTCACCCTTGAACTTCAAAGTATACACAAACTTATCAGTCAGGATGTTATGAGGGCGAAACTCAACAACCATGGAATGACGTTTGGAAGTGACTTGCATTGGTGGTGTTCCTCTCAACATGGCTAATATACAACGAAACCAGCCACAGGTCAAGTGGCTGGTCCATTAGTGTCACTTATCAATCGAGATCGTGCTTATCAGATTTCCTAATCTCCTCATATAGCATTTGTGTGGTATCCTTCTGCTGAATCTCTAGAGTGGATGTAAACAAAGCGGTGCGGATATCCCGCACTTTCTTGAGTTGTTTCTGGTGGTATTCCTCCCATTCCGTGATCATTTTGTTCAGTTCAATGGCAATTTCCGCACCTGTCATCTCCTCTGAGTTAATGAGGTCGCAGAAATACCCATCAATTTGATCGAGGCAATACTTAGCGTGATTGTGAGTCATGATTTAGATTGGTGAGTTGGCGTTCAAGTTCGTACTTGATTGAATTTAAGTGCATGAATATGAATTGTTTATACTCATTATCTTCTGTCAATTTGGTTATACCATCTACCTGATAAAGTGCAAGTATGAGTTTAGTCTGCTTGTCCATCTTCTACGATCGCGGGAGTGGGATCATAACCAAAACCAGACTTATTCAAACGAATAGCGTGCTGGTAATACTCTTCTAGTTGACGAAAGCGTTTCTTCATGTACCGAATCTCTTCAGTAGTATATTCACTTCGCGGATCATTCTCCGCTAGTTTGATCACTTTCCGCAGTTGCTTCAGTTGCCCTTTCATTTTCGATTTGTTCCCAGAAACGAATGTTGTTTTGAATATGTTCAGCAAGTTTGGTTTGCAAACCTGCCAGTTTCACGCTACCACATTGTTTTTCAATTGCTTCACGTTTTGCCTCCTCTGTCAGTTGAATTGCGGAGACTAGTGCAGTCAACTCATCATTCGATAGAGTCACGTCACAGTAAATTTCCATGTCTTTATGTCATTCAACAGTATATAGGTAGGTATTATCAGGGCGAATACCCATTTGTTCACAACGAACCTCATATGCGATCCGTTTCAGTTCTTCAATATCAAAAGATTCCACCGCATCAAAGATTGTGCGGCGGATCTGTGCGGTTTGAGTGTCGTCTTTCATCAGATTGCGATGTTGAAGTTTTGGAGATCAGATTGGGTAATGGTTTCTTTACCAGAGAGAACTGAAAAATCCTCTCTCAGTGTCCACATCTTGTCATCCTGGGCGATAACAGCGAAACCGAAACATCCAGGCACTGGCATCATGTAGAGTCCGTGCTTCTCTGCTTGTTTAGCAGAAGAGAACCCACGGGCAGTGATAGTCCAGTCAGAACCGAAGTAAGCGCAGATGAAGTCCAATGGTGTTCCTCTCAACATGGCTAATATACACCAGTCAGCCCCATAGGTCAAGGGGCTGACCGATTAGCGGTCCTTATCGTACAATCGATTCTACGGGTTTACCATCAACAAAGATCATGTCCATCAATCCTTGCAGTCTTTTGATAGTTTTGTCACCATAGTTAGAATGAACAGGGACAGTAACATACCCACAGGGTTTACGATAAAATTGACACACGCCAGGAGTAAGAACACCATCAGCAATGTCTTGGGCATCTTGTCTGTCCACACGGATAACACGTCCAATAGTTTGTGCCATTTCAATGACACTAAGGTTTCGTAGCAGGATCGTATGAGTGAGACCAGGAACGTTGATACCTTCCGAAAGAATCGAATAGTGGAAGACCACAAACTTTTTACTTGCATCTTTTCCCCATGAGGATAACGTATTGAAGAACTCTTCCCGACCGACCTTAGTGCGGTTGACATATGCACCATGCTTGGATGTGATGTGGAGAACATTGTATCCTCTAAGTTCAAGGGAAGCGATGAGATCAGTCTGTGAAAGCATATTCCACAGAACACGGGTGTTTGGTGCAGCAACTAGGATCTTGGCAGCGTGATCCTCGTCTAAGCGTTCTAGAATGTCCTGTACGGTGTTAGAATCGATCATCGCAGCAGTTGTCTTGGTGCGAACGATGTCGGTCTTGTAGGGGATCAGAGAGGGAGGCAGAATTGAACCGTTGTTGATCAGTTCAGGTGCAGGAACGTTCTCGATGATGTCACCAAACACCATACGATTGTTCATCCCACGATCATGACGAGAAGAAACACGACGAGTTGCAGTGAAGAAGTAAGAATACTTAGCACTCAGACTCATTGCAGCAACAGATACAAAGAAGTTACGTTGTACTGCATTGTGTGCTTCATCACAATACATGATGTCCACGTCAATACCTGCATCAACAATCTTGTTCAGACTGTTGTATGTGGTGAAGATCAGTTGATTGACACCAGCAGTTTTACAGACAGCATCATGACACTGAATCTGTTGGATCTTAGTTGTACTGAATCCCACAACCTCACCACTGTGAACGTGCATCACTTGAGCGGATACTTTACCGTTCAGAGTAGACCAGAACTCATCATAGAGTTGGTTGGAGAGGAGAATACGAGGAGCAACAATCACAACAGTTTGTGATTGACTAGACTCTCGAAGATGACGCAAACAATGTTGCATCATGATGACAGTTTTACCACCACCAGTAGGAACAATGATCTGTCCCTTATCGGCAATGTCCATGGCATCAAGAGCACGTTGCTGATGGGGACGAAGTTGCATAACCACTGATCTCAATGTAGCCATAATACAAGAAAACCAGCCCCTGGTCAAGAGGCTGGTCGATTAGTGTATCTTATCAGTCCAACAATTCAGATAAGCGTGCCATATACATGAAACCCATGTCTTCGTGACTATCATCCAACCACTCGGCATATTCTTGTGCCAATGCCTGTGCATCTTCTGGTGATTTCTTCTCCAGTTTCACGAATCTTCTCTCCATCAAACGCAACTGAGCGTGACAGATTTGCAGTGAGTTTGCTTCAATGTTACCAAACAAACCGTTGAAACGATTGACTTTGTGCATGGGTTTTTGACTCAACATGGACAATATAACAAAAAACCCAACCCCTGTCAAGAGGTTGGGTCATAAAGGTGCCTTATCACTCACATTAGTTTCACTAATCCAATGAATATAGTTGCTCAAGTTGAGACGTATAAGTAACTAACCCACTCGCAGGTCAGATCTCAATCAAACGATTTTTAGATTTCATTTGATTGAAGTATTTGCCAACAGAGAATTTCTCTTTGTTGACACTGGCACCATCCATTTCGATCAGAAGATCGTCTTTTGCCATATCGTAGTCACCATTTACATTGTACATGTATTTGGTATCACGACCCCTAAATGAGACGCCAATTTGTTGATTTTGATCATCGAAAAACAATGACCCAATTGCGGAAGATAGATTTTCAGGGAGTGTGTATTCAGTAATGTTCATAATAAAATCAAGGTTTACTCGTAGTCGTCGAATTCAACGGACAGATTCTTTTTCCAGCGTTTTTTACCAGAAATTTTTAGTCCTTCTAGTTGGTATTCAAGGTCGGGATCAAAGTAGCGTTCATGTTCTTGCATATTCTGTTTTAGGCGAGAGTTGTAACTACGAGAGTTGTTGTACTTCCGATAGGTTCGAGCCATGTTTACGTTAAAGTTTACTCAGCAAAATCAAATTCGTACTCAGGAGTGACCTGTTGGTCATCAAAGCATTCATCATCAAGGTCCTTTGGTTGTGACTCCAAACGACGATAATAATCATCGAGTGCAAGATCCTCGCGAATCTCATCAATGATTGATCTTTTGTTGTGGAGAGTGGGGTCAAGCATTGGAGGAAAACCTCTTGTGAACTCGGATAGTATAGAGTAAAAGCGGTCTGGTGTCAAGGGTCAATCTAAATGGTGTAAGTGGTTCTTGAGATCAGTGTCTGCAAGATTCATAATCAGAATGAGTTTATTTATGACTGTAGATTGGTAAGCGATTATCTCTTTAAGAGAATCGATTTCCTCTTTCAGTTCATCGCATCTGTCAGCCATTCGTCAAACTCCTCACCAATACTTACAGCATCATCAAATCTACCTTCATCAATTAGTTCCTGAAGTCTATTACTTCGGTCAAGAAGAATAGTCTCAATAACTTCTGGTTCGAGTAGTTTTGGTCTGCTATTTTCCATTTTAAGTGTCCTTTCCCCATTTCCCGATTGGGCATGATCCTTGTTTTAGTCGTGCTTTAGCACTCATAAAACAACCACACTTCCCACACTGAGTAGTCTGGTTATTGTAGTGCTCGCAAGCATTACAGTAAGCCATCCTAGCTTGTACGATAGAAGCATCACAAAATACTGGTTTACCGTGTGAAAAATCACTGTATGAATCGGCAATGGTGTTACTCATATCCTTCATTTTACGAAGGAGTTCATTCTTTATTCGTTCAGCAGCATCGCGATCCATTTGGTATCCCAGTGTATGATTATTTATGAAAAAGGGGAACAAAAAAGTTCCCCTAATAGTAATTTACGATACAACATGAGTGGGTCCATAAACGGACTTACCACTAGTGTTGAACTCGTAAATGAAAGTCTTGCCATCGGATGAAGTACAAACAACTTCATCGCCTTGAATCACGGCATGGTTGATGTTTTTACCAGAGGCAAAAGTCTGGTAACAACCGTTACGGTCACGAAGTTCAACCTGACCGTTTTTGACGCGAACAAACATGGTGTTTTCTTGACTACTCAGCTAACATACCACACTGTTAGCGGTTTGTCAACCCTCTACCACCTCGGTCTCTGCAGCGGCAGCTTCCTCTTCTTCAGGTGAGGCTTCCTCTACGTTACCAGAGTACAGAGCGATGCCTTCAATGGCACCCTGTAGTTTCAGGTACAATTCTTTGTTTTTTAGCAGTTCTGCTTCTGCTTCTTTAATCTTCTCAACGCAAGCGTCACGTTGTTTGGTAAAGTCTTCTACAATCTGTTCAGGTGTCATGATTTAAAACAATAGACGAAACTATTATAAGTGGTCACCTGTATTTAGTCAAGTGGCAATCACCTCAGATACCAGAAACCCTCGTTAAATCTATATTCTTCCCCACCAAAACCAGCCATACCAAAACCAAACTTAGTTCTTTCTGCTGCTTGTCCACAATCAAAAACTGTACTTGTCCAAGATCTAGTAACATTACCAGACTCACCTTGAGTCCAACCACCAGAAGCGATCGCAGATGAGTTATTTGTTGTATTACCATTCAAGTATCTAAATGTATTTGTATCGTTATCAGGAACTACAGCAAATGGAAAGTCTGGTGTGCTTGCGCCAAGACCACTATATGTGAGATTACCAGCAGTCCAACCAGTTTGATCAGCAGTGTTATTCCAGTCAGCATTAGTAGCACCACTACCAGATGCAGTTGAAGTCTGTACAGTAAGATTAACAAATGATCTTCTGAATGGTATACCAAGATCGAATAAGATATAACCTAACGCTGAATTAGGTGCTGATGCACTATTACCTATGTTGCTAAATCTATTTGAAGCATCAAATACAAGATCTGAAGCATTAGAACTAGCAGCACCATTATAATATTTGGTATAGAAATTAGAGTTAGTCAGTGTTGCAGATGTGACACCACTACCAGCAATTGTAGATGTTCCTGTAGGAATCTTTGCAAATCCATTCTCAACACGGAGACGAACTGTACCCAAGTTAGAATTAGTAGATTTAAAGTAGTATAAACCATCAGGAATATTACCACCATACCAGATCTTATCTAAGTCACCTGGCGAACCTTCAAATGCTTTTGCAGCAGTAGATCCATCACCACCTTGGAATCTAGTATAGAAAGTTACAGTGGCAGAAAAATCATAGTCCATTCTACCATTACTCATGAATGTACAAATCATACCATGATTGTTATCAGAAGAACCACCACTACCATTATCAACAGGTAGTTGAGGTGGAGTTGCACTTGTCTCAGCAAAACCAGTTGATGTATTAAAACTGGATCTCTTACCACCAAGACCAAAAATTGCAGGACTTTGAGCACTAGGGAATACTGCTCCTTTAGTAACTAATCCAGTTCTACCAACAATCATTGCGGCGTCATTTGTTGCAGTAGGAACAGATTCATTATCACTGAATCCAAGATATAAGTGATCAAATTGTGTAGCAGATAATCCACTACCAGTAGCAACTCTTGACATTGCAGCAACTGCTACACCAGCTTCATCTGGAAACTTATGACTATCACCACCATTATCATTATTGAGTGCATATGCAGGAAGTTGTTCCATAAGTTCACCCCATGACAAAGTAGGACCATGAGCAGTACTACCCCTAGTTCCCTTATAGATTACATCACCAGTACCTACAGTATCAATAGAAGAATAGTAAACTCTCTTATACCTACTTGCAAGTTCAGGCCAATTCCTAGACCTCTGACTTAAATCAAAGTCAGCAGTATCTAAAACATCACTTGCATTAAATGTGTGTGTATCTGTACCCCAGTCATTTGTAGTAGAACCACCAGGATTATTATTCCACATCCATGGAGGTTTTCCAGATGGACTAGTTGACTGTTGATTAGGATCTTGTGATCCCATCTTACCACATAGGACATACACATAACCTTGATCGATGATTGCAGAAACTCGATATGGTACATTACCATTAACCTGTGGATGTTTTAACCAAATCGAACTTGTAGAACTAGAACCATTTTGAGTGTTTAAATATGTGATTGCTTCTGCTTCAGTTGTAGCTGGGAATTCAGCACTACCACCAACAATACCACCCGATTGAAGAAATCTGGATGTTGGAACACTGAATGATGCACCAGTATATCTAGCAATGTTTCTAGTTACTCTGAACTCAGAACATTGACCATTAAAGAAGTCATTTGTAGTTGCATTATCTTGGTCAGCACCTATTTGGAAACTATCATCAGATCTAACTGTTGGTAATGTGTATCCAGTTTGATTAACTACTCTTGTACCATCAATATAATAACTTAAAGTTCCTGCATTGTTCACGATTGCAAGGTGATACCACTGATTGTTAACTACAGCAGTTAGATTTTGACTGACATCTTCTCCAGTAGAACCATTTTCATTAATCGCATAGAATTTTGGTGAACTACTTGTATAACTGTTATTACCCATCCAAAACACAACAAAATTATCAACATGTGGGTTATTGTCTGGACTGTATGTGTTACCATGCAATGCAAACATTACTTGTTGAGCTAATGAATTATCATCAGTGTTGAACCACCCCTCCATCGTCCAAGTATTTGGATCTGTTGATGCTGCTATACGATCTGCAACCTCATCAACCGTAACCATCTGACTGTTTGATGGTTGGAAGTTGAGTACTACATTACTGACTCCATAAGGATCAGTTTGTGTTGCTACAACAGCCTTCGATTGTCTTTGTGCAGTAATAGTTGTATTGAAACTACTATAATCAACTGCTTCAGTGTCCCCTGATCGAGGTTGAATCAATAAGACTACATCATCCCAATGAGGATCTCCAGGTGCTAAACCAGATGCGGTTCTATATCCTTTTACTGTGTTTGATGCAAATGTACTTTGTAAAGGCATATCACCTACCTATCAGCTAAATGTGGATTGTGAAGCGAGAACTGTGAACGCATTAGCTCCCGTCTTAATAATCGTGAAGACGTAAACATCAGTTCCACTTGGAGTACCTGCAGGATATGCTGATCCATTTGCCCACTGTACTGCAGTTGGAGCACTACCATCAACAGTTACCGAAGCAACTTTAAATGCGGTAGTACCATTTGGAATTACAAATGTTGATGTTAAAATTTCAGTGGCATCCATCATAGTATCTAAAGTCGTACTACCATCACCTCTGAAGTTTAGAGTTACATCACCAGTGGCATTTTGAGAGTACCACAATACGTTACGACCTTTTGCATCGAAGTTAATAGTTCCAGTTGCAGCACTACCAGTTACATAATCAGCATCTTCAAGCATACTGTGAACTGTGAGAGTTCCAGTAATATCATTGTCTCTTGCTTCTGTTACGAGACTTGAGTAGTTAGTGGTGTTGCCTACGACATCCCCTGTTCTCCAAGATGATGCTGAGTTATCCCAGATAAGTTGTTGGGATGAGGTTGAAGCACCATTAGCATCTGTTGTGAGATTAACTTGAATACCACCATCAGCAGCAGTGAGGTTATTACCTCTTCTCAGTTCAACTGTATTGTCTTCAACACTTAGGGTTGTAGTATTCAGAACGGTTTGTGTACCATTAACCACCAAGTTACCACCGATTGTAACTTGAGCGGAAGTGATTTCCATTGCATTGACATTATTACCACCGTCAATGACATCAATGAAAACCTTGCCGTTTTCTGTATTATCAGTTACGTCTGTCGCACGACTATAGATCCTGGCATATAATTGTTCAACACCCAGATCATTATTACCCGTAAATCTAATAGATCCCAGTCCATCATCATCTGCAGGCGTAGAACTATTTCTATAGAGAATAAGGTCTGGACCAATATCTGCGGTAGAATCAGTAGAAGTAATAGTTAAATTATTATCACTATCACTACTAGTCATTTGAACACGACCAGTGATAGTGATATCACCACCAGCAGATGTTAAGAAAAGATCGCCTGTTGCTGTGGTAATTGTATTGTCATCATTACCTGTCGTACCATTTGCAATCTCAATCTCACCAATGTGAGCAGCTGCCCATGGTAAAGCACTAGTACCAAGACCAGCACCTTCATCAGTAGAAGGAACAATATTAGACTGGAATGTTGAAATACCTTGAACATTCAGTGTGGAGTTTGCATCAATCGCAGAAGTAAATGTTGCTTGACCAGTAACAGTAATATCACCACTAGTTGTAAGTGTTGTGAGTGTAGTAGCACCAGTTACACCCAGAGTTCCGACTAAAGTTGTATTTCCGTCTACATTCAGTGTACTATCGAAGTCAACAGCACCAACAGCATTTAAGGTAGAACTAAGTGTAGTTGCACCATCTACAGTTAGTGTACCGAATGTTCTTGTATTACCGTCTACATCGATTGTGAATTTATCGACACCAGTATTTCTGAGTCTGACAAGTCTTGACGCACTAGCAAGTGCTGTCGGTGTGATGTCCATGTCCAGACCCATGAACGTGACAGCATTATTGTTCCACGTTCTATTGATTCTTAGATCTGTACCAGCACCAACAGTAGTACCAAGAGCAAGTCTACCAGTTACTTCTAGTTCATCATCAACCTTAACATTACCAGTTGAGTTTACAATATCCTGTTGAATATCAACATCAGCAGCAGGATTCAATACAAGATTGCCTGTAGATGTCTTTAGGTCTGTACTATCAAATAGCAAATCATCACCAGACATCACCTCAGTGATCTGATTTGTGGTACTATTTACAACTAACGGAAAACGATCAGCCATTACTTTGGTGCTTTTTTAGTTATTTATGCACTGGCGTAGTCGTCTTTGACTTGCTGCGGTGTTGCGTCAACAACTGCCTGTGCTGCAGCGCGTTCCTCTTCATCTTTGACAATTAGAGGATTTGAAACAGTTTCCATTGATTCTGTTTCCTGATTGAAAACTTCTACTGTTGCAGGTAAAGGATCGATAGCATTGTATACAACAACGGTTTCAGTAGTAGTATTCTCTACCCATGATCCAGCCTCACCACCAACCCAGGTTTTTCCAGTAACAACTTCAACCTCTTCAGTAATTTCTGGACGACCGACAGACAAAACATATTGATCCAATCTCTTCAAAGCAGTAGCATATCTTTCAGTCTGAATATCAGAAACTGCTCTGTCTTTCCTTGTCTGAAGTTCAGTAGCGTCAATGGTTTGTTTTGGATACTTATCTTTAATTGTTTTAATTTGTGCCTTCCAAGCGTTCACACCACTATGATAGATCTTATCAAATTGATCTGCATAAGAAGGATACTCAGCAGCACGTTGTTCTTTGTACGCCTCTACTTCCTTTTGATAGGTTAACTCAGCAACCTTTTGAGCAACTTCTTCTTCTGTCGGTTTAGTTTGTTCAGTATCCAACCAGTCTAATTGACCGTAGGAGTTATTGGTAATTGACCATTCAGCACCAGGCCTTAAAACTTGAAGAGCATCTGAAATTCTAATATTTTCCATGGTATTAATACTTTGATATTGATGAATACTGACCTCTTATCTCCGTTGCACTCATATATTCATCAGCACCATTTTCTCCAATTCTTACAGTATAACTTCCTTGAGAATGTCTATGATATATTTTATAAGTTACTGGTAATGTTGTACCAGGATTATCAAATATCAAAATAGGAACAGCACCATAAATTGTATTACCAGCCGAAGATGAACCCCAAGAAATAGTCATTTGACCATTAGAGATACTATCTCCAATATAAGAAAAATCTGATTCACCTTCAATTTGACGATAGATTGCTACATTATGATATGCTGTAGAACCATTTTCTTTATGGTTTACTACTGCTTTTACTTCGATTAAACTGCTCGTAAATCTTGGTTTAATTGTAACATTAAAAGGAGTTGCTTGATATGTATTGGAACTAGTCTCATGTTCATTAGCAGTACCACCAATCTGATATCGACTTACTACAGTTTGAATTGGTACTCCAGCTGGAAGTTTCTCATAGGGAATGTGAGAATAATCCAGTTTTCTTAATTGTTCCCTGATATTTAACTCAGGTTTAGTTATTCTAACTGTCATGTTACTGTTCTACGATAAGTCTATCGTTAGCGGAAATAGCAGTAGTAACTGCCGTTGTCGTATTATTTATCCTCTGCAGACCCTGGAATTCAGAACGACCTGAAGATGTTCCAACATGAAGTATATCAGCGGCTTTATCATAAGCAAGTGCAGTTGTAACTTTCGATGAACCATATAAGGTTGCATTTGCATTCACTTGGAATAGAGCCTTTTCATCATTATACATCTTTTCGATTTGTGCTTCTGTTGGTGCTGTTTTAGAAAATCTTACAAGTGCTAAAGAACAAGCACTAGCAGGGTTTGCATAAGTCCCAGGAGATCCTACAGTTTCTTCTGCTCCGATTACGAAATTTGCATCAGATCCTGCATCGTGACTGCCTACACCACAAGTACCACTAGCATTTAGTTTTCCATCAATATAAAGTTTTGTACTAGTAGTATCTCTTGTTCCCACAACACAATGCCAGTTACCATCATCTAATGCTTCCATACTTTCAAGTGTAGTACTACTACCTGAAGTATCTCTTACATACCATGACATTTTAGATGAAGATGATAACATACGCACTATCTGTCCACCAGTTACAGAAGAAGTTGAAAATCTTCTCATAATTACTTGTTCTGAAGAAGTATCAGAACACTTAAACCAACAAGCAAAACTATAAGTACCAGTTCCTGGGTTTAGATTAGAGTTGTAACTTTGAGAAATAATATTATATGCACTAAACCCACTATAAGCAACTAGTTCAGCACCAGTATTAACGGCAGTCTTGGTGATTGTTCCCTTTGCACAAAAACCTTTAGGATTTGGGTTAGAACGATCCTGTATCGCTTCTTTTACTGATATTTCACTATACTCAACATAATGAGTACTATCAGAAGTCATCTCAACGTAAGATGTTGTTGCTGTAGCAGTAAATACTCCGTAATAAGTTCCTGTACTAGTGACTCCGTTAACTATAGTTGTATCGTTTCCAGAAGTTTGAGCAGGATTCTGAGCTCCAGCAGATACAATCGAGCTTCCACCGCTAATTGTTTTAATAACGACCTTAACTTGGTATTGTTTTCCAACTACAGTGGTGAATGATTGATATGCTTTACTCCAAGAACCATCATCAGCAACTCTAATTGCATCTGTTTGGTGACTTAAAACTGAATTAAATGATGACCAACTAGTAATATTACTATCAAAAGTTCCATTAGTAATTAACTCTGATGGTTGTGTAGTAACAGTATCAGATAAGGTAGCGAGTTCAGTGTTTCCCACCAGATGTCCAGTGTTAAATTCATCTGTCACATAAGCAACCATATTTTTGTTATTACCCAAACTCAGATCTACACTGAAAATATTCAATCCTTTATTGTCTGCTGATGCTGTATCCGAACCTTTTAAAGGAGCTATTTTATTGATATCTCCATAATCCTGATCACCCCCTGGACCCATGGGAGCAGGATAAAAACCATCCTGTTCCCTAAAATAGAGTACATTATTTGTCCACCCAGAAGGATTTGCTGATGATTGGGCGCCATCCACTGGTGTAATTACATGATAAGCATAATCATCTCTATTCACCATGAGATTACCATCTTCTGTAAATTCAACAGATGGAACATCAGTATCAGCGTGATTCGCTACCTTATTAATAACTTCAAATCCACTTGTTGCACCATCAGTATTATGACCCTTGATGACACTGACACCTGTATCATGAGCAAAAGCAATAGTAGGAATAGGCAATCCAGTTGCAGGATCAACAGGTGAATTTGGCAATACCTTCATTGCTACATGATTAACTGTTTGAGCGGTAACTCCAAAGGTATCATAATCTCCCAGATAATCAGCATTAGTGTTTCTTCCAGATATCGGAAGAGCAAAAATTGAACCAGTATAACTACTACCAGTCTCACGATAGAGTCTAGCATAATCTGGAATAAAATTAATCTCTATGAGACCTTCTCCTACAGTTCCATCTACATCCTTAAGTCCGACTACAAGTTTAGCATTTAAAAATGCAATAGATGTTATATCGGATCGTGAAGAAGGTGACCCTCTAGGAATCATATGAGTGTTAGTACCAATTGCATCTTGTGCTTCAAATACCATCCACATTGGATGATCTGGATCATCTCCATCGTAAATTGTTAATTTATTTTCTTCAGCAATAAGTATAGCAACTGCAGGAAAATCTCTCCTACTCCCTCTAGTTGATGTACCTAGAGTTTCATTATACCATGAAGTATGTTGTGTTCTTGTTCTCCACTCTCCACTATCAGAATCTTGTGAAGTATCATAAACAAACACAGCAGTTGCTGTTTTATCTATTGTATTAGATACAGCTTTTTCTGAGTAAGTACCGTAAATTGCCATGTCTCAGTTTACCTCTTGGAGAACAAATTTATATGTTTTTCCATTTCTTCTATTTAGAAGGAATAGATCATTCTCACCCTCCTGAATTGTATATTGACCCCAGGTGCCATCTACATCATTTGCACTACCTTCATTGGAAAGTTGAAGGTCAGCGGAGTAAATATTTGCCCATCTTGCAGTTGATGAACCAAGATCTTGTGTTGCATCTGCACCAGGCAGAATGTGTCCTGTGGTTCTACTAATCTTTATTCTAGTAGTTCCAGCATCATGTGTCGTGAAGTTATCTGCAGTTGCTGTAAAACTATCAAGTCTGAGTTCTGATTGTGTTGGATTATATGTAATAGCGAAACCACTATTTTCTCCTCTTAAAACAACACTAGCACCATGATCACCATTAGCTTGACCTATAATATCAATAACAGCTTCTGTACCATGAATTTTTAATCCAGTAGTAGTACCGTTTACATAAGCATGTGAATAATGAGAATGAGTACCACTAGTACCACTAATCGTACCTGCACAATTAGTCAGAGTTAAACCAGTAAGTACATTTGTGTCTACCCAGTTACTACCGTCCCAAGCGAGAATGTCATTAGTAGTTCTGTTTACATCATTAATACGACTTAACAAACTAATGTCTGGAGTATTAGTTAGATTGTTGTAGTCTGTATTTTGTGATGCGGAAATGATCCCGCCGCTGATATTAATTGTACTACCGTCAACTTTGACCCCACCTAACGTAGTTGTAGTTGCTGTAGGAAGAACATAAGAAGATCCACCTCCACCGCCTCCACTACCAGCAAGTGCTTCAATACTTAATGATTCACCATCTGCAATTGTAAAATCAACACTATTGTTTACAATAACGGTTGGAGCTAATGTGAAAAATGTGTTTGATTGTTGATTACCAACAGTCTGAGTTGCTATAATTGATAGATCTTCAACATAATAAATGTCGTCGTTTTCAACTGTTGACTTAAATCCAGTTAATTCAGAATAGTCAACTAGATCAGTTACATTACCGTATGAGACGATAAAACAATCTGTACTTGCTGGGGGAGGAGATGCAAATACAATTTGATTACCATCAATCTTAAATCCTCTAGTTCCACCACGATCAGGTTCTTGGATTGTACCACCAAGAGATACAAGTAACTGAGCAGTTGTTACTGGATAAAAACTAGTTGCTGTACCACCAATGGATCTTTGTAACGTAAATGATGTCAAGACACCATTGAACTGGCTCTGAATATCATCCAGAACAATGACTTCACCTGCTAATGGTTGTCTTCCAACGTATGCCATTTAACGTCTAATATCCTTTTTAGTATTTATCAATCTGATTCAATGGCCTGATAGATGGTGATGTATCCACTCGTAACAAAACTAATACTACCATTATAAGATCCTGGGTTAGCAATAACACCTGCTTTTGAGTCACCACCAGTACCATTCTGAGTGAAACTAGTAGGATATCCATTACTTACTTGGCATCTCTTTACACCAAGACCACCATGGTTTTGACCACTATTACTCCAATCGCTGCTAACAGTATTAGATGTAGTACCTTGTGCAACAAGCATAATAACGTCTTGCGTGTTTGCATTTGCTGCTTCACCGTCAGTTGCACCTAAACCAAGTCTGGACCATCTAGTGTCTTGTAAAGTACCTGATGGAACAGATCCAACAATATCATTGGCTTGAAGACCAACAGATCCAGTACCAAGTCTAAAGTAATCACTGACGGTTTCCATACGAGTACCCCAACTGGCATTTTCACCACCAGTAGAACTAGAAGTAAAACTATAAATTAGAGCAGAAGTTTGTGTTTGGCCATTGAAGTAAAATCTACTTCTGTTTGTTGCAAGTTCTGCCCATGCACGACTTCTTGCAGCTCTACCACTACCGCTATAACCAGTATAGTCATAGGTATCATTGAATGTATGAGTCAGAGTACCCCAATCATTACCAGTAGTACTGGATGGAGATAGACAAGGTGCCCATCTGAATAAACCATTTCCACTGGAAGAATTATTTGTAGTATCAGCGGCAGCAAAAACACCAGCCATTACCCACAATTTACTACCGCTGTAAACACAGTAAACATTATATGGATTGCCACTGTTTAATCCTGCTTTTTGTACATATGCTACACCACTGTTATTTCCACCAGTAGTAGCAGCCCATAAAGCACCAGTAGCATCATCAGTGATTGGATCATCCTGAGTACCATAAGGTCCACTAGAAATTTTGTTGAAGAATCCTGCTCTTCCTGCTCCTAAAAAAGTCGGCATAATATTCTCCTAATTATCAAAGATCGTCAACGAGAGTTGCAAAAGCACGATGATTACCGCCGGAATCAGTATGAATGATAATGGTGATAATATTAATTTTATTTGCTTTAATTGTTTGATCACCACCACCAGGGAATCTAAGAGTCATAGCAGTACCATTAACATTTACACCACTAGATGCAGTGATTGTTCTGTCAGATGCACATGTGAAGAAGAATGTTGCTGTATGAACTCTTGAATTAGCATCATCTACATTTCTAAGATCGAAATTTGTAACTGTGCCCGTAATCCTTCTTACAAAACATGTTGATTTAGCTAAATCAAATTGAATTACACCACTAGCATCTGTAGTGTAATTACCTTCATCACCTTCAGAGAAACTAGAGTTCTTAAGTTCTAGTCTACCATAATTAGTAGCACCGCCAGTATGAGCTTGTACACCTTTAAGTAAAAGTTGAGAATCATTTGACGATGAAATGACCGTAGTAGATGAATTTACCTTGAAACTAATACTAGTTGGAGTAGTACAACTACCAGTATTACCACCAATATATAATCTATTTTCAGTGTTAAGGTTTTCCGCCATAGCGAAAATTACTGGCAAATGCTCATTATGATAATGAGGACTTGCAATTCTAAATTCTTTTTGTGCGTTATCAGTTCTGGTCGAAGTTCCCCCAGAACCACTATCAGCACCAATGTATAAACTAATATGTGGTACGTCATTTGCAGTACCAGCACCACTAAAACAAATGTCTAATCCAACATTTGCTACTGTATCAGTACCGGCACCATGAGATGCAGGGAAACCAGGAGCGGAAGTAAGAACACCAACTGATGATTCACTTTGATCTACAAATAGTTTACCACTACCGATGTTCATATCACTTGAACCAGTAATCGTAGTGGCACTGACTGAACCACCAGATTGACTACCTTCTAGGTTTGCAACTAACGTACCAGTTGCAGCAAGTGTTAAGTCACCAGTCGCACTTCCAACAGCTGATGTAGTACCAAGTGTAAATTTATCTGCAGATTCATCCCAGATAAATGCAACATTAATATCAGAACCTCGTTCAAAAATTAATCCGAGGTCGTTTGAGTTACTACCAGTAGCACCAGTATTCAACTCAAGTAAAGAGTCTTGAATCGTAGTGTTCGTAGTGTTTACTGTTGTGGTTGTACCACTGACAGTCAGATTACCAGTGACTGTTAAATCACCACCAACTGACAAATCCTGACCAGAGGGGATAGTCGCACCATACGTTAATGTAGGTGCCCCCGTCCCGACTCTATTCTGAATATTATCTACTTTTAATGTGGACATGAGGAGTCAGACTTTTTTCTACTATTTAGTGTTTTTAAACAACAGCATTTGCTGCCCAAGCAGGTTTTTCTGCCCATGCTGCATAGATGTATTCTCCATTATTAGCCATTGTTTCACCCGCACCAGATACGATTTGGAATCCTTCAGCATAAAAATTAAGTCCATATTCAGCGATATCTTGTTCTTCAAGAGCACCAGGATCACCAGAAGTTCCTTGAACATTCCATCTTAACACCTTAGTTCTAGGATTTTCAGTATTTCTTGCATTATCACGAATACCCCAATCATTGGCAGCATCAACTCTTTTCATCATAACGAAAGCAGGCTTGAAGCCACAGTAAATATATGGGCCATTAACATCTGGTGCGCTATTACCATCTTGGTTTTCTGAAGTAGCACAAGTATATCTACCAAAGGCAGAATAACCAGCAACAGCATGCCAACAGTAAGCCACCATGACTTTGTTAGCACCATTTGTATAAGAATCAACCAAATTTAACTGAGTACTGGATGGTACTTTAACTGAATTAGATCTTTGTGTAGCAGGAGTGAATATAAGTCCATCACATAAAGCATCAGCAGCTTTCTGAGGACCTTCAACAGAAATGTGATAGATATCCCAGTTGTTAGTTGCGGCCATATTTTTATAGACTACAAAATCTGGGGCTCTGTTCAAGCCATGTGTGATGTTACCACCACCCGAAGCACCATCCCACTTCACCATACTAAAACCAGCAGTAGTATTTCTCAATCCAGTTGCATTACTGATAGAACTACCAGTTGGAGTGAATGAGTCATCTGCTCTCCAAGTCCAAGCAATAAATTCGCCATTAAGCATGTTGGTTTCATCTGAATTGACTGTGAAACCATTGATTGAATCACCATCAGCAGTACTCTTGAAATCAGTCATGTAATTGGCACTACTAGTTGCAGCACCAGTAGTAGTAGGTCTTACTGTACCATACGTTGCATTAGAAGTTCCTCTAAGTCTATCAAACCAGAACTGATTTGTAGTATTACTATTCCTATGTTTGATCATAAGAAGTGCTGGTTTGAAATTAGTCTGAATGTTTTGCGAACTTCCAGTACCACCATAAGCAATACATTGTATATGTTGAGAACCATCAGTGATTGCACTATGAGAAGTTTTAATGTTCTCCGTACACAATGCTAGATAACCAGTAGGAGGTTTTGTGACAAATCTACCATACCCATTATCATCAGCAAAATGAGTACTTCTTTGATCATGAATACCCCCCGAATCACCAAAGTTAGCAATGAATATCGTAGTACTAGAAGAAGCAGTTTCTAACGCAATACACGGAGCCCATCTTGTACTTGGTGTACCTCTACCAATTGAACTATCAGTTCTAGTAAAAGTCTGTTCTCCATTCACATAATATGTGATAACACCATTATCAAGATCACATGCAACACCAATAGCAATCAGAGCGTCACTATTACCAATCTGATTTCCATTAGATTGAATTTGTCCTCTTGTTATTGCTATATTATCAACACCCTTATTTGCAGTAGATTGGAAAATTTGGTTACCATTAATCAAAAATCTGTCAGTAGTAGAACCACTTTGACCGGCTCTAAGTCCAAAAGATGTAGAATAACCTCCCCAAGGTGCATCTTGACCAAGGTCTTCAGTACCATCTGCTTTAGTTTCTGTAGTTCTCCAACCTATTGCTAAACCAGCACCTGATCCAACCCAGTCACCATTAATATGTTGTACAAGTTCATAATACCATTTACCACCACTTACAGACATCGATCCAGTAAATGCTTCTTTTGCTGATTGAGACATTCCAGATACTTTTCTGTAACTGACAGAGGCATTCTTTCTGGGATTTGTGGCGTCATTATCTGTCATTGAACAGAACACATTAAGAGGATTATCTTTAATATTTGCCTCACCAGTATTAAATCCACGACTATCAAATCCATTAGTGGATACAGTATTACTTGTAGAAAGATCAGTACCAGTTACCTGATGATCAGGTGCTAACAACGTTCTTACAGATCCAGTAATACTATTACCTTGTGTTGTACCATCAGTGCTAAATGTTGTCTTAGAATTAAGATCACCAGGAGTAAAGTTGGATGTATAAAGTGCTTGACTAGCAACAACACGGAATTGGTTAATTGCACCTTGGAATCTACCATCAATTATATCCAAACCATTATTACTAGTATGTGCTGCTACATCAGAAACACCACCAATCATCGCTGGCCTGTAACCTACGGTTTGGTAAGCAGGAGTAGAAGTTGTACGTTGTAAATATAAATTACCATCAAAGAATTGTCTGAAAATGTTACCACTTCTAGTCAAAGCATAATGATGCCACTTACCATCAGCACAAACACTATTTCCACCATTTGGTGTGGTATAACTAGGTCCACTATCGATAGCACTATAGTTCCAGTCATAATTACCATTGCTATCAAAGAACCAAGGTACGCCAGCGGGAACACCATAAGCGGCAACATCACTAGCTTGAACACCAAGAATAATTTGGAAGGTATTTTCTGTATTACCACCACCAAGGTCGAATATTCTTGGATAGTAATTTCCTCTACCAGCAACAGAATAAACTTTATACCAAAACTCTACGGTGAAATCACCACTACCATTAAATATATCTTTAAATTGACTGCGGCGGGTATTTAGACCAGAACCACCACTGTCTCCAAGTCTATCTTCAACTAGAGCAGCATTATAATGAACTGTTGAACTACTGTCAAGAGTCTCAGTGAAATTAATCGATGATCTACCAAATTTTGCGTCACCAGTTAAGTTTGGATATGCATTTTCACCAACTCTAATCCAGTGTGGATTAAAATTACTGTCACCAGCATTGTTAACTGTAGCTTGATCTTTTACAACTTCTGCAGCAAGAGTCGCTGGAAGACTTAAAAGATGTGTAACAGTGCCAGTAATTGAACTGGTAGAACTATCACCATCAGTCGTAAATGTAGTTTTTGAAGTAATATCTCCAGGAGTAAATACCGAAGTACCAACAGTAGTAGTGTTAGTGGTATAAAGTGCTTGTCCAGAAATAATTCTCAGAGAATCTAATGCCATACCAGGAGTATGGTTATCCAAACCCAAATTAGGAGGACTAGAATCAGTTTCATTAAAGAGAGTGAGATATGATCCAGTGTTAATTAAATTACCAGCATTAAATTCACCAATATATTTTCCGTCACAATAATATTTTACTTTCGTACCGTCCCAAACAACTGCTTGGTGTTGCCAATCATAATTCCATGCACTATGAGTACTATCATGAATGTCATCATCAATTGATCCTCTGAAGTATGCATCCCAACCATTTGACATTCCATTTTTAGATCTCAACAAAATTAAATTAGTACCATCAGAAGCATTGATATTCAACCAAACACCAGATCCCTGTGCATTGGTAGATAATCTAGAGGTTTGTCTGATCCATGCTTCAATAGTCCAACTACTAGCATTCGACAGATCATCTATTTGCTTTGAACCACCTTGAAACAATGCATTCTTTGATGTCCATCTATTAATTCCAGTACTGGCGTCGCTACCAGATTCACCAAATGTCCCTGGTGCATATAAAGCAGAACCAGAATATTTTGTCCAAGGAGATGGTTGAACCCTAGCATAATCCTTCCTTGCATTTCCAGTAATTGTACTGTTATCCCAAATTGCCCTGTAAACATTTTCATTTACATTATCATAATATGGACAACTACCATTGTTTACAACACCTTGTTGTTCCAATCCCATTTCCAATGGCAACAAGAATCCATTGACACCAAAACCACCACCACTATTAACAGCAGTTCTGATCGCTTCAATAGATTTGGGTTTCCATATATTGTCAGAATCATAACCACCAAAATCAGTAGCTTGCATCTGTTGATTGTTTACATAAGCAAACTGAACCATGTTAAATGGTTTTGCGCCAACAGAGTCAACCAAACTATATCCAATTGCAATTTCTTCATCACCCTTACCAAAACCAGCACTACCGCTAGTATTAGCTTGTGTTGCCATACCAGTTAGATCTAACTGAGTGCCATTCACCCAGACCTTAAATTTATTATTTGTTCCAGTTGCGTTGGTATTAACAGCAATTACAAAATGATACCAGTTTGTACAATCCCTGAAATATTGTACCGAACTTACCCAGAAACCAGTGTTAGCAATAAACTCTAGATGGTCAGCATTAAGTCTAATTGCCCATCTATTAGTAACACCACTAGATTCAGAGTTTCTATGCTCAATGAAATAATTAGGGTTGCTCCCCCCAAGAGTAATTCTTCTGACCCAAAAAGACCAAGTGGCGGTAGTTCTACTACCATCACTCGAAGATGACATCTTTTTAACTAGTCGTTCGTTAGCCATTTAATTATTACCCTCCGAAGGATGTACCACCAGACATAGTGACTGGTACTGTTACATTAATAACAAAAGATCTTGTAGCAGACTGATTCTCAGGGTCAACTGCTTGAATAGTAAAGTTATAATTGGTGTCTGATCCTGTAGTCGGAGCAGTTCCAGAAATAACACCAGTACTTGTATTTAGAGTAACTCCAGATGGTAAAGCACCTGCAGAAACACTGTATGTGATTGTTCCAGAATCTGGTTCTGATGCAACAATAGTTGCACTAATAGATGCACCTTCTTCTACACTAGCAATTGTAGCACCAGCTGCAGGTGATGAGAATGTTACTGGTCCATCAATAGTAATAAAATCTGTTTTTAATGCAACACCACCATCAGGATTTTCAACTCTTAAATCATAATCACCATCACCAGTACCAGAAACATTTGGTGTTACAAATGTAACGCTTGTTGAACTAACAAATGATTCTGATAATGCATCATATTCAGTGCCATTAGGAGCAATTAATTTAATAATTGGTATTGAACCAAAGTTACTGCCAGTCACTGTAATTGTTTCACCACCTGCAGGATCAGCTGCAGTTTGACTTCCAGGATAACTAACAGAATCTACAACTGGTGCAGTTGAGACTGGAGTCCATGTTGTACCATTATGTTGTTCTAGTTTCGATGTCGTACTATTAAATCTCAACATACCAGCGGTTGCAGTTGCAGGTCGTTGAGCAGTTGTACCAATGGGAACTTTCAAATAAGCAGTTCCACCAACATTTAGTCCAGCAGTTCTTTGAGCTGCATTATTATTATCACCAGTATTAAGTCCCATTGTGGAACTCAATGTAACTCTATATCTTTCTTGAGTTGCACCAGTACCATGAATTCCACCAAGAATATCTAATCCACTACTAGTAATTCTGACTCGTTCACTAACTGTATCTTCACTCCATCTTGTACCACCAGATCCTGCAGGACCAGTTTCAAATACAATAGCACCATAAGTGGAATCTGCATAGGTTGAGATGATCAGTGCGTTATCATTATTAGTACCACCAGACCAATAATTACCATAATTACCAAGTCTTATTGCACTATATTCAATATTACTATCAATAGAAAATATAACTCTTGATTCATATGATTCACTACTGTGGTTTCCCTTATCAGCACTCAATTTCAATTGAGCATGTTCAATACTGTGCAAATGTAATTGCACACCACTATCAGCAGTTACAGTACTATTACTAGTACCATATCCGATTGCTAAAGACGGTTTTACGTCATCAACTAATTGAGCTTTAGACTGACTCATTTTGTGATATTATCCTTCCGAGTTATTTATGACCCATGATGTAGTGTCCTCATCCCACACATATTCTGCAGGACTAGCGCCAGTTGGATATGCAACTGGTGATTCCCAGTTACCACTAGAGTTTAATGTCCATGATGGAAATGGTTGAGCAACAATAAACTTATCTAAAGTTCTATCATACTTCATACCAGTTCCAGCATAACGTCCTCTTTTAGAACCATCTGGATATGTTTGAACCCAATCTTCATGATCACCAACAGCACCAGATGCAATAAAAGCAAATGATGCATTGATCACTTCAAGTACATTTCCTTCATCATCAATTCTTGCAAAACTAGACATTTACTTTACCTCTTATACTGAGTATTTAACAATTACAACACCCTGACCGCCAGTTCCACCAAAAGCATTTGTAGAGTTACCGGCATCAGCAGCACCTCCGCCACCTCCACCATAGGCACCTCCACCACCTCCATTGTTGAATCTAGTAGTACCAGCAGTAGTTCCACCACCAGAGTAGTTAGTTCCAGCAGATCCAGTTGGAGCTCCACCATTTTGACCTTGAGAACCCGACATGTCTCCACCATCACCACCACTGAAATAACCAGTACCACCATCTAAACTATTAGCAGGTGTTGGGTATTGGCTCGGGTTACCATCATTGTCATAGGCACCACCTCCACCACCACCAGTGTAGTAAGTAGTAGATCCATTACCACCATTACCATTGTGAGCTCCATTATTTTGAGCTCCACCACCACCGCCAGCACCACCATTAGTACCGTTACTACCAGCGGTATTTTCCTGACCATTATTACTACTGTCTATGGATCCACCAAATCCACCTGCACCACCTGTACCAAACACAGATGCTGTTCCATCAGGACCAGTGTAAGAAGTACCACCATTAATAGTACCAGTTCCTCCAGCACCCCCTTCAGAAGCTTTTACTCCACTACCATTTGCTGCATTACCACCACTTCCAGTAGTAGTATTAGATGTACCATTAGATCGTCCACCACCTCCACCTGTTGCTTGGAATGTGTCAGAACCAATTACAATACTAGATGTACCACCAGCACTACCATCTGGAGAACTACTACCACTTGCTTGACTTCCAGCACCGGCAGCGCCTACAGTAACCGTATATGAACCATTAGGAATATTTACTGTACCAAAGACCATTCCACCACCTCCACCGCCGCCAGATCCAGCGTTATTGGTTCCACCACCTCCGCCGCCACCGCCGCCGATGACATAAATTTGTGCAACTTGTGATCCACCAGTATTTTCAAAAGTGCCGCCTTGATTGAAGAAGTGAAACTTAAATCCACCAGAAGTGGTTACATAATCACCAGAAGTAGATACAATGGATCCTTCTCCGATGCTTTTCCAAATAGCTCCATTATTCCATTCAATTACTCCACTATCTGTATTATATCTCATCTGACCTGATTCATTAGTAAAACCAGATCTCTGTGCGGTTGTTCCTTTAGGAAGACAAATAGCAGTTGTGTCTTGACTCATGTCAACTACACATGCAGGTTCAATTTCAGCACCAAAACCAATTTTACCATCATATCTTAGAGTCAAGTTACGAGTAGGAACATGTGGACTGGAGCTATGATCACGAACACTTTCCCAACAAAGACTTGTAGATCCATTGTTAACTAAGTCTCGATATCCACCGATTCTTGCCATGTATCCACCGTTGGGGATAACAGTACCAACGGAACTTGATATCGATCCTTTCCAAGCAATATATGCAGGATCTTGTGATCCACCTTCATCATTTGCAGCGTTTACATCTAATTGAATATAATGTCTACCACCACCAGTATACCAGACCTGTTGATTTACATCTGTGTTTACATTACCACTACCTACTGTACCATAGTCTGCAGGACCGCCATCACCAGCACCAAATCTGGTTGGTTTATTTAATCCAATGTAACCATTAGGTGCAGCAGCTTGAGTAATGAAAAGTTGATCTGAGTCTAAATTTACACCTATATTAAGTCTACCAGCATTATTTTTCCAAATTCTATGTGCAGTAGCATGAGAAGATGATAAAGCAATACCATCGTTCTTTGTATCACCACGTTGTCTCACTTCAAGTGTGCCTGCAGTATCAACACCAATACCACCATCAACTAGAACAGAACCGTCTCCATCTACCTCAAAGATTTTTGTTTGAGCATTACTTGTGAGGTTTGAATATACTTCAAAAACTGGATTAGCTCCATATTGAGTCTGTCTATAAACAGACAGTCTTGCACCAGATCCAGACGCACCACCAATATGTGTGTTACCACTAATCTTTGTATTACCAACAACCGTCAAAGGCACATCTGGAGAGTTGGTGCCGATACCAAAATTATTATTCTTAAAAGTAAACTTTTGACTACCAGATAATGAAATTGCAATTTCATCAGAACCAGATCTAAAGAAACCAGTTGAATTGTCACTAAAGTTAAGTGCTGGAGTTGATGCATTACCAGCACCAACTGTCAAACCAGAACTTGTAGTTAGGTCAACAAAACCAGATTGTACCTTTGTAAAGGTCATGCTACTATATGACTTTTATTCTTATTTATCTACTTTATATATCCGTTTTCTCTTAACCATTCTCCAGTCATAGGTGTTGGTTTATAGTCTTCCCACATCTTACCCCGAGCACAAGATTCTAATGCAGCTTGTGTCATACCTTCAGTGCGTCCAGCCCAACCTGCTTCTGCTTCCCAGGGTACAGCACTAGAAGGATAAGTACGTTCGGCCATGACTCTCCAGATCATCGGAACATCTTCTTCTGGTTTAATAATTGCAATCATATTATTCTTGATAGATCCCGCCATACAATCTTGAGCAGCGTGCCATCCTTCATGACGCATCAGTTGCATCAATACACCAGGATTATTCATATATCTCCTATTGAGATAAATGTTGTTAGTCACAGTGTGATACACACCACGATGATTGATTGGAAAATACTTCTCATCAGCAAGATATACTTTGATACCAATAGATTTCATCGTCTGTATCATCATGTTAAATTCATGTGCTACTGGTGTGAACTCATCAGTATTAGTGTACTCTGAAGAAATGTCAAGGAGAGTATGTACTTCATCCACCTCATCCTTACATTCACGAAGTAACATACAACCCATCGCATCCATAGAGTTGTATCCTTTAGTAATTTTATCTTCACCAGCATTTACAGGGACAGTAAGACCATGAGCAGCGCCCAAGAGAAGTCCTGCGATGATGTAATTCCACATAAAAAAGAGGGTCGAATGACCCTCATTATATCATTGATTGTCCTTATTGTAAAGGTCTTCTAGTCGTTGTTTCTCTGACTGAAATTCTTTTGAATTCATCTTAGATACATCTACATACATGACTTGATCTCCAGGAGCAGGTGCTTCTGGATGACGTGGTTTAGGTGGTTCATCCATCATTTTATTGATGTCACGAATGTTAGACCACATCAGTGCGAAAGCACCGCCTGCAATAAGAGAGAAGCATACGCCCCATACAAAGACAAGATAATGATTCACAGAGCATTACCTCGGGGAAGAACTTCTTCTGGGAACACAAAGTTTTCGTGTGGTTGATCGACTGGTGCCATCCATGCACGAAGACCTTCGTTCAAGAGAATGTTCTTCGTGTAGAAGGTTTCAAACTCTGGGTCTTCTGATGCTCTGATCTCTTGGGATACAAAGTCATAAGCGCGAAGGTTGAGAGCAAGACCAATAATACCGATGGAACTTGTCCAAAGACCCATAACAGGAACAAACAACATAAAGAAATGCAACCACCTCTTA
>Ga0213860_10000149_pt1 | contig 27389 bp, 33 predicted proteins | sample PICome_3_FD_160118 | JGI IMG/M metagenome (GOLD analysis project Ga0213860, IMG submission 160118) | Coastal seawater microbial communities near Pivers Island, North Carolina, United States - PICO550 | ecosystem: Environmental > Aquatic > Marine > Coastal | place: USA: North Carolina...
AGTAATCTTATTCCCAGAAACACCGCCAAATATACTGCCTGACACAAGTCCATTAAAAATGTAAGAACCCGTGTCAACATAAGTTTCAGTTTCATCAATATCTGCAGCTAGTTTGGTGTAATCATCACCGATTTCTTTTACAATGTCTTTTAAAAAATCCATAAATTATTCCCAACGTAATGTATTCAAATATTCTAACACATTAGTGCGAACATCCATAAGTTCATGATAACACCTTTGATTGTGAGCACATTGTCTTAGTTCGGAATCAGGTTTGTATACAGACTCAATAAAGATATCAAGTCCACGATTCCACTTATCTTGCTTACTTTCCCCGTCGTCAGTTACATATTTATCATACATAAGAAAATTCTCCTAATTTTTTATTTTTTTGAATAACACTCTCCAAAGTCTTCCGTATAAATCACCACATTCGCAATGTTTTATATTTTCTAATATTAATCTTATTTCTTTTTCATTAAGATTTACAGTAAATAATCTACTCATGAGAAAAACAATTCAAGATTTACAGTCTTTTCAATGTTCCAACCAATTGCTTGAATGATAGTTTTTAAAGGATCCAAGAAACTTTTTTCGAATTGAAGATCATAATCTACATACTTATTTAATCCAAGTTCATTTGGGAATTTTTGAATAAAAGACATAACATTTTCTCTAATTGGATTTGCTTTCTTTAAGTAGCAAAACTTAATTTTTTCTCCATTTGCGATCAATGCATACTTATTTTCAATTTTCTTCTTTTTAACATAGTGATTATATAAAAGAGCTCCTCTGCAATGAATTGGAGTTCCCTTAGAATAAATCGTTTGAGGATTTCTATACTTTTTAATATCGTTAACGGACCTTGGAAATGAAATATCTTCAGGTGGCATATTAAAAAATTCACCTTTAAACTGATCGATAAACTTAATAAGATCATCCTCAGTTTGATTCATAATTATAGCAAGAGCTTCTTTAATCTTAGTTCTACAAGGAGAAGGTGTAGAAGATTTAACTGCTTCAATTCCCATCATTTTAAGTTTAGGTTCAGAATACTTTACTCCTTCACTATCCCAAACGTTAAGGATATATCTTTTCTTTGCAGTCCAAATACCACGATCAGCAATATTCTCCCTCTTCATCTGCATCTTCTGTTCATACGCATTTACGTAGTTTGCCAATTCTTGGTAAGAACTTTCAATATATTTTTCAAGTTCCACCTTACAGACCTTATCAAGGAACGAAATAACGCTTTCAGTAGTTTTCTCTCTTCCTTTGAATATAGCGTCAACAAAAGGACCCATATTAAGATAGATAGAATCAGTATCAGAAGCAATAACATAATCAGTATTTTGGGTTTTAAGAACTTTATTCATATAAGAATTCATTTTACTTTCAATCCAACGAATTGAAAGTTGACCAGAAAGAGTGATTGCCTCTGCATTCTCGATTCGGAAATACCTAAAATATTCGTTTCCAACCGCACCATAAGCAGAGTTTAGAGAAATCTTTTTTGCCATTTGAATGTTATTACATCTGGCAATTTCTTTCTCTAATTCTATAGATGGATTTTTCTCATATTTTTTCTTAGCTTCGATCATCTTCTTTTTATAGATGACTCGATCACTATACATCTTATCCATCAACTCTGGAAGAAATCCTCTAACATCTTTCCTGTATTGTGCTCCATTAGCGCAAACTGCAAATGGATGATTATCAGGTATTTCAACTTTTCCTTCTAGAAGTCTATCAACAGATACTCCTGGATATCTATCATCCAATAGAGTTTCTGGAGAGATATTATACTGCATAATCAAGTGTGGGTATAGACTGTTCAAGTCAAAACTTACAACATAGTCATACATCCCTGGAACTGGTTCTTTTACATATGCACCAGCATACTTAGAATCTTTCTTATTATCAGTCTTAAATGGAATTACAATATCTCTCTTTTTAAGATAGTTGTAGATAATTGAGTCCCACATTCTAACTTGGTAGAATACATCATTGTAATTACTTTTCGAGTCATATGCCATAGTAATGGCTAACTCAATAAGTTTCATCTTGTCTTCCAGACGGTCAACAAGTTTAACGTCAATGATATTGTATTCTACAAATTTATTCCAGTCTTTAGTATAAAAATCTTTGAAGGTTTCATACTCAGAGTGATCTAGTTTATTTGCACCAAGTTCAACAAAAGCAATATGATCCAGTCGATAAGATTCTTGATTGGTGTAAGTAAACTTCTTATAAAGATCAAGATAATCTAGAACTGTAACTCCGGCAATCTGACAACGATCATTTTGCCTACCATTAATTATAACTTCATCTTCAGTTACAATTCCCCAAGGAGAAATCTTCTTTGCAGTTTTAGTGTCTAAGACTTTTTTAATCCTTCCGTAAATATATGGAATATCATAGAACTCACAGTTCCAACCAGTAATTACTTCTGGTGTGTCATATTCCCAGTATGCAATGAAATTGTCAAGAAGATCAAATTCATCCTTACATTCAATATATTTTACGTTAGGATCTTTACTTTCAAAAGGTTTTACACCCCAGGTTATAACTTTTTTTGTTGAATAATTCTGAATAGAAATTGTAAGTATTTCTTCACTACAACTTCTTACATCAGGAAATCCATTTTCTGATGCAACCTCAATATCAATAGTAATTAGTTTGATTTTATTAATATCAAATACTATATGATCTTCTGGATAGTTTTCAGAAATGTATTGATTTACATATCTAGTATTTCCGAACAATTTAAAATTATCAATACCTTTATATCTTTCAATAAAGTTACGAGTTTCTTTAACTGTCCCTGGTTTTACTTCTTCAACATATTGTCCATCAAGTGTTTTATATTTTGTCTTATTACTAGATTGTACATATAAAGTTGGGTAAAATTCTTCCCTATTCTGAAAAGACTTTCCATTATCAAATCCTCGGGAAAGAATTTCATTCCCGACTAGGACAATATTTGTATAAAACTTCATTTAATTAATTTTTTGTACATTTCAACTTGCCAAGAAGTTGGACTCAAAATTGTAAAGATAGAGTCTGAATGAATTTTCATCTCCCTCTGATCTGTAAAATCTGGCCATTTCTTTAGATCATATTTACCTTCATCATTCTTGAAAAGTTCAAAAGGTTTTATTAACTTGCAGTCAGGTTCACCTAACTCTGTTTCTACTTCTTCAATTTGAGTGATTAAAACTAAGTTTGGCTTAGCTATCAGTACTTTCAGATTTTCCATTGATATTCTCCAAATATGAGTTTTTAATTTCTTCCATAGGTTCTACAACAGATACTACCCAGTCAGATGGGATCGAAATATCTTTATCACTAGAAAGTGGAGCATATGGATAAAACTTAACCTGTGCTTCTTCCCTGAAGGTTAGTGTGAATGGATTTACTAGAATATAGCGTACTACTTTATCTCCAGAAAAAACTTCCTTTACTTCAGAGATCACATCTTCCAGTGACTTTAACATTACGATTTTGATTGACATAATTACCTCATAGTATTCCTCTTTATGTAGTATAGCATCTCAGAGATTTTTTTGCAATAAAAAAGGAGATGCTCTGGATTTTGCCAGAATCTCCTTTATTGCGACGATATTTGGGATTCCCCAAATTTATTTATAGATAATCTTTACGTTTATGTGCTTCTGGAACTACCTTTTTCAATGTGATTGATAAAAGTCCGTCTTCAAATAAGACGTTTGAGACTTCTGTGTCTTCAGAAAGGGTCCAGGATCTTTCAAAGTTTCTCTGAGCCAATCCCTTGTGGATAAACGTTCCCTCTTCATCAGATGTCTCTTTTTCCCCCCTGACAAAAAGTTTTCCATACTCGGTGTAAGCATTTACTTGCTCCTTCTTAAATCCTGCTAGTGCAATTTCTAATCTAGTTTCATTACTATTTAACTCAATCACATTGTATGGAGGATAGTTATTTACAGAGGTATTGAAAACTCTATCAAAATATTGATCCATTCCGATTGAATTTTTTGCAATACGATCCATCAACTGATCTAAGTTTGCAGCATTATACTTTGCTAAAGACATTTGACTTCTCCTTAATAAGCGAGATTGTGTTTTGTAGACCCCGAAGGCATCCACTACTAATTATAACATAAGTCATAAAAAAGGGGGTGTTGCTACCCCCCAAATTTTTATTCGGTTTCTTCTACTCTCTTCTTCTTAGATCCAATATTGTATTTTGCTTCCAAAGTCCAATCAGATTTATCTTTATAAGAAAGAACTTTAATCTGATTCAAAGGTGCAATATCTCTTATCTTTTCCTCATCAATTACATTAATAAGTCCCCAATCAGAGATAAGATTTACAATACGATTCCTTCTTTGAATATCATTTACAGTCAAATTAGTATTTTTACCGTCAAGAGCAAATAGTTCCTTAAAATGAACGATATAATATTTACCTTGCTTATGTAAAATATGACAAGACTGGTAAAGTTTTTTTTCCTTGCGAGAAGCAACTCCAATACGAGTCAAAGTTTCACGAACCTTTAGGAAATCATCTGGTTCATTTAGAGATACTTCCACCATATCAGATGGTTTCCAATTTACTTCAGGTTCATTTACCACAGTCATTTTCTTCCTCCAGTTTCAAATTTATTGCGAATAAAGTTAATTTGATCTTTTGTCAAAATATTCAAAGCTTGTTGTGCTTTTTCATTATTGTATCCATAATATTTTTTAACATAATCAAGATCTTTGACTATATCTTTACGAATCCAAGGAGAAAATCTCTTCTTAGTTCTCAAAATATTTATAAAGAAATCATATTGTAACTTTTTATCTAGATTATGATTCATATTCATCTCATTTGAATACATCAAACAATCAATATGTCCAGATAAACATTTGTTTATTACAAATGGAGGATATTCATTTTCCGATAAGGGATTTTCATCAATTAAGTTTTTCTTTGTCTGGTTGATAGAATTCAACCAATCTTTCAATTCATAAATCATAATTTAATAAAACTAATTCCTTCCTTTCCTGCTGATCTTTATTATATGTTCCAACTGATCTCATTGTATAAGTATGAGAAAACTCAGCAGTTTTCCAATTAGTAAACCTATCAATTACTTTATCGTCATTATTGTAAGAGATAAGAATAGGGCAATGAAAACTATTGCAATTTTCAGCAAACTTATCATGATCAAATCCTTTATGCATATTGCCTTTATGACCATATAAAGAATCCCTGATATCGTAAGGAGGATCAAGATAAACGAAAGTTCTTCTATCATCTGTAAGTAGATGTTCATAAGATAAATTAGTAATCTTCCAATTTCTAATTATCTTAGAATACTCTGGTAATTTTTCAATTCCTCGCATTGAGAAGTTTGATTCAGATGCAGAGGAAGAAAAGGATGAGGACTCAGTGAGACCAGAAAAAGAGCACTTGTTAACAATATAAAAAGAGATAGCACGAGACGTAGCATCACATTTTCTGGGTTCTTGAGCGAGATACTCTTTAGATTCCAAAAAAAGAACTTTCGCTGAAACAGGTTCAGGGTGCCTTTGTTTAAGTTGGACGAGTTGCGACCTAATTTCATTAGAGTTTACCTGTAGTTGTGTCCAAAAGTTATAAAGAGGTTCATATAAATCATTAACCCAAATAGGAATATCTGGATACATTTTAGTAACATAGATTGCTACAGAACCTCCGCCAACAAATGGTTCTCTAAATTCATTATAATTGGAAATATCTGGAAGAAACTGGGATAATTTAGTTAGTGCCCTACTTTTTCCACCAGGATATCTAAGGGGAGTCTTTAGTGATTTCATAATCAGGTTTATTATATTTTAAAAATTCTCTAAAAGTCATTTTCATTTCTTTTTGAGTCATTCCACAATGTTCAGCAGCTTCAGGTAAATTCATTTTAGAAGTAAACAAACCTCTATTTGCTTCTTCTACATTTTGAGGAGTTGTTTTCTTTTTCATTTGAAATTACACTCACACATAATTTCCGTTAAAGCAGCAAGAAGATTGATTTCTTGGTCTGCAACGAAGGCAGATTGATATTGATACTTTGATACGATAAGTACACAAGCAGCAATGCTGGGACCATCTAGGTGTTGGTATAGACCGTCATAAACCATCCTTAGTAATGATCCAGAATCATTATCTAGGTGTGCTACTACCCATTTACGTACATCTGTAAAGTTTTTATTTTTAAGATGTTTGATAATGTCATCAATCTTTACATCAGAAAAAGTTGCAAGAATTGCTGAATCAATTTTTCCTGAAACAGAATACCTCTGACATTCGTTAAGTACTCTCCTCCAGTCAGGAAAATGCTTATTGATTAATTGAACAAGAACTTTATCGTCCGCTTCAACTTTTTCTTTATCCAAGATCTCTTTGAGCCTCTCAAAGAACTTTGCTGCGATCTTTGGTTTGTCTTTTGATCTGATGCCAAACTCGACAACTGCACATCTGCTGTGAAGAGGTTCAATGATTTTGTTTTTGTAGTTGCAAGTGAAGATGAATCTACAATTGTTATAAAATGCCTCAATATTTGCCCGTAATAGGAGTTGTACGTCGTTCCCCGTGTTATCTGCTTCGTCAATGATGATGACTTTGTGTTTAGAAGTTGCTTGAATTGATACGGTCGAAGCAAAGTTCTTTGCTTGGTTTCTAACCGTGTCCAAAAATCTACCTTCATCGGATCCATTGATGACATAATAATCTGCTCCTAGTTCATTGCAAAGTGCTTTAGCTACAGTAGTTTTTCCAATTCCAGGAGGACCAGAAAGCAAAAGATTTGAGATCTCTCCCTTATCTACAAAATCCTGAAATGTCTTTTTGGTGCTTTCAGGAAGAATGCAATCTTCAATTTTTTTGGGAGAATACTTTTCTACCCACAAAAAATCATTTCTCATAAGTATTCATTATAAAGTTCTTGTAAATATTTCAGAATGTTGACTTGTTGCACCCATTGCTTCATACATATAGGTTGCACCAGATCTAGGGTTCGTATGATTTCCACAAGTAAAAACATCACACACTGCAATTCCATCCTCAGGCCAAGTATGTATTGAAATATGAGATTCAGCAAGTAAGGCAAATGCAGTTACTCCGTGAGGTTCAAACTTATGCGATGAAACATCTATTAATGTACTTTCTGATAAATGTGAAGCATTTACCAAGACATTACGAATATGTGCTTCATCATCTAGCAATCCATAAGGACATCCTCTAAGTGTAAAAAGTATATGTTTCATCCAAATGTAGAATCAGATTCAAGAGCAATGTAATATTTCAGGTCAAATTTAGAACTTTTAAATTCAGAGAGCAAGTCTGAAGAAATTACTACATCATAAGATCCAGGAACCATCTTCATATTCTCAATTTTGTAATTGAGTGTAAACTCTTCAGAAGTTTCACCAACCAAGATAGAGTACTCCGTAGAACTACTGTTCTTTTTATCACGAACTAAAAGTCTAATATTTCCATCTTCACCAGAAACTGTAAGATCAGGAAGTTGATAAACAGATGCTGCTTTCATAAGTTTAACAAGTTGTGAATGCTCAACTTGAAAGCAAACATCTTTTTTGTTTAAGGAGATTTCTTTTTCTGGTGGAGCAATGATAATCTCAGGATCTGCAAAGTAATACTTAACCAAACGTTTACCTTCTTTGATCAGAAGGTAAGAATCGTTTTCAAAATTTAGATCAGGATCATCGTGAAGAGATAGTCCATTTAGGAATTGCTTAAGCTCATAAATTGCAAAGTCCCTTGGAAATTCTTCTTGAACTTCTGCCTCAGCAAAGATATTTTTCATAACAGAAATAGTTCTGATCCTATTTCCCTTTTTAATCAAGATTGATTCATTGATCGTAGAAAAATTTTCAAGAAGTTTAATTGTTTGTTCAGAAAGTTTCATAATTATCAGTAGGTTTTTTATGCAGACCAGAGAAATGGTAAAGAAGAATACAGTAATGAATTACCTTAAGGATGTCAAGTCTAGACTTTCCATTCTTCTTACCGAAGCGTGATAGATATTTAATTGCATTACTTCTACAAAATGGTTCAGCATCACCAATACTTTCAATCAAATCAAGAGTTTGAGTTTTAGAATCCTGATCAGAAGAGGTGTAGTGACCTTTATAAGTTTCTGTAATATAATCAGATATCTCTTTTAGAGTTTTATCCTCTTCATATTTCCAAAGTTTTTTATTACTAATAGTAAAAGGTTCCAAGTTTTCAGACATAATTTAATAGTTTACCTCAGGTAAATTATATATCTTTTACAGTAAATTGTCAATTAGAAGATAATACACTGAATCCTTTTTGCTTTTCAAACTTTAATGTATTTTCAAATTTTTCCTCAAGTTCTTCTCTTTTGTGAGATATTACAAAAACATTTGAGTTTTTAACTACATAACGAATAATCTTTGTAAAATTATCAGTTCCAAATTCATCAAGAGAACTATCAAAAATTTCATCAAGTATTAGTAAATTTGTATTTGTAGAATTTTTAACTTTTGCAATCTCTCTCCAAGTGAATAAAATTGACAAATCAATTCTCATCTTTTCACCTTCACTAAAAGAAGAATATGAGAAGTCTTCATAGATAGGATTCAAAGCTTTTTCATTAAACTCATCATCCAATGAAAAATTAATTGAAAATTCTAGCAAATCTAGATAATTATTAAGATTGTGATTAATCAAAGGTAGATACTTGTCTATAATTTTAGTTTTAGCACCATCATCTTTCAATAATGAGATAATAAACTCATAACTAGACAGTTCACTTTTATTAGAAGATATTTCATTAAAGCAATCTTCATATTCATTTTTGAAAGATTGCATTCTTTCTAACTCAATATCTCTCTCTTCATTGTTTTCGACAACATTTTGAATTTCCGATTGTAGTGAAAGGATTTGTTTTTGATACTCAGAAATAGTAGTATTTTTTCTAGATATGTCATTGTTTAAAGAAATGATTTCATTTGATAACGAATTAAAATTTTCTTCTCTTTTCTCTTCATTTTTAATTGCTAATTCTAAATCTTTAAAACCTTTTTGAAGTTCTCTAGCACTGCTTTGAGTTTCTTCAATTTTATTTAACCTAAATTCTTCATCTATATTTTGCTTACAGGTAGGGCAAACCGTATTATCATTAAAAAATTTATGATCATTAACTATAGATGATATTTTTTGTTGTATCTTACCCTTAAGAGACTCAAACTTTTTTAACTTTGAAGATGAATCAGAATATTTTGTAATTTCACTGTTAAGATCTTCAACTTTTATAATTAATTTACATATCAATTCTCTTATATTATTTGTTTCATTTTCTAAATCTTTAATTTTATTTTTCTTATCTTCTAAAAAATTACTCTCTGCTTTATCAAGTTTTTCTATTAGTTTATTTTGTGTTTCTATTTTATATTCTATATTTTCTTTTTTATATGAAAGTTGTTTAATCTTATCTTTAATTTCCCTCAAGTATAATTTTGCAGTTTCATTCATTGAAGAGAATATTTTAATGTCTAAGATATCCTCAACAACCTCTCTACGATTCTGAAGTGATAACTGCATAAAAGGAACAAAATTTGATGATCCAAGAATTACAATTTGTGTGAATGACTTATAATTTAACTTCAGTATATTTTGCTCTAGAATTTTTTGCTGGTCTAGAGAAGATGCTAAACTATCAAATATTTTTTCGTTTTTATATATTTCAAAAATGTTTGGTTTAATTCCACGAACTACTTTATATTCTTCGCTTCCTATAGTGAAAGTAATTTCAACTCTACAATCTTTTTCATTTACTGTATTGATTAATTGAGATTTATTAATCTTCCTAAATGGTTTATTGAACAATACAAACGTCAATGCATCAAGCATTGTACTCTTACCTGCTCCGTTTTGACCAACTACTAATGTTGATCTGTTTTTAGTAAAATTTATATCTGTCCAATAATTTCCAGAACTTAAGAAATTTTTATACCTTAGCTTTTGAAATATAATCATAATTTGGTGGAATAACTAAGTCATTAGTAGTAATTATAGCATACTGATAATTGAAATGTTCACAGGTTAAAATTGCAACTTCAGGATCAACTTCCGTTACCTCTATACCAATATATCCAAGTTCTTCTAACATCATCAAGTATCTTAAAGCATCATCTTCTTCAACAAACATTAAAAGAACTTTTTCATTATCTTCATTGGCAACAGAAAATACACCTTCTAAACTATTCCCATTTACAGTAAGTATAAACATTGTTATATCTGAAATGACTCTTGATAAATTGTACTTATAAGATTTTTAATCTTTTTCTTATTTAACTGTATTTCAGATTCGTCTACATACTTTTTTAGTAGAGATAAAGTATCTTCTGTAGTTAAGAATTCTTCTGCATCAAAATCTTCTTTTACTTCTATATTTTCAATTACTTTCAACTCATAAGGATTTTCTTTACGTAGTTCATCAAAAAACTTTTCATACTTGTTTCTATCTGTTCTATTTTTTACTACTAACTTTACTATACAATTTTTATAGCGACTAAGATCCTTTGGAAGTTTTTCTTCATCATAATATATTATCTTAAATATTTCATATGGATTATCAATATATTCTACATCTAAAGTTTCAGTGTCAAATATAATAAATCCTCTATCATCCTTATAATCATTCCAGAACATCTGGTAAGGATTTCCAATGTAAAAAACTTTACCATCATCACTTCTCGTATGATAGTGTCCGGATAATACCTTTTCAAATTTTCTAAAGTGCTTATCAAATTTAGTTTCTTCTTGAACATAATCTTTCAAAACTTTAAATCCACCAAGTTCAAGATGACCCATAGCAACTTTACAAGGTGTAGATTCAATTATATCTACAGTTTCCTGCTCTTGATCTGTAGATATCCAGGGAATAAAGAGAGTTTTTAGATCTCCTAAAACAACTTCTTCAGGTTTTGAATATATCTTAATATTAGAATAATCTTTAAGTAAAAGATATGGACTGTTTAAATTATTAGTATTCTTGTAAAATATATCGTGATTTCCAACTATAGCGTGAACATTATATTTTTTAAGTGGATCAAAAATAACTCTTCTAGACCATTCAATACTCCAGTAATCAGTAGACTTTCTATTATCGAAAATATCTCCAAGATGAATTACAGTATTAATATTTTTTACTTCAAGAGTTGGAAAAAAAATATTTTTATAAAAAATCTCAAAATAATCGTGAAAGACTTTATTACCTTTCTTAAAATTATAGTGAGTATCAGTTAATATTGCTACTTTCATCAATAAAATTTATAGTTAACGCTATCTTTAATTCCATTCATATCTCCATAACTGTATCCAACATCAGATGAGTCTGCGGTAAATACTTCGTCAAATCCAGATCTATGAATAATTTTTGATTTAATCTCAAGTTGCCTTTTTTCTTTAGATATTCTTCTTAAAAATGCATAGTAAATGACTTGAGTGAAATATGCAAATGGGTTTGGTCTAGAAACATCAAAGTTATCAATATACTGAACACAATTCTCAATACCATCACTTATCATATCTTCCTTAAACATATAGTTAACAAAGTTTGGTTTATATGACAAATGTGTTGCAATTTTTAAGAAACAATCTCCAATATAATTAGGTATTTTTGGTTTTGGTTTACCAGAATCTTTAGCAAGATCTACTTGTTTTCTATAATCAATCAAAGCTTGTAGAAAGTCTTTATTGCTTACATAATGTTCTGATCTTTTCTTTACCATTGTATTACTCACTATTTAAATTATTTTTATACTATTTAATAGATAAATTATACCATAATTATTATGAATTGACAATATCTTGACATACCTAAAGAATATGAATATAATAACTCTGTCAGGGTTGAAAGATTACTAGTATATTAATTAGCTATTAGATTTATAAATCTTTTCTAAGGATATTCTTGCTTCATCTATTTTGCATAGTAGTCCAATGTTATTGTTAACTGGAACTTGAGAACTATTTCTTAAAAACTTTTTGTAAGTACTAATTATATGAGGATCCTTTACTTCAGTCATAGTCATTATATTCTCCATACGAAGTACAAACAACTCATCGTCTGTAACTCTTAACCAAGGACTAACTTTATATCCCATAAAGTAGTTTGTTTTTGAATATATAGGAGAAATTACAACAGGATTATCTAAAAGTAAAAATGTTTCATCCTCTTCATTAGAAACACAAACTGTAGAAAATATTTCTTCACCAGAAACCAATTTTATTGTTGAATAAAAACTTTCTTCCATATTATTTTTTTAAGTTTACATTAATAATGTCATAATCAAAGTTTTCTTCATTATATATTTTAATTCTTTCAACTAGATGATTTAGAGTATAATTTTTCATACCTTTGTATGAAATATCGTCTGCAATATCGTATAGTACAGCTGAAATCTTTCCGTTTCCTTTCCTTAAAACTCTTCCTATAGATTGAAGATTTCTAATTCTTGATTTTGAAGGAGAAGCAAATATAACGTTATGAAGTTTTTTAATATTAATACCAGTAGAGAAAGTTCCATATGAAGCAACGATTATTGCATCATTTTCTTTTTCTGTAATCTCTCTAACTTTTTCTCTATCTTCAGTATCAACTCCACCATGAATGAAGAATATTTTTCTTTTATTATCTGCCTTACTATTTATTAGATCAAAAAGAGGTTTACCGTGAGATTCTACTCTGTTAAAAAGAACAAGGGTATTTCCTTTTAGGTCTAAAGTTAAATTACGTATAAATTTATTTCTTTTTTCGTGAGTGATTAAGTATTGAACTTCAGATTCATAGTCTTCAATTTTATTTGCTTCGTGACCTAACAAAATTACATTAATTTTCAATTTGGAAAGATATCCTTGCTTAATTAATTCATCTGTCTTAACAAGTTTGTATGATGGTCCAAATAAACCTTCTAGAACTAACTTATGAGTTTGAGTTCCATCTAAAGTACCTGTGAATCCATATCTATATTTTGCATCAAAAAGTTTTGTCATAATACTGATTAAAGATTTAGACTTAAACTGATGTGCCTCATCTCCAATTACAACTTGAAAATTATCAAAGAATTTTTTATCTAATTTATAGATAGATTGCCAAGTTGATATGGTAACTCTTTTATTAGATGTCCTATCATTGCCTCCATAGACCCTGTGACAGTGTTTTTCTGCATCCCAACCATAGTCTTCAAAATCCTTATACATCTGTTCTACAAGCGACGTAGTGGGCACTATAAGGAGTGTATTTTTACCTTGTTCTGTAAAGTATCTAACTACAGAATAAATCATCAAAGATTTACCAGAAGCAGTTGGTGATATTGTAAGTTTTCTATTATACTTTAAAGCTTCATATACTCCTTTAACTTGATAATCTCTTGGTTCGTGGGAGCATATACTCTTCATATAATCTTTAACCCCCTCTAGAGAAATCATCTCATTAGTTTCCCCAGGTAATCCATAGAACTTATTATTTTGAAATTCAAATTTATAACTATGATTATTGCAAAATTGAATAATTTTATCTAACAGTCCAATATAAATTTCTCCATTTTGAATATTGAATAGTCTTATCTTTCCGTCCCAATGCTTACTTCTATATTGTGGCATAAATTTTGCACCGGGAACATCAAAAGTAAATTGATCTGACAATTCATATTTTATATGTGGTTCACAATCTATTTTTAGATAAACTTCATTCTTTTTTGAAATAATTAAATCTGTCATACTACATTCCCGACTGAAATCTTAAGAAATCTATTGAGTTCTTAATTTGATAAGTTCTGTTTGATATTGTTTTTATAATTTCCTCTAAAAATTTTAATATTGTATCGTAATATTCTATTTTCATTACAAGTTCGGAAAGATGTTTATCGGCATCTAAATGCCTCTGTAATGCTTCTTTATCTCTGACTTTGTATGGGAATGGATCCTTTTCGTAAACCTCCGGATCTGCTTTACCGTTGTAATAATTATATCTTTCTAATTTTTTAATTTTATATTGACTTTCTGCTCTTTTTCTTAATAATGAATTGTTATTGTATATTTCATAATATTTTGAATGTAGGGATGAAACTTTTAGTGATTCATTGTGAAGATCATCTATATTAATTTTAGAATCTTCTCTCCACATATATTGTATTTCGTCAAGATTCATAATTATAATTAAGTATTAAGTATTGAAAGTTTTTATTTCGTAGTAAGTATATTTAAAGTTTACCTGTGCTGTAAAATAGTTTATTGTTTCAGCAGTAGAATCAAACTCTAATGAAGTTAAAGTTGTAGGAAATAACTCATAGAAAATAACTCTTGCAGTTTCTGTAAAATTACTATTAAGAATACTTAGAGATCCATCAGAAGTTTCGTAGAATAAGTAATTTGAAATCGATTTATCTTGAGTAGTTTTATCGTAATTAAATGACTCTTCTTTAAAATCTTTATACTGCTCTAAACTAAATGGATAACCTAATCCAGTCATCCAATTATGAATTTCCAAATAATTTTCTAGATTTTCATCGACTAGAAATCTTATATTCAAATCTCCATACGTCATCTTATCTCCAGGGAGATCAATATTTTTACCGTATCTAGTTTGTAAAGAAGAACCTAGAGTAATCGCAGGAATATTTGCAAAGTTAGAATAAAAGTCTACTTTAGGTGCTTTATTTAATATAAATTTGAAACCAACTGGAGAAAGAAAATTTCTATTCGTAGGTTGATTATCCCAAGGATTCTTTGCCATCAATCTCCTTTTTCAACTATTTATTAGCATAAAAAAAGAGGGGCATTTGCCCCTCTGTAAAGTGTGAAACCGAAATCACATAAGATTTCTGATTTGAGTTCTTCTGTAGTAGCGGTTTCTGTTTTGTCTGATTCCACCTAGGTCTGCATTTGTTCCATTGGCAAATGGATTCGAAATCATACCGTAGCGGGTCTTAAATCCAATCTTGGGCTGGAAGGTGTCCTGACCAACAGCACGAACCATCTGAAGTGGAACGTATGGGCAGTAGAAGAGTCCAGCATCATAAGGATTGGTTCCCTTATAACCAACAACGTAGTACTGATTAGCAGATACGTTAGCAGAATATGGATCGATATATACTCTGAACTTACCGTTGATAGTACCAGCAAAGGTGTTGCCAGTGTCGTCAACGTTGAGGTTAGCGTTGAGTGCAGGAGTGTAGTCAAGGATTCCTGCCATTGCTAGTGCAGAAGCAACGTCAGCGGAGCAAAGGATAATGTTACCCTTTCCTCTACGAGTTCTTTGTGCAATCGCGTTAGCATCACGCTCTACCTGGAATAGAAGTCCCTTGAACTTCTCAACAGACCAACGACCGTTGGAGTCAACATCAAGGTCGAATACACCGTTGGTTGCAACGTTAGTCTGAGCGCCTGGTTCAGCGATCTTATAGATGGTACGGATGACTTCACGGTTGATTTCAGCAAGAATCTCAGTAGAGAGAATATTTGCTAATTCAGCTTCTGCATCTAGACCGTGAATTGCCTTAAGATCCTGAGCAAGTTCTAAGGTGTACTCAGCCTTGAGTGCTCTTGACTTAGCGGTGACGGCAAGCTTCTCGATAGAGAATGCCATCTGGTTGAACTGATCACCATCTTCCGAACCAAGACTCTCAGAGTCAAAGGTGCTCATACCCTGACCGACTCTGTACTCTCTTCCAGTAGCACCAGCGTTGTTAAGATCAGCAGGATTTGTTCCACTACCAGTAGAAGAATTGCTAGCAAATCCAGTGGTTCCGAAACCTACATTTGCACCGTCATCAGTAGCAGCAGTGTAGTTACCTGTAGTGGTGTTGAATCCGTCATCCTGACCAGAGTATGCGGTATCAACTTCGTCGAATAGTGCCTCGTTACCTTGCTGATCTACGTACTTAGCTCTCATTGCGAAGATGAGTCCTGTAGGACCATTCATTGGCTGAACGCCAGCGAGATCATAAGCAACAAGATTAGGCATTGAACGTCTAATCAATGAGATTAGAACGGGGTCAAAACCAGCAACAGGACCTGCTGAAGGTGCATCAGCACTAAAACCAGCAGCACCACCAGCTCCAGGAATACTTGCGTATGAACCTGCTGGAGTCTCAGATAAAAATCCTCTTTCCTCTGCGAGGAATCTTTCTTGGTTTTCCAACAGAACAGCGGTAACAGCCTTACGGTAAGGATCGGTGATTGCACCAGCTCCTTCTGCTTCTAGTAAAGGCTTCCACTTGTTCTGCAATTGTTCTGAAAGGAACATTTGCTTTTCTCCTTTGTCTTTTAAAAAGTGTTTTTAATCTAAAAATATTTATTATATAAGAGTTTTCACTTAGAGAACTTAGTAACTGCTTTTAGATAAGAATCCATCCTAGGACTTAAGTCTTCGGATACACCTTCGGTTAAAACCTCTTCCGAAGAAGAAAAAGATGCAGTTCTAGTAAAATACGACTCTTTAAGAGTTTCTAATTTCTCACGATAGTCTTCTTCACTTTCAAACTCAACACTTTCTGCAAGACTAGAAAGCTTTTCTTTCTGAGTTAATGCTAACCCTTCAGAAACATCATTTAAGATAGTGTCGCTTACAGCCTCGCTAAGTCTTCTATTTAATTGAACATTTCTATCGATCTGTTCGTTGAGTTTTGACTCCATTTCATCTAGTCTTCCGACCATTCCTTCTAATACATCATACTTATCTTCAGGGATTTCTACATAATGTTCTTCAAAAAGGGTTTTTAAACCACCCATAAATGATTCTGAAAGTTGACCTTTCAGACCAGTTTCAATCTGAAGAGAGTTTTCTTCGATCCACTCTCCAGATACATATTCTAGATATGAGTCAACTCTTTCGGTCAACTCTTCTTTGATCGTTTCGATCTCTTCAGACATACTGTGATCGTATCTTTGCTGAAGAGACTCTTTGATCTCATTAACTTTAGTTCTTACAGCAGATTCAAAAATAAGAGATGCCTTACTTTTGAAATCTTCTGAAAGATCTTCATCACCGATTAAAGCTTTTACATCTTCTCTGAAATCGAGTTCATAATCTTCCTCAACTTCTTCTACTTCTTCCTCTACTTCTTCACCTTCTTCTTCACCTTCTTCTTCACCTTCCTCATCAGCTTCTTCTTTCATTTTCATCATCTTCTTCATCTTCATTTTCTTATCTTCTTTTTCATCTTCTTTCTCATCACCGCAATCTTCTTCACCTTCTTCGTGAGCCTTTTCTACTAACTCTTCTTCGTACTCAGACTCTTCGGCACTCATACCTTTCATACCTTTCATACCTTCAGCACTTTTTGCGCCTTTGGTTACTACATTAGAAACCTGTTTAAGAGTTTTACCAGGAGTCTTTAGTTTATTTGAGTCATCTGTAGAACGAGAGTTAAAAGGAGTAGGTCCTCCAAGATCTTCCCAACTACCAGTCTGACCTGGGGGCATACCCGTGGTCAACTTGGGCATTGCATCTGCAGGACGTGCGCTTTTGTTTACTGCCGTTACAGATTTTTTAGTAGATACTTCCATTTCTTGTAAGTCGTTACCAATACTCATTTTTTATACTCCGAATAAAAATCTTTAATTTATTCTATATTTATTTATAAATTAAAGATTTGAAAGAAAATTATTTAACAATTTAAGTTTTCTTCTTTCAGTTAATGATTTCTTTCTTGAAAGATCTTCAATACTTTTTTTAGTATTTGCAGCATTCATTTCTCTTAAAATATCTCCATCCCAAACCCACTCTTTACCTTCCATAATTCCTTGAACAAATGCATCTGGTGCAGATGGATCTGCAACAATGTCTGCAGCTGTAGATAACATAAAGTCATCTGCTACATATTTGATACCATTTCTTTCAACTAAAGATCCAACTCCTCTAGTAGAAACACCAAGAGTTACTCCAGATTCAATAAGAGATTTAGCAATGTTACCCATAGGGGTATCAAGAATCTTTGCTTTTCCAATAAAATTTTTACCTTCACACTTCAAGGAAGTGATCATATGGGAAACACGATCCAAATTTACAGTTGGACCATTTGGATGACCCAGTTCTCCTAAGGCACGACCTTTCTGGATGAAATTTTCATCATAACGTCTGACTTCTCTTTCTAAAATAGGAAATGGATAATTTCTCCCATTTCTATTAGTAACTTCTGCCTGAAGAAATGGACCAGTAATATATAATGTTTGTTTTCCATCTGATTCTTCAGTAATAATTTTTACTGATTCGATTTCTTCTGTTATTAGTTTCATTTTTTTAGGACGTAACTTGTACTTCTGATATGTATAAGAAACCAGCACCAGAACCTAATGCTGAAACTTTTACACTTCTTGATAGGTTTGCTTCAGTAACAGTTACTCCTTCTATTGAAGAACTGTTGAAATTAATAGTTAAACTAGTAACTCCAGTACGAGGATTTTCAGACACAGCAGTTATTAAATTATATGAAGTATTAATTCCTGAAGGTGATGCACCTGAAATAGATACATATTCACCAACAAGAAAAGGATTTGGAGCATTCTGAGCGAATGTTACAGTTGTAGTTGTTCCAGTAGTAATACCAGAAATTTTTTGACGAGCAACTCTCTCCTTTAAAACTTCAGCTTCTCCTGCAGCAAGGTAAAAATCATTATTTGTTGCTGATGGAGAATCTCCAAGTGAAACATTACAATTAACGTCAGAAATTAATCTTACTTGACCACTCTTCAAATTAATTGGAACACTTGTAGATACTCCAGTAGAAACTGCTAGTCTGTTTGAATTTTGAACTACTTTAAATGATGACATCAATCTTCCTCTGAACTTTCTGAATTATCTGCTTTAAACATACTAAGTGCAACTTGTGGTCTTAAATTATCAATTTTTTCAACGGACTTTGCATATAATAATTCTTTAATTTTGTCGCTCACTTCTTCAGGAGAACTACCATCTAGAATAATGTCCATAAGATCATTATTATCTTCCATTAAAATGCCTCAATTTTTATGAAACTATTTATATTTCCGCAGCTTTGGAATCTACAGATGTTGCGTTATCTGCACCAGAAATATCGGGTTCAGTTGGAACTTGACCCATCATTTGCTGAGGATCAATCATTGGATTTCCTTGAGCATCAACTGGAGGCATTAATTTTGGATCTGGATATAATTCATCTTCTATTTCCTTCTTAATTATTTTCTTTTGATCTAGTATTTCTTGATCAGTTTGTCTCAAAACCTTTCTCTTAACGTAATCTTGAGAATAATAAGTTCCAACGTAGGGTTCAACTGCCATAAGCAAATTAATTCTTTCGGTCATTAATTCAGAATCTTTTAACTCTGCAAAATGATTATCATATAAGTAATCATATTGAATATGATCGCTCATCTGCTCCCAATCTTCAGGAGTAACTACATTCTTAAGAATTAATTGAGTCTTAAGCATATCGTGAAAAAGGTTACTAAACCTTTTTCTCAATCTTCCGACATACTTAGTAAACATTAATTCATCTCTAAGAATTTCCGAAGATCTTCCTAGATTAAATCCAGTATCAGAAGCAGTTCTAGATTCTGGAATATTCAATGATCTGAACAACTTCTTCTGAAAATACTGAACGTCAGTAAGTTCTCCTAAATTTTGACCACCAGGAAGTGTAGAAATTTCTGTTCCTCTTCCACCTTCTCTCCTTGGAAGCCAGAAATCTTCCATCATACTCATAAATTTCTTATCATCTCTAACTTCACCAGTGCTAGCATCGTACACTAACTTATTACGATATCTATTCATAACCTCACGAAGATATTGTTCTGCCTTAATCTTTGGAAGATTACCAACATCAATGTAAAATATTCTCCTTTCTGGAGCTCTAGATAAACGATAAATTACAAGTGCATCTTCAATCATTCTTAATTGATTGAGTGATTTTATTGCCTTGTGTAAGTATGAAAGTGTTAAATGCTTATTTCTATCAATAAGTCCAGAAGTAATATGAGTAATAGCGTCTTTCGCTATTTTAATTCCAACATTAGTTCCTCCACCGTATTTTTGAGTATTGGAAGTTGGAGTATATATGAAAAATTCATTGATTTCTGGATCCTTAACATTAGTTGAATCTTTTGGATCCTTAATATAAGTGCCACCTATTTTATCTTTATCTTTATTTTCCACCCTCATAAATTTAATTTTTAGAGGATCTATGTAACGAATATCTTGAATTCCTGCTGATGGATTCTGAACATCTATAACCTTATGGTAAAATAATCTACCATCAACATACCAGTTTTTAAAGATTTCGTGTGATTTTTTATCAAAACTCATCAAATCTTTAATATGCTTAAATTCTTCACGTATAATATTTTTTAAACCTTCACTAGCATTTAAATTACTAAGTTCAATTTCTACAGGACTATCATTTAAGTCACTAACAATAGCTTCATTTACAACATTCTCAATTGCATTATCACACTCTGGATGAAGTGACATTTCACGATACTTTCTAATTAGTTCGTATTCATTTCTAAATACTCCCTCAATATCTACATATTGACCATAAAATCCACTAGTCAAATAATAATCTGCCCCGTCCTCGTTATTTTCGGGGACGGGGGATATAGCGCCTTTCGGCTTATTATCTTCATTATCAATAGAAAATCCAAATAACTTTGCCATCGTGTAATTTTAAACTTTCTAATATTTAGATGACTTGAGAATCTGAACTATTATTCTTATCAGCAGCTTCCCACCACTGAACTTGAAGATCTACAGTAAATTCTTCAATTTCATTTTCATTATTGTAAGAAAGATCAATCTGAGAGATATTAGTTGGGAATACACTATGAACAATGTACTTCCTAAGAACATCAATATCACCACCCTGAGTTCCAGGAGTATTTAATGCAGTTCCTGGACCCTTGGATAATTGAGTTACATTCATATCTACCATATACTCTTCAGGCTCAATTTCACCACTTCCATCAGAAACTTTCACAATATAATTCATCCATCTTTCAAAAATATTTCTCCACTTAAAGTCAGTATCATTGATAACTGTAATGGTCCAGATATCAAATGTTCTGTCTCCAGCGATTTTTAAAGTTCTTCCTCTAAAAGGAACTGGAATTTCAGTAATAGTGGATGCAGGAAGACCAGCAGATTTGATCATCATATAATCATCTTGTTCAATCTCATCTCCAGTTGGAGGTAAAGTAAATGTTCCAGATGGACTGCTACCAAAACTTACTTCAAATAGATTACTACGAGCTCCTCCACCTTTTAGCTGCTTTTTGAACTTTTCAATAGTTCTATCTTGAAACTGTGGCATTGGTTTTTCTCCTAATTAAATTAAACTGTACCTGCGACGGTCTGGAATGAAACTCCAGTTCTCGTAGCAACAAATGTAAGTCCAATAAAGTTGATTGAACGAGCTGGTTTTACGTAGATGTCTGCTATAAATTCATTACGATCAATAACCGCTGGAGTATTATTACTTTCATCGCAAATTAAGAGGAAATCAGTAATTCCTCTTTTTGCTTGAACATCTCTTAAATATGGATCTACGATATTTATGAAGTTAGCTCTGGTTGAACTGTCATTAAACTCAAATAATTGAGCATCAGCAGCAGATCTAATTGCTTGTTCTATTGTAATAAACAATCTACGAACATTTATTCTGTCAAATGCTGAACTGAATGAAAGTGCAGTCTTATCACCGAATAAAATTGTTCCTGAACCTGGAGAAGTTATAACTGGATTAATTCTATTTGAATAAAGACTATCTCTATCAGATTGATTGGGGTTATATGCTAGTTTTATTACATTATTTAAAGTACCTCTAACCTTTCCTGCTGGGGAGAACCAAGGGAACTGATCAATGTCAGTTCTTACGCAAAGTCCAGCAATATCACCAGAACAAGGCATATATACAAACTCATTATTGAATCTATCAAATACATATTGATATCCAGAGTCAAATATTGCATAAGATGAAGAACTCAATGGTGTGAAGAATTCTAGGATTTTCTCTAATTTTTGAGCTTGTGTTGTTGGAGTAACTACACTAGATCTGGTTGGAGAAATAAATGCTACACAATCTTTTCTATTTTGGGCAATATTAATTATATAATTTGCTTTTCTCTGTTCATCCTCAGTAGTTCCAGATGCTCCACCTTGAAGTAAGAAGTTTAATTCTACTTCATTTTCATTTGATAATTCATTATAAGCACTCTCAATATCAGAAGATCCAACTAAGAAACCTCCTAAATTATTAGTTCCAGAATAATCTTTACCACCAGTAAGAGTGAATGATTTGTTTCCAATTGAGTTGAAGAATACTCCAGAAGATTCTTGTCCCCATAAACCTAATGAAGTTGAAATTGGAGTGTTTCCACTTGAGAAGTTAGAAGCAACAGGATTTACTTTCCAGAAAGTATCAGTTGCACCTAATACACTTCCAGCGTAAATGTACTCTGAATTTAATTCAAGATATTCCTTATAATAAATTTTTTGAGATGGTGAAATTCTTGCATCTGTTGCTTTTGAAAGATTTATGAATGTTTCTAATCTTTCTTGTGTTACATTATTATTGTTATTTGATCCCTTCAAATTATCAACTACAACTAAGTGGAAAGAATCATTTCCACCATTTCTAGATGAAACATAATCATTAGTTCTTGGTTTTGGCGCTACATCTCTCCATAAAAGATTTATAGAATCACCATCTGCAGTACTCAGTAAAGATTGTGTATTGTACCAATCTTCAATAGTATTTGGAGTTAATACTCCAGTGTTTGAAACTGTATTTACTTTAAGTATCTCAAAGTATACATCATCATCACTTTCATCTTGAACAATTAAGTAATCATTTGCTGTAACATCTCCAATATTATTCAAAGTTAAATTAGTATCAGTAGAAGAAACCTCTGACACAAGTTCTACGGCATTAGACTGTAGTTCAAAAATTGTTACAGTATCTCCATCAAAATGATCTGTTTGAGTTGTTCCATAACCATTGAAACTAACTCCTCCACTATCTCTTACAGATAAGTTGTTACCAAGAACACTATTAACTCTAAAAAGTTCTGTTCCTATTAAAATAACATTATTTACAGAAATTCCAGAACTGCTTGCTACAATAGCCTCTGAATCAGATACAGTAAAAGAATCTCCTCCAGCTAGTTGTAATGTAGTAGTTCCAATTTCATTTAATAAAGTGAAACTTCTTCCTGCTCCAATTGTTGATGCAGATTCTGTTCCTAAACCTGCTCTAGATACAGAAACTGAAGTTGTTCCTGCTCCTAAAGATCCATTAATATAAAAATCAGATCCTGTTTTGAATGAATATTTACCTCTTTCAGTATATTCTTGTGAAGTTGTTACTGCAGTACCAGTTGAATTATTGACCTTTCCTACAACCTTAACATAAAACTCGGAACTTCCTACTCCAGTTACAATTCCTCTTAAAGATTCATCAGAAGAAACTGTTTGAGTAATTGCAGCTCCAACAGTAATTAACGAAGTGCTTAATCCAGAAAAAGTTTGATCTGCAAGATTGTCAATTACACAAACTCTTACTGATTCTGACCAGGATCCTGGAGTTTTTGCCGCCCAGTAGTATCCAGTAGAACCTTCTTGATAATTTTCAAAATTTTTAATTTTAAGGGTTGATGATGAAGCTTCGCCAACTCCAGCATTTGAGTTTTTAAGATTAGAAGAATCTGCTCTTACTACTTTTAAACTTCCCCCATAAGATAAAAAGTTTGCTGCTGAATACCAATACTCATAATGAAAATCATTTTTGCTTGGTCTTCCAAATTTTTCAAACAACTGATTCTCATTACGAATCTCAGTTACTTCCTCTACGGGACCTTTTTCAAATGGTGCTGCAATTCCCGCAGATAAACTAGAAGTAGCATTTACTGATCCTCTAGTTAAATCTACTTCCCTAATATTAATCCCTGGAGATGCTAAGCGTAAAGCCATTTTAACTCCTCTAAATGCTTCATTTTTGTCTAAAAGTATTTATAATTTTTGCCATTTATCTATACTCCCACATATATGATCTATCTCCGTATTCATCTAGTTGCCAAACGTCACCTTCTTTATCTACTATTGATGTAGATTCTCTTCCGTCTATAATAAATCCAAAGGGGGACATATCTTGCTCAATTTGATTTTTTTGCTCTTCATATAATCTCTTTCTTACATCTTGTTCAGTTAGTTCTTTAAAATAATCTTGAGCAACTAACCAAGCATAAATTACAAGGCACATTGCTAAGTCATCATTACATCCTTCTTCAGCTTCAAAAGAGTTTGATTTTTGAATGAATGTAGTTAGTTCTGAAATAATTTCATAATCATTGAATATAAGTTTATCTTCTTCTATTATTGTTTTTAAATTTAAGCAACCTACCTTTTTAACAACCTTAGACATTTTAACTCCAAGTTGAGTCTTCTTACCGGAAAATCCCTGACCAACTAATTGACCAGCTCTTCCACGCATTGAGCACATAAGAAGATTCTCATACTCTAAGTCATATTGTAAAATGCTTGCTACCTGATCTCCAACATCATTAACCTCACACAATATAAATGCATTATTAAATGACTTCGCAACCTGATGTATAACTGATGGATATATCATTGGTTTTATTTCATTATTTCTATATTTTGCAACTACCTTATGAGGAAAAGTCGATATGTCAAAAACTACAAATGCTGAATAGTCAATTTCAACTCCTCTTGCTACATCGACAGTAATTAAGTAATCATTACCAGATATTGGATTTTCGTATATATCTAAACCTGCATTTCTATTAATTGGATCATCATATACCATACTCCTTAACTTACTAGGAGCAATAAGAGTATCTACTGACCCTAAGAACTCACATTCAAACTCAACTCTGAATTGTTGTTCAGAAGTGTTTGCAATTGTATCTTCTCTCCATTTATCATCTCTTCCAGGAACTTCAGTCCAATGAACCTCAGTTGCCACATACTTATTTTTTCCTCTTTCAGCGTCGTGCCAATAACGATAAAAATGGTTCATACCGTGGGGGGTAGAAACCATAATTACTTTAGTTGATTTACCAGAAGAAATTGTAGGATATACAGATGCAAAAAACTGATCTGCAAGATGATTTGGGATGAATGCAAATTCGTCCAAAAATATTATATTATAAGATCCACCACGAACAGCAGATGCTGATGTTGATGCTGCTACAATCTTAGATCCATTCTCAATTTCTAAAGATCCCCTGTTCCAGGCAAGAACTCCCTGTTGCAACCACTTCGGTAAATTTTCATAAGCAGTTTGTAATCTACCTAAAAGATCTCTTGCTGTAGATGCTTTGTTAGCAAGAATTGCAATATTTGAATTATCATTGAAAAGTGCATAATGTAAAAGATATGAAACTACAGTGGTACTTTTACCACTCTGTCTTGGCATTTTACATATATTAAATCTATGCTTATGAAAGTTATCAATTAACTTTGTTTGAAAATCATACATTTCAAAGGGAATCAATCCCCTATCTACGTTTACAATTTTAATATATTCTTGTGCAAAATAAACGGGATCCTCTTTACATTTAATGAATTCAATAATTTGATCTTCACTAAATTCAATTGGAGTATTAGCTTTTTTTAGTAAAGGATTACCTAGGTATATATTATCTGGCATATTAAAATCAAGTATCGTTATTTTGAACTAATAGGACACAAAAAGTTGCAGCACACTTCATATTATTAGATTCGGATAATGCCCTTACTTCAATATCTGCTTTCTCTTGAATTTTGATTGGAAATTTATATTCTCTCTCAACACTATTTACATTGGTGTGAATCGTGTCCTGTGCTCTCCATGCACCATCATTTGAGTCATGAAGTCTTTTCATCAAGAAAACATCACCATCCGCTTTCGCAGTTGATACGTCAAATTGATAGATATATCCAGTGTATCCAGCAGGGACTGTATATAATGCCATAAAGGTCTGTCCAAGTCCACTTGAACTTGGAGAACCTACAGTACGAATTTGTGCAAGATTTGTTGAACCTTGATTTACACTAATAGTTCCTTCATTACTTCCAGTTGAACCAGAGGATGCTACAAATGCACGAAATACTCTATAGAATTCAACAGTTCCTGCAGAACCACCAACGGTTAAAGTTTCAGAAACTTGATTAAAATCGGAGTCAAGACCTTCAACAGTTACAGTTCTTGCACCAGTTCCAGATGCTGAGTCATCACTGTCTGTGCTTGTGACTGTTAGAACTCCTGCAGAAGTTAGGTATGTATAAAGACCACCACCATCCCAGATGGTTTCTAATAAACCATCAATATCATTATTATTGCCAAACTTTATGATGTGAAATGCACCACGAACTTTACCACGAGAAACATTGAGTTCCCATGCCTCGTCCCATAAGTAATTTTTAAATGGCATATTCAGTCACTCCATTGCAATCTTTCTGGTTGATATCTCTTAGCACTTTTAATTTTAGATGATGAATTTTCACCAGGATAAACTTGATGAACAATTGCTCCAGGATATTCACCCTGAATTTGCTCTGCTAATTTATTTTTGGGAATCATTTCACCTTCCATTTCTAATCTATATAACTTACCTTCCCAAACAATATCAGCAGAATAAGTTTCTTGCTGTTGTGTTTGTTCTGAACCTATGTACATATTTCCATTAAAATCACCTTGAATAGTGACTCCTTCAGAAAGAAATTCTTGAAAACTTTTCATATCAGCAATTCCAAGCTCTAAGGGACTTATTGATTCTGCTATCGGGATCTCTAGCAGTTTTGGTAGAAGTAAGTTTTGCCTTCATACCTTTCATTCTTGCACAGAATGATGCTCTTCTCTTATTACCTTTTTTCTTAGAAGGTGCTTTTAAATCAGAACCAGGATTTTCACGTTCATAAGACTTACGTCCTTTTTCGTTAAGACCACCAGACTCAGACTTTCCTGCTTTCTTAGTCCAAGCAGCAGATTCTAAAATGAACTGGTCAAAGGTTTTTTGTTCTGGTACGCAGTTAGGTACTTTTTTCTTACCTTTCTTCTTCAGTCCAACTTGCTTATATCCTTTCCAACAAGCTTCACTAATTCCTCTTGAATGCTTATCCCACATTTTAGGACCATACATACACTCATCTCTTTTTTCCATCTTTTGGCAGAGATCACAATATCTTTCACCTGCTAACATTTTAGCATTAGCTTCTGCAGACTCAGACTTATTTCCCCAATTTTTTGCACCTACCTTTCTACATTTTACTAATGCTCCAGATGCATAAGCAGATGGCCAAACGCTGTAACGTGATTTTACTTTACTATAGCAAGCATCTTTATTCCACTACCCTTACCTTTCTT